>Ga0256406_1000676_pt1 | contig 60268 bp, 52 predicted proteins | sample RumenRJG_03DNA_FD_185986 | JGI IMG/M metagenome (GOLD analysis project Ga0256406, IMG submission 185986) | Bovine rumen microbial communities from Lethbridge, Alberta, Canada - RJG_03 | ecosystem: Host-associated > Mammals > Digestive system > Stomach > Rumen | place: Canada: Alberta | collected... | reverse complement strand
TTTCTGTAGTGTTGGTTTGGCGATTGACATTATACACGAAAGTAGGGGGTATTGCTCTTTTTTTGCGCAAATCCCCTGAAACAAAGGTTTAGTAGTGTTATTCATGCGTTATGCATGACACTACCATCCTGAGGAAGGATATGTAATTATGAAGAAAATTTCTTTTAATGACGGTTGGGAATTCAGACACCTCGGAACAGATGAGGACTGGACGGCAGTCACGCTGCCGCATGACGCGATGCTCGGAGAGCCACGTTCCTCCAGCAGCAGAGGAGGAAAAAACACCGGATGGTTTGCCGGACGGGATTATGAGTACAGGAAGAAATTTACGGCTCCTGAAATGACGAAGGGCGGGCGTCTGTTCTTCAATTTTGAGGGCGTGTACCGCAATGCCACCATTTACCTGAACGGTGAGAAGATCGCAGAGCGGCCTTATGGTTATACACAGATTGTAACGGAGGCCGGGCCTGAACTGAATCGCGACGGTGAGAATGAGATCCGTGTCATCGCCCGCAATGCCGACCAGCCGAACAGCCGGTGGTATTCCGGTGCGGGCATCTACCGGCCGGCTTCTCTGTATGTGGCGGATGAGGGGCGTTATATCTGCCCCTATGGCGTGAGAGTAAAAACGCTCTCCCATGATCCCGCGAGGATTCAGGTAGAGGTAGAGACGAGTGAACCCGGAGAGGTGAATGTCAGCATCTGTGCCCCTGAGGGAAAGAAAGTCGCTGAGAAGACGGGGAAGACCCATGCACATGATGAGATTACCCAGGTGGAAGTGCGCCGCGTCCATATCGCATCCATGACGATCGATATCCCCGAAGCACAGCTCTGGTCTGAAAAGACACCCGTTCTGTACAACTGTCTGGCATCATTCGGCAGCGATACCGCGGAAACGACTTTCGGCATCTGCAGTCTGAAATGGGGAAGTGTCAGCGGATTTACCGTGAACGGGGAGCGTGTGATTCTCCGCGGCACCTGTGTACATTCCGATAATCAGCTGCTCGGCGCGGCATCGTATCCGGAGGCGGAGGAGCGCAAGGTCCGTCTGCTGAAAAATGCCGGCTATAACGCCATCCGGAGTGCGCACAATCCCTGCAGTTCATCACTGCTCGAAGCATGTGACAGGCTCGGCATGTATGTGCTCGATGAGTACGTAGATATGTGGTATACGCACAAGACCAGATACGACTACGCGTCGGATATGGAAAACTGGTGGCGCATCGACCTCCGGGACATGGTGGAAAAAGACTGCAGCCATCCTTCGGTAATCATGTACTCCATCGGCAACGAGGTGTCGGAGACGGCCGAGAAGCGCGGCGTCGATCTCGCGGGAGAAATGACGGAATACCTGCATTCTCTTGACCGCACGCGTCCGGTTACCTGCGGCATCAATATTTCCATCAATATGATGACGGCGGCCGGGGCCGGCATCTATTCCAATGAAAAAGCGGCTGCCGATCAGCAGACGGATATGGTGGAGCAGACGGATGCCGGCAGGAAAATGGCCGGTTCGCAGCTGTTTAATACGCTGACGGGAATCATCGGCCAGCAGTCCATGAAACTCACGGCGGCGACCAGACTTGGCGATATCTCCACGCGGGATGCCTATGAAAAGCTGGATATTGCCGGATATAACTATGGAATCCGCAGGTATGAGAAGGATCTGAAGAAATATCCGCACCGTCTTATCCTCGGGACGGAAACTTTCTGCTGTGACGCCTATGATTTTTATTCTCTGGCGGAAAAAGAGCCGAGGATCCTCGGCGATTTTGTATGGGCCGGAATAGACTATCTTGGCGAGACCGGGATCGGCTCCTGGGAATACCCGGATTATGCAGATCCGACAGATGATGCAGGCTGGATCTCTGCCGGCAGCGGACGGCTGGATCTGACGGGCCGGCAGCTCGGAGAGGCGCTGTATACGCGCGTGGCCTTCCGACAGGGCAGGGGACCTTTCATGTGCGTCCGTCCGGTCAATGAGGAGGGTGCGCACACGCCTTCTTCGTGGAAGATGACGAATGCGATGCCCAGCTGGTCCTGGCGCGGCTGCGAGGGAAAGAAAGCCGAGGTTGAGGTCTACACGCGTGCGGACAGAGTGGAACTGTATCTGAACGGAAAACGCGTCGGCGTTGTGAATCATGTTAAGAAGTGCACAGCTGTCTTTCATGTGCGCTATGAGGACGGATTCCTTCAGGCGGTGACATATGATGAGGACGGCAATGAGATGGGAGCGGTTTCCCTGACGACATCAGGCGTTGAACAGGTTATGAGACTGGAGCCGGAGACGGATACGGTTCAGGCCGGGAAACTGGTCTGGGTGCGGATCCGCTATACCGATGCAAAGGGAATCTGGGAACCGGCGGAACACCACACGGTGAACGTTGTATGTGAAAACGGAACGCTGGTGGCACTCGGAAGCGGCTGCCCTTACAATCCAGACGGCTTCCTGACAGATCTCACGAAGACGTATTACGGTGAGGCGATGGCTGTCGTACGCGCGGACGGCAGCGGCCCGGTGAGGATCTCTGCCAGGGATACGGACGGGCGGACAGCTGTATGTGAGATCCCTGTCGTGCCTTGCGGCGCAGAATGAAAACAGGTATAATTCTCCCCACGGAGGCAGATATATGGCATCAACAGATCAGAGTAAAATAAGAAATTTCTGCATTATAGCGCATATTGATCACGGTAAATCCACGCTGGCGGACCGGATCATTGAGATGACGGGACTCCTGACGAGCCGTGAGATGCAGGATCAGGTGCTGGACAATATGGACCTGGAGCGCGAGAGAGGCATTACGATCAAGGCACAGGCGTGCAGGACTGTTTATAAGGCGAAGGATGGCAATGAGTACATCCTCAATATGATCGATACCCCCGGACATGTGGACTTTAATTATGAAGTTTCACGTTCGCTGGCGGCCTGTGACGGCGCTGTTCTCGTGGTGGATTCCACACAGGGTGTCGAGGCGCAGACGGTTGGCAACGTGTATCTTGCCATGGAACACGATCTGGAGATTTTCCCCGTTCTGAACAAGATCGATCTGCCGAGCGCACATCCTGAAGAGGTGAAGTCAGAGATCGAAGACATCATCGGCATCGACGCGGAGGATGCGCCGGAGATCTCGGCAAAAACGGGCCAGAACGTGGATCAGGTGCTGGAGGCTATCGTGCAGAAAATTCCCGCACCCGACGGAGATCCGGAAAAACCGCTGAAGGCGCTTATTTTTGATTCCGTATATGACTCGTATAAAGGCGTTATCATCTCAGCCCGCGTGCGGGACGGCTCGGTAAAGCCCGGAGACAGAATCCGCATGATGGCGACCGGTGCCGAAGAAGAGGTCGTTGAGGTCGGTTACTTCGGTGCGGGGCAGATGATCCCGTGTGATGAGCTTTCGGCAGGCATGGTCGGCTATATTACTGCCGGTATCAAGACGATCAGCGATACGCGCGTCGGTGATACCGTGACCGATGCCGAAAGGCCCTGTGATGAGGCACTGCCCGGCTACAAGAAAGTGCAGCCGATGGTATACTGCGGCCTGTATACGGAGGATCCCACCAGATACCCGGATCTCCGGGATGCCCTCGAAAAACTGGCACTCAACGATGCATCTCTGTTCTACGAACCGGAGACATCGGCGGCGCTCGGCTTCGGATTCCGGTGCGGTTTCCTCGGACTTCTCCATCTGGAGATCGTGACCGAGAGACTGGAGAGAGAATACGATCTGGATCTCATCACGACAGCGCCCGGCGTTGTTTATAAGGTTTACAAGACTGACGGCGAGGTTATCGAACTGACGAACCCGTCCAATCTTCCGGATCCTTCCGAAATTGATTACATGGAGGAGCCGATCGTCAAGGCAGAGATCATGGTGACGAAGGATTACGTTGGCGCCATCATGCAGCTCTGCGAGGAGCGCCGCGGTGAGTATCAGAACATGGAATATCTGGAGGCTTCCCGCGCACTGATCACATACAACATGCCGCTGAATGAGATCATTTATGATTTTTACGACGCGCTGAAATCGAGATCGCGCGGCTATGCTTCACTGGATTACGAGATGATCGGCTACCAGAGGAGTGAACTCGTGCGGCTGGACATCCTTGTGAACAAGGAGCCCGTTGATGCGCTCTCCTTCATTGTTTTTGCCGGATCGGCGTATGACCGCGGAAGAAAAATGTGTGAGAAACTGAAGGATGAGATCCCGAGGCAGCTTTTTGATATTCCGATACAGGCGGCGATCGGCTCAAAGGTTATTGCCCGTGAGACGGTCAGGGCGCTGCGCAAGGATGTCCTTGCCAAGTGTTACGGCGGTGATATCACGAGAAAGAAGAAGCTTCTGGAAAAACAGAAGGAAGGCAAGAAGAGGATGCGTCAGTTCGGCGAGGTGGAGATCCCGAAAGAGGCATTCCTCAATGTCCTGAAACTGGATGAACAGTAGAGCTGTGCTGTATGCAGTCTGTGCGTGCCGGAGCACGTTTGTCTATGGGTGCAGAAGAGGAGTGCGGTGACTGCGTTATGGAGATATATATTCATATTCCCTTCTGCCAGAGGAAATGCGCATACTGTGATTTCCTGAGTTTTCCCGCAGACGCGGATATGCAGAAAAAATATGTGAAGGCGGTTCTGACGGAGATCCGGGATTTTCCGCACGATCCTCCCGCCGGGGTGAGCAGTATCTATATCGGAGGCGGGACTCCTTCTTACATCTATGCGGATGCAATCGGTGAGATCCTGCATACGGTCCGGGAATGCTTTGCGGTGGATGGTGATGCGGAAATCTCCATGGAAGCCAATCCGGGTACGGTCACGGCGGACAGACTCGCGCTTTACCGGCAGGCAGGCGTCAACCGTCTGAGTTTCGGCTGCCAGTCGGCGGATCCGGCGGAGCTTAAGGAACTGGGGCGCATCCATACATGGGAGCAGTTTCAGGAGAGCTTCCGCCTGGCGAGACAGATGGGATTTACCAATATCAACGTAGATCTGATGTCGGGCATACCCGGGCAGACGCTGGAGTCCTGGGAGAAATCCCTGCGCCTCGTGGCTGAGATGGAACCGGAGCATATCTCCGCCTACAGCCTCATCCTCGAAGAGGGCACGCCTTTTTACAAGAAATACGCGGAGCAGAGAACTATTCTGGATACAGGTGTCACACAGGCGGAGATGGTGGAGAAGATAAGAAAACGCCACAGGTCAGAGGAAGATTCTGCGAACCCCGGGGACACCGTCTGGCTGCCGGATGAGGAGACGGAGCGCCGGATGTATGAGCGCACGGCAGAGATTCTGTCCGGATACGGTTTCCGACAGTATGAGATTTCCAATTACGCGCGAGAGGGCTATGCCTGCCGGCACAATATCGGATACTGGACAGGAGTGCCCTATGTGGGTATCGGGCTCGGAGCGAGTTCTTACATGGGACGCATGCGCTACAGGAATACGGCGGACATGAATCAGTACTGCCGGGACTGTTCGCTCGGAAGAAAATGGCAGGCACTGACGGACAAAGATATGATGGCTGAATTCATGATCCTCGGACTCCGTCTGACAGACGGCGTCAGCGAGGATGATTTTTACCATCATTTCGGGAAGAAGGTAGATCTGGTTTACGGCGATGTGATCCGGCATTATACTGAGCTGGGACTTTTGGAGAAAAACAGGGGCAGAATCCGCCTGACACGGCGGGGCATATCACTGTCGAACACCGTTATGGCTGATTTTCTCCCGTGAAGAGAGAAGCATCTGTATTCAGGGCAGATTCGCATGCTGTCCAGATTGACATTGACAGATCAGATCTTATGATCTGGAAATCTGAAGGAAGAAAATGGCAGATAAATTTATCAGGATCCGCGGTGCAGCGGAAAACAATCTGAAAAATATAAACGTGGATATACCGAGAGACAGGCTGGTGGTTCTGACCGGACTTTCCGGTTCGGGGAAAAGCTCTCTGGCCTTTGATACCATTTACGCGGAGGGCCAGCGGCGCTATATGGAGAGCCTCTCATCCTATGCCCGCCAGTTCCTCGGACAGATGGAAAAACCGAAGGTTGAGTCCATCGAAGGGCTCCCGCCGGCAATCTCCATCGATCAGAAATCGACGAACCGGAATCCCCGTTCGACGGTCGGCACCGTGACGGAGATCTATGATTACTTCCGACTGCTCTATGCCAGAATCGGCATACCGCACTGTCCGAACTGCGGACGTGAGATCAGCAGACAGACGGTGGATCAGATGGTGGAACAGATTATGGCACTGCCGGAAGGGACGAGGATCCAGCTTCTGGCACCGGTTGTCCGTGGGAAAAAGGGCCGGCATGAAAAGGTGCTGGAGCGCGCGCGGAGAGCTGGCTATGTTCGTGTCATGGTGGACGGAAACCGCTATGATCTCTCAGAGGACATCACGCTTGATAAAAATATCAAGCACAACATCGAGATCATCGTAGACCGCCTGATCGTGAGGCCGGGTATCGAACAGCGCCTCACGGATTCCGTGGAAAATGTGCTGAAGCTGTCGGAAGGACTGCTCATCGTCGATACGATGGACGGACAGACAAAGAGCTTTTCCGAGAGCTTTTCCTGTCCGTACTGCGGGATCAGCATCGAGGAGATCGAACCCAGATCTTTTTCCTTTAACAACCCGTTCGGCGCCTGCCCGGTCTGCGGCGGTATCGGATACAAGATGGAATTTTCAGAGGGCCTGATGATTCCGAATCCCACGCTGTCCATTGATGACGGCGCCATTGCCGTGCCCGGCTGGCAGTCCGCCAATGTAAAGGGAAGCTTTACGAGATGTCTGCTGGAGGCTCTGGCGAAGGAGTATCACTTCTCTCTCGCCACACCTTTCCAGAATTATCCGAAGGAAATTCACGATATTATCATCAACGGTACGAACGGTCATTCCGTGAAAGTGAAGTACACGGGACAGCGGGGGACCGGCGTCTATGATGTGGCCTTTGAGGGACTGATCAGGAATGTCGAAAGACGCTACCGCGAAGCGGGAGAAGCGGCAAGACGTGAATATGAGAATTTCATGAGCATCGAGCCCTGTCCAACCTGCCACGGCATGCGGCTGAAGCCTTCTGCGCTGGCTGTGACTGTCGGCGGTAAAAATATTTACGAGATCACCAATCTGCCGATCAGTGAACTCTATGATTTTCTGGAGACACTGCAGCTCACCGATTATCAGCAGATGATCGGCGCCCAGATCATCAAGGAGATCCGGGCGCGCGTGAAATTCCTGATCGATGTCGGTCTCGACTATCTGACGCTCGCGAGGTCCGCCGGATCGCTCTCCGGTGGAGAATCCCAGCGGATCCGGCTCGCCACGCAGATCGGCTCCGGCCTCGTTGGTGTGGCCTATATACTCGATGAGCCGAGTATCGGCCTGCATCAGCGTGACAACGGAAAACTGCTTAACACGCTGAAACATCTCCGGGACCTGGGAAACTCGGTTCTCGTCGTTGAGCACGATGAGGAGACCATGCGGGCCGCCGACCAGATCATCGATATCGGCCCGGGTGCAGGTGAGCACGGCGGCGAGCTGGTCGCACAGGGGACTGTTGAGGACATTATAAAGTCACCCCGGTCGGTGACCGGCAAATACCTGTCCGGCGAACTGAAGATCGAGGTTCCGGCGCAGCGAAGACAGCCGAAGGGCTGGCTGAAGGTCAGAGGTGCACAGGAGCACAATCTGAAAAATATCGACGTCCGTATACCGCTCGGCGTGTTTACCTGCGTGACGGGCGTGTCGGGCTCGGGCAAGAGCTCGCTGATCGACGAAATCGTCTATAAGCGGCTGCAGCGTCAGCTGAATCACGCCCTCGTTGTTCCCGGCAAACACAGGGATATTGACGGGGTGGAGCAGCTGGACAAGGTCATCAATATCGATCAGTCGCCGATCGGCCGCACACCCCGCTCGAATCCGGCGACGTACACCGGCGTTTTTGATATTATCCGCGACCTGTTTGCGGCCACGCCGGACGCAAAGGCGAGAGGATACAAAAAGGGCAGATTCAGCTTCAATGTAAAGGGCGGAAGATGCGAAGCGTGTCAGGGAGACGGCATTGTCAAGATCGAGATGCACTTCCTGCCCGATGTCTATGTACCCTGTGAGGTCTGCGGCGGCAAGCGCTACAACCGCGAGACGCTCGAGGTTCATTACAAGGGAAAGAGCATCTATGATGTCCTGAATATGACGGTGGAGGAGGCACTGGAATTTTTCAGCAGTGTACCTTCCGTCAGAAACAGAATCCAGACACTGTACGATGTGGGACTTGGCTATATCCGTCTCGGTCAGCCGTCGACAGAGCTGTCCGGAGGAGAGGCACAGCGGATCAAGCTGGCGACAGAACTTTCGAGGCGCAGCACCGGCCGCACATGTTATATCCTCGATGAGCCGACGACCGGACTTCACTTCGCCGATGTGCATAAGCTGATCGATATGCTGCAGCGCCTCACAGACAGCGGAAACTCTGTCATTGTCATCGAACATAATCTCGACGTCATCAAGACAGCGGATTACATCATAGACATGGGACCGGAAGGCGGTGACAGAGGTGGTACGGTCATCGCTTCGGGTACGCCTGAAGAGGTTGCGGCGACGGCAGGCTCCTACACAGGGCAGTATCTGAAACCGCTGCTTGGTATGTCATGAAGATCCGGTGCCGGCTGATGCTTTGGCAGCAGCCGGCAGGTGGACGTTATCTGTTCAGTGATATATAGCAATAATATATATTATATAGTATAATCAGGAGTGTAAATTATGCCGGCAGTTACAGACATTGGCATTGATCTGGGAACATCCACAGTCATCGTCTATGCGAGGGGAAGAGGAATTCTCTATCAGGAGCCGTGCATCGCGGCGTACGACAGCGATGCGTGCAGGATCGTCGGTTTCGGTGCGGAAGCGGCGGGCATGATCGGCAGGGCAACGGGCAACGTTGTGGGCATCCGTCCGCTGAAAGACGGTGTCATAGCTGATTTTGTCGTACTGGAGAGGATGCTCCGCTATTTTATCCGCAAGTCACTGGGTATCCGGAATATTCTGAAGCCCAGAGTCTGCATATGCGTGCCGAGCGGCGTGACCGACGTTGAGAGGCGTCAGGTGCAGGAGGCTGCTTACCGCGCCGGCGCACGTGAGGCAGTCATCATCGATGAGCCGGTTGCGGCTGCACTTGGTGCGGGACTGGACATCGAGCGCCCGAGCGGAAATCTCGTCGTATGCATCGGCGGCGATATCACGGAGATAGCTGTCATCTCGATGGGTGGTATCGTGATGCTGCAAACGCTGAAGATCGCGGGCAATTCGTTTACAGAGGCGATCTCAGACTATATCCGCCGTAAAGACGGAGCGATCATCACACACAGAAGCGCCGAAGAGATCAAACTCAGCATAGCTTCCGTGTCCTCGGAAGAAGGCATGGATACCGCCAGGGTGAAGGGGAGAGACGAGGCCTCGGCCGTTCCCAGAGAGATTTCGGTGACGAGAGATGATGTCCGGAAGGCGACAGCCCCGATGATCCATCAGATCGTCGATGCCATTCGCGCCGTGATAGAGAAGACGCCGCCGGATCTGGCCAATGATATCGCTGAGAGGGGAATTGTCCTGACGGGCGGCGGCGCCATGCTGGCAGGAACGGAGAAATCCGTGAACCGGGCGACAGGGATCTCCACTGTCCTCACGGATATCCCGCAGCAGGCAGCGGCCATGGGAACGGGTAAATATATCCATCTCGCCTCCGAACTGGAGAAGCAGCATATCTGAGAAAGCAGTTACCTGATCTGGGAGGAAAAATGTCTGACAGGATCGAAGGTTATGTACAGCATATCGTTTACCAGAACGAGGAGAACGGATATACCGTACTCGTCCTGGAGGCCGGCGGAGATGAGGTGACCTGTGTCGGCTGTATACCCGGCGTAGAAGAAGGGGAGTATCTCCGGGCTGAAGGTGAAAATATCTTTCACCCCACGTACGGTATGCAGTTTAAAATCCGGGAAGCGCATGTGGCCGTTCCTGAGCAGAAAGAGGCACTGGAACGATACTTCGGCAGCGGTGCGATCCGCGGCATAGGCAAAGCGCTGGCAGCCAGAATCATCAGAATCTTCGGCGATGACACCATGCGGATACTGGAGGAAGAGCCGGAACGTCTTGCCGAGGTCAGGGGGATCAGCGAAAAGAAAGCGCGGGAGATCGGCATTCAGGTGATGGAAAAATCCCAGATGCAGAACGCATTGATTTTTCTCGCACAGTACCGGATCCCGATGGCGCTGGGTGTCCGGATCTATAATAAATATCAGGACAATCTCTATCAGGTGCTGAGAGAAAACCCCTACCGGCTCGCGGAGGATATCGAAGGCGTAGGTTTCAGAACGGCAGATGAGATTGCATCGAGGATCGGCATAGAAAAGGATTCGGAATTCCGTGTGCGCAGTGCCATTCTCTATGTGCTGTCGCAGGCGGGCGGCAGCGGGCACATCTATCTGCCTGAGTCAGTACTTTACCGGCAGACGGAAGAACTGCTCGGCACTTCGCTGAAGAGGGAAGTGTTCGATCATCAGCTGATGAATCTCTCCGTGGAACGGAAAATCGTGAGACGCGAGGGCAATACGTCTGCGGATAACGGAGAAACAGATGATCGCATTTATCTGCGAAGCGCATACTTTGTCGAGCTGGAGACGGCGAGAAAACTGAATGATCTCAACCTGATCATTCATCAGGACGAAGAAGCGGCGGGAGAGACGATCCGGCGGATTGAAAAAGACGACGACATCACGCTGGATGAACTTCAGAGGAAAGCTGTACTGACGGCGGCCTGCCACGGTATTACTATCCTGACTGGCGGTCCCGGAACGGGAAAAACAACGACGATCAATACCATGATCCGTTACTTCCGCTCTGAAGGGCTTTCGATCGCACTCGCTGCCCCTACGGGCCGTGCCGCCAAACGGATGACGGAGACGACGGGATGCGAGGCTTCTACGATTCACCGGCTGCTCGAAGTGAGCGGGCTCTCCGATGACTCTGCCAGAGTCCAGTTCGACCGCAATGCGGACAATCCGCTGGAACAGGACGTCGTCATCATCGATGAAATGTCCATGGTCGATATTTATCTGATGCATTCCCTTCTGGATGCCATTGTACCGGGAACGAGACTTGTGCTCGTCGGAGACAGCAGCCAGCTTCCGAGCGTCGGCCCGGGCAGCGTTCTCCGCGATCTGATCCGCTCGGCAAAATTCCCCGTTGTCGTACTCAGCAAGATTTTCCGGCAGGCGCAGGAGAGCGATATTGTCGTCAATGCACACCGCATCAATGCGGGTCTTCCGGTCCGCACGGACAACAAGAGCAGGGATTTTTTCTTTATCCGCAGTCAGGATGCTGCCAAGGTGCAGCAGACGGTTTTCATCCTTGCAAATCACAATCTGCCTAAATATTTTCATATTCCGCCAGCCGATGTGCAGGTGCTGACGCCTTCCCGCAGGGGACCTCTCGGCGTAGATACGCTGAACAGCTATCTGCAGAAGGGCATGAATCCGCCTTCTCCTGACAAAAAGGAAAAAGAAGTGCGGCAGGGTGTTTTCCGCGAGGGCGATAAGGTCATGCAGATACACAATGATTATCAGCTCGAGTGGGAGATACATAACCGCTACGGGATCGTCGCGCGCCGCGGAATCGGCGTATTCAACGGTGATACCGGCGTGATACGTGAGATCAATACGGATACCGGCACGGTGACGGTGGAATATGAGGAAGGCAAGCTCGCGGAATACGACTCCACCCAGCTTGATGAGATCGAACTTGCCTATGCGGTTACCGTCCACAAGGCGCAGGGCAGTGAATACCCGGTCGTGATTCTGCCGCTGCTCGGCGTACCCCGTATGCTGCAGACAAGAAATCTTCTTTATACAGCCGTGACGCGGGCCAGACAGTGTGTCGTGATTATCGGTGACATGTCGATTTTTCAGCATATGATCGATAACGATACGGAGGAACTCCGCTACACGACGCTGGCGGAGCAGATCATCGCCATCGACGTTGAAAACTGAGGCAGCCATTTACCTCGAACGGGGCGAAATCCCCCTGTTCTCAGCGTAGCATGGCCACACCCGGATATCAGACAGTCATGCCGTTCATCACGGCGGCGGAATGGGAGATGCCAGTGCATATACGCGATCTGTCCGGGCTTCTGTATCCCAGGCACTGTCCGTTCTGCGACGGACTGCTGCGGGATGACGAGCCGTATCTGTGCAGGAAATGTGCACGCAAAATTCATTTCATCAGCGGCCCCGTCTGCATGAAATGCGGGCGTCCGCTGGAGGATGCTCATGCAGAGTACTGTGATGCCTGCAGGCGTCGGGAACACCTTTTCATACAGGGATTTGCACCCATGCTCTACCGGGGCGACGAACAGGCGTCCATCCTGAAATTCAAATACGGAGGGCGCGCGGAATATGCCGGCTTCTATGCCCGGGCCATATGGAGCTTCGGCGAAGAGCGTCTGAAAAACTGGCATCCGGAGGCCATTATCCCGGTGCCGGTCCATCCGCTTCGCTGCTGTCAGAGAGGATATAACCAGGCGCAGGTCACGGCAGCCGCTCTCGCCGGCCTCATGGGTATTCCTGAAATCGGGTATACAGTACAGCGAACCCGCAACACACGTCCTCAGAAAGGACTTGCCCCTTCCGACCGCCGCAGCAATGTCCGCGGCGCATTCCACATCAGCGAAGACATCACCCTTCCGTCAACTGTTCTCCTCGTAGATGACATTTACACCACCGGTGCAACGATGGATGAACTGGCTTCCGTCGTGGCAGCACACGGCGCCAGCCGCATATACGAAGTATGCATCACGATCGCACCCGGGATGACCTGATGTGCGCACTTTGCATAATCCGCGAAATATGGTAGAATATGCTGAAATTGTGTGCCTGAAGAATTCGGAAAGGAATGAAAAATGGTAGACAAACGACGTCTTTATCTGATGATCGCCATGGCCCGGTTCAAGGACAGGAAGACCGGCAATTCCATTCGCATCAGCAATTATCATCAGAGAGATTACATTGCCATGAAACTGATCGTGAATTTTCTTATCACGACCATCGCATATATTCTGCTTCTCGCATTTTACGCGATGTACAATCTGGAAGATATTCTCAGCAACCTGAACGAGATGAATCTGCGCCCGATCGTTGCGATCATTATCGTATTCTATCTGGTGTTCCTCGGCGTCTACACCGTCATCGCGTTTACCAGGGCAAGAATAGATTATGTGCGTGCCGATGCCGATATGGAACAGTACGAGAACGCTCTTGACCGCATGAGCAGAATGTACAGAGAAGAAGATCGTCTCAGCGCAAGAGAAGAGGATGACGACGATACCTTCGATGACGAAGACGACTATTAATCCCTGGGAGGGTAAAAATGAACGGACTGATGGAATTCCGTGAGAGACTGAAGAATTTTTATGAAGACTACGACGTGGTCATCCGGCCGGTATTTCGGTTTGTTCTGGCTCTGATCAGCCTGATCGCGCTGAATAACGAGATCGGATATCTGGAAGTGCTGAATCAGGTATTTGTTGTGCTGATTCTGGCGGTTATCTGTGCCATTCTTCCTCTGAACGGACTGGTTCTTATCTGTGCCACTGTCATTGTCGCGCACAGTATGGCGCTCAGTGTAGAGACAGGTGCTTTTGCGATCGTGCTCTATCTGCTGATGGTTCTGCTCTACTTCCGCTTTGTGCCGAAAGATGCACTGGCCATTATCCTGATACCGGTGTCATTTATTTTTCATGTGGATGCAGCCGTACCGGTCGCACTCGGACTGATCCGCGGACCGGTTTCCACTGTCTCCATGATTTTCGGACTGATCTCCTGGGCCTATGTAAAGAGCCTGCCCGCGGAGATCGCACCGCTCGTAAATTCGGATAAGTCTTCTCTGCTCGACGTGATACAGGCTATGCCGAGAGCACTGTTTACTACGGAAACGCTGCTCCTGCTGATCATCGGTGTCATTGTTCTGCTGATCGTTGCCATGATCCGCAAACTGGCGGGTACGCATTCCTGGGAGATAAGCATTGCTTTTGGTTCCGTTATCTATGTGGGTCTTAAGATTGTGGGATCTCTGATCCTCGGCGTCGATATCGATATTCTGACGGAAATTCTCGGAACGGCACTGTCGGTACTTATCTGCCTGATCATTGAGTTCTTTAATTTCTGCGCGGATTACAGCCGTACGGAGTATCTGGAATTTGAGGACGATCACAATTACTACAACGTCAGAATTACGCCGAAGCGCACGACAGAGTATATGGAGGCACTCGACAGAGACACGACGGATGATATTTCGCAGATTCCTGCGGATGACAGCCGCTTCATGGAATCGGAACAGCAGAATGAGGTTTCCAGAAAATTTGAGGGCATCAATCTTCAGTCCAAACTGGAGGAATCGCTGAAGTCGCTGAATACAAACCAGAGCGGAAAGGAAAACGACGCGGGAGATTCGTCCGCGCGGAAACCCACATACGGCTGGGATGATCTGGAAACCGGCGAAGATACAGAGGACAGAGATACGACGGGGGATACGAGGATTATCAGCCCTAAGAATACAGATCATAAAGTCTGACCGGGAGGTAACGGCGTGAGTGGATTCGCAAGCTGGTTTCAGGTGTACGTCCTGTCGTGGCTGAAACCGCCCAAAACCATAGAAGTGATCGACATTATTCAGATCCTTCTTCTATCCTGGATTGTATACCGGCTGATTCTCTGGCTGCGCAACACCAGGGCATATGCGCTGATGAAGGGTATTCTGTTCATCCTTGCTTTCGTCGTGATAGCCAACATTCTTCACATGGAAGTCATCGTCTGGCTGCTCAGCAATATCGGCGTGGCTGCGATCACTGCCGTGGTCATTATTTTTCAGCCGGAACTCAGAAAAGTGCTCGAGGAGATGGGACACAGCAACTGGTTCCGGACGCTTTTCTCCAGCGCTGCAAAGACGACGGAAAACAAGAGATTCAGCGACAAGACGATCAATGAGATCGTCAGGGCCTGCTATGATATGGGCGAGGTGAAAACGGGCGCCCTTATTGTCATGGAAAAAGAATCCAGTCTGCAGGAATACATCAATACAGGTATTTCTGTCGACGGCAAGGTCACCAGTCAGCTGCTGATCAATATTTTTGAACATAACACGCCGCTGCATGACGGAGCCGTGATCATCAGAAACGACAGGATCGCCGCTGCCACATGCTATCTTCCTCTCTCCGACAATATGGAACTGAGCAAAAAACTCGGAACCCGACACCGCGCGGGCGTCGGTATTACGGAGATTTCTGACTGTCTGTCCATCATTGTTTCAGAGGAAACGGGTCATATTTCCTATGCGGACAACGGTAAACTTCATGTGGCCGTGCCGCAGAGTGAGCTTCGCGATGTTCTGCAGGAGATTCAGGCGCTTTATCCCGATACGATAAAGCCAGTTAAACAGGAGAAGAAGACCAGTGCTTAAAAAAATCTGGTTTGCACTGAAAAATAACCTGGGACTCAAACTTCTGTCCGTGGCGATCGCCGTGGTGATCTGGTATGCCGTGGTCAATGTCAATGACCCGGTGGAGACCAGCACCTATTCGGTGAAGGTTACCGTCATCAACGACGCCTATATTGCCAGCGGCAAGCAGGTTTACAGTATCGACGATACGTACAAGACTGTGTCGGCCTATGTCAAGGCAAACAGATCTGTTCTGAATGCGATCAGCGCTGAAGACATCACGGTAACGGCTGACCTGACGCAGATCGTCAGCCTCGACACAGATCCGGTCATGGTGCCGCTTTCGGTTTCCTGCCCGAGTGTGTCGGCGGGAAATATTACGCTTTCCAGACAGGCGATACCGATAACCATTGAAAATGTGGCGAGCAAGAAGCTGCCTGTCAGCGTGAGCTGCGGTGAGTCAGTGCCCGGCAGTCAGTATGAGGTCGGCACGATGACGCCTGATCCCGAGACGATCGTGATCAACGGACCGGAGTCCATTGTCAACAACATCACGAGTGTTGTGGCGCAGATCGATGTGACAGGTATGACGAGAGACGGCACAAAGGATGCCACGCTTCAGTTCCTCGATCAGAATGGAAATGCACTTTCAGAAGATACCGTCCACGATGACCTTACGTTGGACGGAGACATCACGCAGGTAACTGTGGCTGTCGATCTCTGGAAGAAGGTTAATGATGTGGCGCTGTCCGTGAATTACACCGGAACGCCGGCAAGCGGTTATAACGTGGAGAGTGTCACGACGACGCCGGAGACGATTTCTGTTGTCGGAAACGACAGTGCACTTCAGAAGCTCGCTGAAAACAGCAATACGATCACACTGGACGATCCGTCGATCAATGTGCAGGGAGCAGACTCCGATATGTCCTTTGATGTAAAGATATCAGACAGTCTCCCTGACGGCCTCCGTCTGACAGAGAATGAAGCGGATGCAGTTACCGTGTCGGTTACCATCCTCTCTGACGAGACGAAGGAAATTACCGTAGATGTGGACAACATCGCAACGAAGAATCTGGACACCACACAGACGGTTTCCTATGATACGACCAATATCACGGTGCGTATTACGGGGCCGATCGGTGATATAGAGGATATCACGGCAAATGATCTGAGCGTGTCAGTCAATCTGAACGGATTGAAGAGCGGCGACTTCTCGGTTCCGATCACGGTCGGAGGTCTGCCGGACGGCGTGACTTTTGAAACTCAGAATGTCACAGTTCACCTGAAAGACAAGGTAGCTGCGCCGACTACGTCGGCATCTTCCGTCGAAGGTGAATCATCATGACGCCGGATATCATCCGCAGAATCTGTACATGGTACAGAGCGGGCAGAAGAGATCTGCCCTGGAGAAAGACCCGGGATCCCTACCGCGTGTGGGTGTCAGAGATCATGCTTCAGCAGACCCGTGCGTCAGCTGTCATCCCCTACTACAGCCGTTTTCTGAAGAGACTTCCCCGTGTGGAAGATCTGGCGGTCTGTCCGGATGATGAGCTGATGAAACTGTGGGAAGGGCTGGGATATTACAGCCGTGCCAGACATATGAAGGAGACGGCGGGTATCATTTCGGAGCGGTATGGCGGTATTTTTCCGTCAGATCCGGAGACGCTCCGGACCCTTCCGGGGATAGGCAGATATACAGCCGGCGCGGTTGCCTCCATCGCCTATGGCGTTCCGGTGGCAGCGGTGGACGGCAATGTGCTCAGAATCATGAGCCGTATTACCTGCAGCGGCGGGGATGTTCTGAACGACAAAGTGAAGAGAGAGACGGAAGAAATTCTCACGGATGCCATCGGCAGAGAAGCAGATGCAGGTGGGGAGGATGAGAATTTTCCCGGAGATGTGAATCAGGGTTTTATGGATCTGGGAGCGACGGTCTGTCTTCCACACACTGTGCCGCTGTGCGGGGAATGTCCGCTGGCGGAACTCTGCGGCGCGCACAGAACCGGAAGGGAGTCCGACTTTCCCGTGAGAAAAACGGCAAAGCGGCGGAAAACCGAGGAGCGGACGGTGCTGCTTATTCTTGACGGCGACCGTGTGGTACTGCGGAAGCGGCCGGAGAGGGGACTTCTGGCCGGCATGTATGAGTACCCCTGTCTAGACGGTTTCCTGACGGAGAAAGAGGCGCTTCGCGAGACGGAGCGGCTCGGATTTGAACCGGTGCGCATTCAGCCGCTTCCGACGGCCGTACATATTTTCACGCATCTGGAGTGGCACATGACCGGATATAAGGTAAATGTTGCATCTTTCCGGACGGGCGCTGAGAATGAAAAGGACAGCGGTATTTTTCTTGTCGATATCAGGACAGCAGAGAAGAAATACGCCATTCCCTCCGCCTTCAGAGTCTATTCTTCCGTGCTGTACGGATCTGATAATGACAGAGTGCGAAGCCGGGCGGTTCAGAAGAGCGCCCGGGATGCTTTTATTTGAAATTTGAAATACAGAGGAGAACATGATCCGGAGACGGATCAGAAGTGGGGAAAGAACCATGAAGATTTTAACTGTTACTGTACCCTGTTATAATTCATCGGCCTATATGCGAAAGTGCATAGATTCACTTCTGACGGGCGGGGATGATGTGGAGATCCTGATCGTTGACGACGGATCCACGAAGGACAATACCCTTCAGATCGCCGAGGAGTATGAGAAAAAGTACCCTGAACAGTGCCGCGCCATACACCAGGAAAACAAGGGACATGGCGGCGCGGTCAATACGGGAATTGCCAATGCCACAGGCTATTATTTCAAAGTCTGCGACAGCGACGACTGGTTTGATACCGAATCTTTCAGACGCTATCTTCAGGTTCTCAGAAAACTGGTGCGTCAGGATCAGGCAACAGACTGCGTATTTACCAATTTTATCTACGATAAGGTGGATAAGCACTATAAGTTCACCATGCAGTACAAGCGCTATTTTCCGCAGAACCGCCGGTTCGGCTGGAGCAGTATACGGCCGATCGATGAGGCACACTATGTGCTGATGCACTCGATCACCTACCGCACGGAGATCCTCCGGGAGAGCGGCATGAAGCTGCCGGAACATACCTTCTATGTAGATAATATCTACGCCTATGAGCCTTTTGCCTGGGTGAAGACGATGTATTACCTTCCCGTGACGCTCTATCACTATTTTATCGGCCGGTCTGACCAGAGCGTAAATACCGATGTCATGTACAGCCGTCTGGATCAGCAGATCGCGGTGACGAACAGAATGATCGATTTTGCCGGCCGTCTGCGCTATATGCCGCTGGAGAAAAATCAGCGCAAGTTTATCATCCACTACCTCGGGGCTATTATGATGATCACCTCCACAATGCTGATCTGTCATCCGAGCGCTGAGAATGACAAGAAGAAAAAAGAACTGTGGGAACGTCTCAAAAAGACGGATTACGGGTGTTATATCCGCAGGCGGTACAGCATGAGCGGCATGCTCATGCACATCCCCGGCAAGACCGGTGGAAAACTGGTCAGCTTCGGCTACCGGGCGTCACAGCGTGTATACGGATTTGAATGACAGGAGAAAATATGCGGGCAGGTACAGGTTATGATGTGCACCGGCTGACGGAAGGCAGAAAGCTCATCCTCGGCGGTGTGGAAATACCTTATGAGAAGGGACTTCTGGGACATTCTGATGCGGATGTCGCCCTTCATGCAATCATGGATGCTCTTCTGGGGGCTGCGGCCATGAAGGATATAGGATACCATTTTCCGGACACGGATCCGGCTTACGAAGGAGCTTCCAGCATGGAGCTGCTCCGCCGTGTGGCGGAAATGCTCGACGAGGCATCCTATGTCGTGGAAAATGTGGACTGCACCATCGTCTGCCAGGCCCCGAAGCTCCGCCCTTATCTGGATCAGATGACGCAGAATGTGGCCGATGCCCTCGGCATAGATGCCGGACGTGTGAATATGAAGGCGACGACAGAGGAACATCTGGGTTTCACCGGCAGCGGAGAGGGCATTGCGGCTCAGGCTGTGTGCGTCATTAATGAAGCTTTTCAGACAGACTTCTATAATTCGGTACCTGTGGGATGTCCGCGTGCCGGCGGCGGTTCGCCTGCGTGCGGGAACTGCCCGGTGCGCTGAATATACGGAAAATATTGTCGGAATATCATAACGGATTATCACCGGAGGTAAAATATGGCACTCAGATTTTACAATACACTTACAAAATCCATTCAGGAATTTCATCCGATCACAGAGGGAAAGGTCCTCATGTACGTGTGCGGACCGACTGTGTATAATCTGATACACATCGGCAATGCACGCCCGATGATTGTTTTTGATACGGCGCGCAGATATATGACGTATAAGGGATATGATGTGAACTATGTATCCAATTTTACGGATGTGGATGATAAGATCATCAACCGTGCCAACGAAGAAGGGGTGACGGCGGATGTTATTTCACAGCGGTATATCGCTGAGACAAAGAAAGATATGGCGGCGATGAATGTGCTGCCGGCGACGACACATCCCCTCGCGACACAGGAGATCCCTGAGATGATCGCTCTGATCTCAGATCTTGAAAAGAAAGGTTTTGCATATAATGTCAACGGAACTGTCTATTTCCGCACCAGAAAGGATCCCGGTTACGGAAAACTTTCGCACAAGAATCTGGATGAGCTGCGCTCAGGTTTCCGGGACCTGAAGGTCACCGGTGAAGATCAGAAAGAGGATCCGCTGGATTTCGTTCTCTGGAAACCTATGAAGCCGGGCGAACCCTACTGGGAGAGCCCGTGGGGCAAGGGGCGTCCCGGCTGGCACACGGAGTGCTGCGTAATGAGCCGCAAATATCTCCATTCGACGACGATCGATATCCACGCCGGCGGTGAGGACCTGATCTTCCCGCACCACGAAAATGAGATCGCACAGGTGGAGTGCTCAACGGGCAAGGAATTCGCCCATTACTGGCTCCACAATGCTTTTCTGAATATCAACAATGAGAAGATGTCCAAATCTCTGGGCAATTTCCTGACTGTGCGGCAGGTGGGAGAGCAGTATGATCTGCAGGTACTGCGGTTCTTCATGCTCTCTGCCCATTACCGCCGTGTGCTGAATTTCAGCACGGAGAGCATGGATGCGGCAAAGGCGTCCCTCGGCAGAATCCGCACGGCAGTACGCACGCTGAACGACCGTATGGCGCATGCGGAGACAGAAGAGATGACGGATGAGGAGCGCGCAAAACTTGGCGTCGATGCTTCCGGCCATGCCATTCCCTTTGAAGTGAAATCAGATCCGGAGACGGGAGAAAAGATTCTTCCCGATGATATGCGCCTGTTCCGCTGGCAGTTCGAGCAGGCAATGGATGATGATCTCAACACGGCGGATGCCGAGGCGGCGATCTTCAATCTGGTGAAGTTCGCCAATGTTGAAGTGAAGGAAAACAGCTCGAAGGCTTTTGCATCCGCAGTAAAAGACGAGATTGTAAGTCTCTGCGATATCCTCGGCCTGATCGCGGATGTGCAGGAGCAGGATCTCACGGCAGAGGTCGAGGCAAAGATCGAGGAACGCCAGGCGGCGCGGAAGGCAAAGAATTTTGCAAAGGCTGATGCGATCCGCGATGAACTGCTGCAGATGGGCATCATTCTGAAGGATACGCGCGAGGGTGTCCGCTGGGAGAGAAAGTGAAGACAGAGATAACAGACGGTATGCTGGCGGAAATCGGACAGGAGGCGCCGATTCCGGATCACGAGGCAAAGCAGGAATCGCCCCTCGTCCTCGCATGGATCGGAGATGGCGTATACGAGATGGTCATCCGGTCTATGCTCGTGCGTGCTACAGGGATTCCTGGAGCGCCGGTGGTGAAGATGCACAGGAGGGCCAGCAGCCTCGTCAATGCCGGGACACAGTCTCTCATGATCGGCATATGGGAAGAAAAGCAGGTGATGACTGAGGAAGAATCGCACGTATATCACCGCGGACGAAATGCAAAATCGGCCACGCACGCGAAGAATGCGGCGATTCAGGATTACCGGCGCGCTACGGGATTCGAGGCTGTTCTCGGATATCTGTATCTGACCGGAAAGATGCAGAGAATATATGAACTCGTAAAAATCGGCCTCGAAGGCCTGAAAGATCGGTCGGAGGAAAACAATGGCAGATAGAAAGAACAGACGCTACGGAAAATCCGATGCGGGCAAACGGACCCGCGCCGGCTCATCTGACACCAGAAGAGAAAATGGCAGGCGGTATGCCGGAGGCAGCAGACAGAGACGCTTCGAAGCTGCGGACAAGAGCAGATACGACGCTGAGAGCTCTGATGTTCAGGAGAGAAGAACAGAGGAAGACCCGAACAGAATTGAGGGAAGAAATGCGGTTCTTGAAGCATTCCGGGCCGGCAGGAGCGTGGATAAGCTCTTCGTTCAGGCTGACCTGCATGACGGTGTTGTTTCCTCCATCACGCGCCTTGCGCGGGAGGCCGGAACCGTTGTGAGCTATGTGCCGAAGAACCGGCTGGACATGATGTCAGAGACGGGGAGCCATCAGGGCGTCATCGCCGAGGCGGCGGCCGTGGACTACGTGGATATCGATGATATTCTGAAGCGGGCAGAAGAAAAAGGAGAGAAACCTTTTATTTTTCTGCTGGATGACATTGAAGATCCGCACAATCTCGGTGCGATCATCAGAACGGCCAATCTGGCCGGCGCACATGGCGTGATCATCACCAGACATCACTCTGTGGGGCTGACGGCAGTTGTGGCCAAGGCCTCTGCGGGAGCAGTGAATTACACGCCGGTGGCGCGTGTGACAAATCTCGCCGCGACGATCGATGAACTGAAGCAGAAGGGCATCTGGTTTGTCTGTGCCGCCATGGATGGAACGCCGATGTATGATATTGACATGACAGGTCCGATCGGCATCGTGATCGGTAATGAAGGCTCCGGTGTCAGCAGGCTTGTCAGGGAGAAATGTGACTACACAGCATCCATCCCGATGAAAGGCGATATTGATTCGCTGAACGCATCTGTAGCGGCGGGTGTACTGGCCTACGAGGCGGTGCGCCAGCGCAGGATGTGACACAGGCCGCATAAACCCGGGCTCTGCAGAAGGAATATGCATGAACAGAAATACAACTTATGATCAGCTCACGGACGAGGAGCTGATCCGGCGTCTGCGGGACGGCGACGGGGACGTGGAGGAATACCTCCTGGAAAAATACAAGCGCATGGTGCGCACGATCGCCAGAGAATATTATCTGGCCGGCGGCAGTCAGGAAGACCTGCTGCAGGAAGGCATGCTGGGGCTGTTCCGCGCTATCCGGACGTACAATCCGGACAGGGGGGCTTCTTTTTCCACCTACGCTCGCGTGCTGGTCGAACGGCAGATGTATTCGGCTATCGATTCGTCCAATACGCTGAAACAGAAAACACTCAATACCTCTGTCTCCATAGAAGCCATGGGGGAAAACCGGGAGGATGCCGGACTTCGCACATGGGAGAGCCCGGAAACTCTTCTGCTCGACAGAGAGAATACGGAAAATCTCAGAAAAGAGATCTTCAGCAGACTGAGCCTCATGGAAAAACGCGTGCTTGAGGATTATCTGAACGGCTATGACTATACGGAGATAGCCGCCAGAATGGGACGCACACCGAAGTCGATCGACAATGCGCTGCAGAGAATCCGCAGCAAGGCAGCAGATCTGCGCAGGAGTATTTATGGAAAATAAGCAGGTTACGCATACCGCCAGAACACTTCTCCGTCTGTGGAATGTCGGGTGGTTTGCTTTCTTCTGGGTGAAGTATTACAACTTCTATATGTTCAACACATACCGGGTGCTTGGTGCTGTTGTCAGTGTGCTGATGTTTTTTATCGTATACAGTGTGCTCTGCAATGTGTACAAAGCGTTCCGGATTGCGTCGACTGACGTTCCGGATATCGTATTTTCCCAGTTCATTTCCTTTGCGGCGGGCGATCTTCTGCTGTATGCGGAGTGTACGCTTGTCTACAATCAGATCAGAAATTTTCTGCCGACGCTCGCGGCCATGGCCCTGCAGCTCGCCGGGACCAGTATTTTTACCCTGGAAACCAAGCGCTATTTTATGCGCCATGTGGCGAGACAGAAAACTCTGGTTATCTACGGAGAACAGTCTACGGAGGAAGAAGCGCTCAATTTTGAGAAACGTCTTCTCCACCGCTATAAACATCTGTTTGATATTCTCTACACAGAATCCGAGACCATGGACGAGGATGAATTCCTTCAGAGACTTCAGGGCGTGGAGACGGTGATCATGTACAATATCACGCCCGGCCTGAAAATCCGCTTTACGGAGCCGTGTATCGAGAACCGCAAGAATTTTTACTTCACGCCGAATATCGAGGATATTCTGGAGCAGGGGGCGGAAACCAAGCATCTGCTCGACACCCCGATGATGAAGTATGAATACAGCTATAATGACCCAAGAAAACTGGTCATCAAACGCGTCATGGACGTCATTTTTTCCCTTCTGTTTCTTATTCTGCTTTCCCCGGTTATGCTGATCACGGCCATCGCCATCAAGGCGGAAGACGGGGGACCTGTATTTTACCGCCAGGACAGATATACGAAGGGCGGCAAGATCTTCAGCATGCTGAAATTCCGCAGCATGGTCGTCGATGCGGAGAAAAACGGTGTACAGCCGTCCACCGGTGAAAATGACCCGCGCATCACAAAGGTCGGACGCGTGATCAGGCGCATGAGAATCGACGAGCTGCCTCAGTTTATCAATGTTCTGAGAGGCGATATGAGCTTTGTCGGCCCCAGACCGGAGCGCGTGGAGCACGTAGATCTCTATGTGCGCGAGCTCCCGGAGTTCCGCTACCGGCTTTCTGTCAAAGGAGGTCTGACCGGCTATGCGCAGGTCTACGGCAAATACAATACGTCAGCATATGACAAACTGCTCATGGACCTTATGTACATTGAAAATCAGTCCACGCTGCTCGATTTCCGTATCGCACTGCTCACTATCCGGACAGTGTTCCAGAAAGACAGCACAGAAGGATTCGATGAAAATGCGAGCGAGTCGATCCACGAAGAGGTCGGCGAAAACGAGGCAAATGGCGGAATCATGACAGAAGACCGGATAAGCACGCCGGAAAATGCCGGCGAAGCCATGGAAAAACAGAAAGGACAGGCATGAGAGCTGTTGTCGTCACACATTCGTCGACGTATGAATCCCGTGCGGAGGCTGCAGGCGAATTTTTTCAGCAGAAGGGCTGTGAGACAACCTGGATCTGTTCGGATTTCGATCACCTGAGGAAGAAAACGGTGAAGAGAGAAAAAGACCATCATGTGTATCTGCACATGAGGCCCTACGCGTCCAATCTCTCCGTCCGCCGGCTGCTGTCGATCCGTGATTTTTCTCTTGAGGTGGAAAAATATCTGGAAGATCTGTATGCGGCCGGGAAGGGGCCGGATCTTCTGTATGTCCTGATACCTGCCAACACGCTGGCGGCTGCGGCCGGAAGACTTCACGCAAAGTACGGCGTGCGGGTGATCTTCGATCTGATCGATCTCTGGCCGGAATCACTTCCGCTGAAGCGGGTCGCATCGCTTCCGCCGGTGGTGTACTGGCGAAATCTCCGTGATGACAATCTGGATGCGGCGGATATGATCTGTACAGAATGTGCCATGTATCAGAGAGAACTTCATCTGAATCCTGAAAAGAGCCGGACGCTTTACTGGTTTAAGGACAGCGCATCCCCGCAAAATGCCGGATGCCAGGAAGTGGCTGACGAGAGTGGTACGCTGGGCATAGCCTATATGGGCGCTGTCAATCATATCATTGACATTCCGCTCATTGTCAGCATTCTTCTCGCCGTTAACAGCCGGACGAAAGTGTGTCTGCATGTGATCGGCGAGGGAGACAGGAAAGCCGGATTTGTGAAGGCACTGTGCGAAGCCGGGATCCCTTTTGCCGACCACGGGGCGGTCTATGCGGAAAGGGAAAAAGCTGCCATCCTCTCCGGGTGCCGTTTCGGAATCAATGTCATGAAAGAAAGCGTGCACGTGGGTCTCACGATGAAATCGATTGACTATCTGTCTTTCGGCCTTCCGCTCATCAATACCATCGGCGGGGATACATGGGATTTCGTGGAGAAATGCGGCATCGGTGTCAACGTCGACCGAAGATGTATCGACAGAGGTGCAGAGGATATTCTGCGTCTTGCGGACACGGACCGGCAGATACTTTCTGCAAAGGCACGCGCAGTGTATCAGGCGCATTTTACGCGGGCTTCTTTTGACCATACGCTGGAAGAGTGCTACGGCGCATGGACAGATGCATCCGGGGGCTGACTCCGCATTCCTGTATTTGACAGACACATTATCAATATCTGTGATATAATTAACTGAATCTGTGTGTAATGAAGTTTCAGTATATAACTACTGAAGTTAACAGCAGGAGGAAAATTAACGATGAAAGGCATTGTTCTTGCCGGTGGTTCCGGTACGCGGCTTTATCCGCTGACCAAGGTGACTTCCAAACAGCTGCTTCCGATTTACGATAAACCCATGATCTATTATCCGATCTCGGTTCTGATGAATGCGGGAATCCGGGATATTCTGATCATCTCCACCCCGGCGGATACGCCGAGATTTGAGGAGCTTCTGGGAGACGGCAGCCAGTTTGGTATTTCTCTGCAGTATAAAGTGCAGCCGAGTCCTGACGGACTTGCGCAAGCGTTTATCCTGGGCGAGGAGTTCATCGGCGATGAGCCTGTGGCTATGATCCTCGGCGACAATATTTTTGCCGGCCATGGCCTGACGAAGAGGCTGCGTGAAGCTGCGAATAATGCCATGACGGGCAAGGGCGCTACTGTATTCGGCTACTATGTGGACGATCCCGAGCGCTTCGGCATTGTGGAGTTCGACAGGAACGGCAAAGCCATCTCCATTGAGGAGAAGCCGGCGAAGCCGAAGAGCAATTACTGCGTGACGGGACTCTATTTCTATGATAACCGTGTGGTCGGCTATGCGAAGGATCTGAAGCCGTCCGCCAGAGGAGAGCTGGAGATCACGGATCTCAACCGCATTTATCTCGAAGACGGAACTCTCAACGTGGAGCTGCTCGGACAGGGCTTTACCTGGCTGGACACGGGGACACACGAGAGCCTTGTCGATGCGACAAACTTTGTGAAGATCACGGAACAGCACCAGCACCGCAAGATCGGGTGCCTGGAGGAAATCGCCTATCTGAACGGCTGGATCAGCCGCGAGGATCTGCTCCGCGAGTATGAGCCGCTGAAAAAGAACCAGTATGGACAGTACCTGATGGATGTCCTGAACGGAAAGTATCTCGACACGATCAGCAGATAACAAGAGATTTTCAATAGGGAGGAATGTATGAATATCATTGTGACCGGCGGAGCCGGATTCATCGGAAGCAACTTTATTTTTTACGAGAGAAAAGCACATCCGGAAGACAGGATCATCTGCCTGGATAAACTGACCTATGCGGGCAATCTGTCTACGCTGGAGCCCGTGATGAATGATCCGGGATTTCGCTTTGTCAAACTGGATATCTGCGACCGCGAGGGCGTGTACAAACTGTTCGAAGAGGAGAAGCCGGATATCGTCGTCAATTTTGCAGCTGAGTCCCATGTAGACCGTTCGATCGAAAATCCGACGATCTTCCTCGAGACCAATATCATCGGTACTTCTGTCCTGATGGATGCCTGCAGAAAATACGGCATCAGGAGATATCATCAGGTATCGACGGATGAGGTATACGGAGATCTTCCGCTCGACCGTCCGGACCTGTTCTTCCATGAGGACACGCCGATTCATACATCCAGCCCGTACAGCACATCCAAGGCTTCGGCGGACCTTCTCGTCAATGCCTATCACAGGACATACGGACTGCCTGTCACCATCAGCCGCTGCTCGAACAACTACGGCCCTTATCAGTTCCCGGAGAAGCTGATTCCGCTGATGATTGCCAATGCACTCGATGACAAGCCGCTCCCTGTATACGGTGAGGGACTGAACGTCCGCGACTGGCTCTACGTCGAGGACCACTGCAAGGCCATCGACCTCATCATCCGCAAGGGAACTGTGGGCGAGGTATACAATATCGGCGGCCACAACGAGATGAGAAATATCGATATTGTAAAACTGATCTGCGATTACCTCGGCAAGCCCTACAGCCTGATCGAGCATGTGACAGACCGCAAGGGTCACGACAGAAGATACGCGATCGACCCGACAAAGATCCACAATGAGCTCGGCTGGCTGCCGGAGACCATGTTCAAAGACGGTATCCGGATGACAATCCAGTGGTATCTGGATAACAAACCGTGGTGGCAGAATATCATCTCCGGTGATTATCAGAACTACTACAGAGATATGTACGGAAAAAAGGAAGTACTCAAGGGATGAAGGTATTTGTGACCGGTGTCGCGGGCCAGCTCGGCCACGACGTGATGAATGAACTGGCGAAGAGAGGATATGAGGGGATCGGGACGGATCTGGCACCCGCATATAACGGCGTGGCGGACGGAAGTCCTGTGACAGAGATGCCCTATGTATCCCTGGATATTACGGATGCTGCAGCTGTATCGGAGACGATCAGCAGATTACATCCGGATGTGATCGTACACTGCGCGGCATGGACAGCTGTTGACGCTGCGGAGGATGAGGCCAATCAGGCAAAAGTAATGGCCATCAACGTGGACGGAACCCAGTATCTCGCCGATGCTGCAAAGGCTGTCGGTGCGAAGATGGTTTACATCAGCACGGATTATGTCTTTGACGGTCAGGGCACGGATCCGTGGAAACCGGACTGCAAAGATTACGCGCCGCTCAATGTATACGGAAAGAGCAAACTCGGCGGAGAACTCGCCGTGTCGAAAACACTTGACAGGTATTTCATCGTGAGGATCGCCTGGGTGTTCGGAAGAAACGGGAAAAACTTCATCCGCACGATGCTGAATGTGGGAAAAACACATCCGGAAGTCCGGGTGGTTGATGACCAGATCGGCACACCGACATATACCTATGATCTTGCCCGTCTGCTTGTAGACATGATCGAAACGGATAAATACGGCTACTATCATGCGACAAATGAGGGCGGCTATATATCATGGTATGACTTTACAAAGGAAATCTATCGTCAGGCGGGGCTGGATACGAAGGTGACACCGGTGACGACGGCTGAATACGGGCTTTCCAGGGCTGCCCGTCCGTTCAACAGCCGCCTGGACAAGGCAAAGCTCAGAGAGAATGGTTTTACACCGCTTCCGGACTGGAAGGATGCGCTGCACCGTTTCCTGATCGATATCGGTGAGACAGTCAGCTGACAGGGAGATACGGATTTGGTAGATATTCTGCTGGCTACATACAATGGAGAGAAATATCTGCGTGAGCAGCTGGATTCTCTGTTTGCCCAGACCTTTCAGGATTTCCGGATCCTTGTGCGTGACGACGGATCGACCGATAATACGATGCATATTCTGAGAGAATATGCTCTTCATCATGCGGGACAGATCGAGATCATCGAGGATGATGCCGGGGGCGGAAATCCGGCGCGAAACTTCATGACGCTGATGAAACACTCGACTGCCGGCTATGTCATGTTCTGCGATCAGGATGACAGCTGGATGCCGGACAAGATTCAGGTTCTTCTGCAGCGCATGCAGGCTGAGGAGAAAAGGGCAGCGGATGGTGCGGCACCGATCCTCGTTTTTTCGGATTATCAGGTGACCGATGAAAATCTCAGCCCCATGGCTGTTGATGAATCGAGTCTTCAGGTCGCCAAGCATTACAGAAGTTTCAACCGGCTGCTCGTACAGAATTATATAACCGGATGCACCATGATGATCAACAAGACCGCGTGCCAGCTGGCGGGAGATTACGATGACAGGATTCTTATGCATGACTGGTGGATCGCTCTCTATGTGAGCGCCATGGGCAGGATCTGTCATGTCCCGTCTAAACTGACGTATTATCGTCAGCATGCGAATAACGATGTGGGCGCGCGGAATGTGAAGAGCATGGAATACCGGCTCGAAAAACTGCATGATAAGTCTGTGCGCGGTTCCAAGGATACTCATTACGCACAGGCTGAACTCCTGAAGGAGCGTTTTTACGGCGAGATGAGCGGAAAGTCGCGGAAAGTCCTCGATGATTTTCTGGCTATCCGCAGCTATCCGAAACTGAAACGGATTAAAGCTCTCATCTCCGGCGGCTATCTCAAAAGCGACTGGGTGCGTACGCTGGGATATATGCTGTACATCTGAACAGGAAAGGGCAGGGTTCGGACACTGATGTATATATCCGTTGTCATGGCCTCGTGGAATGGGGAGAAATACATCGAACAGCAGCTGGATTCCCTCCGGCTGCAGACGCGTGTTCCCGACGAGGTGATTATCTCCGATGATGCATCGACGGACCACACATGGGAGATTCTCCGGAAGTATCAGAAGAAATGGCCGGAGATGCCGGTTACCTTATATCAGAACAGTTCCAATACAGGATACCGGAAGAATTTTCAGAGGGCACTGTCCTGCTGCACGGAAAAGAGCACAGGGCAGGATGCTCTTTTTATGTTCTGTGATCAGGATGATATCTGGCTGCCTGATAAAGTGGCAACTGTGGAAAAACTGTTCGCACATCATCCTGAGACAGAGGTTCTCGCATCGTCCTTTGTTCTGATCGATGCTGAGGGAGAACGACTGCCCGACAGGACGGCAAAGGGCTGGTCCAACCAGCATCTGTATCACAGAAATGTCGCTGCGGATGCGCTGGTGCGTGTACCTGCTGACGATCTGATCTATCATAATTTTGCCCAGGGCTGCGCTCTGACATTCAGGCCGCTGATCCGTGACAGATTTCTGCGGAATTTTACTGACAGTATTCCCCATGACTGGCAGATCGCCATGCTGGGAGCGGCAGAAGACGGGCTGTGGTTCTATAATCATCCGCTTTTTCAGTATCGTATCCATGACAGCAATGCGCTGGGCCTGCATGCGGATACTTCGGGCGGAAAAATAAATGAGGGTTACCGCACTATCGAGGCGGAGCTGTCGGCTGCTTTCCTGTTATGGGTAAGGAAAACATTTCCTGATATTTATGAAAATGATCGGAGAATGCAGAAAGCGGAAGCTTTTCTGAGAGAAGATATCCGCTGTATTCGTGAACGCGATGCGCGCGGACTGTTACGGATCTTAAGGTCACCGGAATACGGAAAACTCAAGTCGAAGAAAGCGGCACTGGCCGATCTGGCCTCTGTGATTCTTCCAAAAAACAGTGCAAGAACACGAAAGACCTGACCGTTGAAAACATTAATTTTTACAGATATTAAAGATTTCAAAGAGAGGAAAAAAAACTGAAATGGGAAAAATCAAGGTACAGAGCAACTGCGGCGGCATCGAAGGACTTTACGTAATCGAACCGACGGTCTACGGCGATAACCGTGGCTATTTTATGGAGACTTATAACTACAATGATTTCAGCGCGGCGGGCATTGACTGCAACTTTGTGCAGGACAATCAGTCCGCTTCGAAGAAGGGCGTGCTCCGCGGCCTTCACTTCCAGATCCACTATCCGCAGGACAAACTTGTCCGCTGTATCCGGGGCTCGGTATTTGACGTGGCCGTAGATCTCAGGGAGGGAAGCAGCACCTTCGGCAAGTGGTTCGGCGTTGAACTGACAGAAGAGAACAAAAAGCAGTTTTTCATTCCGAAGAACTTTGCTCACGGCTTTATCGTTCTCTCGGATTACGCTGAATTCTGCTATAAAGTGACGGATTTCTATCATCCGAACGATGAGGGCGGACTGATGTGGAACGATCCGGATATTAATGTGCAGTGGCCGATGCCGGAAGGCATGACGGCGGACGACCTTATCTTTTCTGAGAAAGACAAGGTTAACTGGAGTTATCAGGAGTTCCTGAAACGCAGAAACAGCCAGGTATAATACATAGTGAGGAACTCATGAAAAAAACCGCGCAGATTTTCGCCACGATGATCACAACGGCTGTCATGGCTGTGCTGCTGATGCTGTTCTGCAGTCTGACGGGCATCGGCAGGACTGTCGTCCTGGCGGATACAGAAGAAAATACGGATACAGGCAGTACGTCGGATGGAAGTTATCTGACAGATTATCTGGGATTCAAACGCGAAGATCTCGTGAGCTACCTCTACGCCAATATGGATACCTTCGTCGGGACACCTTATCATGAGAGCCCGGATGAATATCCGACGCCCGGACAGGACGGGCATATGCAGTGCGAGGGTTTTGTCTGGTATGTCCTTCACGCGGTTGCCACACAGAACACAGAGAACATTCCCTGTGGTGACGCGAGTACGCAGCCATACGGGAATGGCGGCGGATGGGTCAACTGGCTGTTCAGCAGCGGTGTGAATTTCGAAGCCTATGATTCCATCGATGATATGCTCGCGTCCGGAACCATGCGCAAGGGCGATATCATGTGGCTTTTTGATGCGGGCGGGCCGTATTCCATTTCGGATGCGCATCACACCGGATTTTTCTGGGGCGATACGTCTGACGACAACAAATTCTGGCACTCAAGTCAGGTCGCACTCTCGCAGACCTATGCGGGGGAAGAGGCAGAAAACCGCATCTCGCAGATTGAGGGAATGACCGATGCATCCAATATTTCGGTGATATGGGTCATACACCTGGACGGAAGCGGCGGCACATCGGCATCTGCGACACCGGGTGAAGAAGTGATCGCAGCCAGAAGAGGGGAAGCAGATACTTCCGGGGTGAGCAGCAACCAGGACACGGGTGCAGCTTCCGGAAGTCTGCCGGATGTATCCGCCTATGCTGCTGTCTTCAATGCGGACTGGTATCGCGAACAGCTCAATGCAGGCATGGCCGGCAGTAACAGTGCATACGCGGTTACCGCAGGCGGCACGGATTACAGCATTCCCCGCGGGAGTCTGACTGCTGAAGCTATGGATGCTATGACAGATGCAGAACTTCTTCAGTACTTTTTGCTGTCAGGTCTCTGGTACGGCGATCAGGCTTCACCGGATTTCCAGATCAACTGGTATATGGAGAACTATGCAGACAGTTCCTGCGGCAGTGACCGTCTGGCTTATCTTCAGCACTATCTGCAGGAAGGGATAGCCGCAGGGGAGAAGGGCGTGGCCGAAGCGACACCGGCAGATGCAGAGCAGACGGCTTCGACATCTGCTGCAGATGCTGTCATTTCCGAGAGCGCTCCGTCGACCGATACATCCGCCTCGCCGGACACGGGCAGACCGTCCAACATTATTTTTGTGGTTGTCTGTGCCGTTGTGCTCGTTGTTCTTACCATCATTCAGCGGCGATTCCGCAGAAGGCGCAGAAGACACAGAAGAAGATAGTGCAGCCTTCAGAAAAATGTTGACAACGTCAGATGCGTCTGATATTATTGTTTTCGCTGACGTCATAAGGATTTCAGCGATGCTGATGTAGCACAGTCGGTAGTGCGCATCCTTGGTAAGGATGAGGTCACCAGTTCGATTCTGGTCATCAGCTCTTTCAGGCCGCTGTAGAAATACAGCGGCTTTTATATTGCTCACTTTAACAAATTTTTTACATATCTTATCAGATCCGGTGTTATAATAATTCAGGCTTGTGCCGGTCAGTCCTCACATATGCAGCGGAGGCTCCGGAAGCCGCAAATAATAATCTCTCAAGGGGGTGCCACATGGTAGTACCGTTTCTCATCTGCTTTCCTATGATCGTGGGGCTTCTGATGTTTCTCATCAGAAACAACAGTGTTAGGAATGCAGTCGCTTACATCAGTGCAGTCATTATCATGGCTGCGGTAGCTGTACTCGTCGGACAGTGGGCTGTCGGCGGAATGCAGCCGATGATGCTGGCAGATGGAGCCAGTGCGGGGACAGAAGCAGCCGATAAAGTCATTCTTATTGGAGAAATCGCTCTCATGATCCTCGTAACGATCTGCTGCTTCAAGCACAGAAAATACTGGATCAGTCTGCTCTCCATCGTTCCTACGATTCTTATTGCCTGGTTTGAACTCGCAGGACCTGAGATGACCGAGACGCCGAAGATTTACATTGATCATCTCAGCATTCTTATGTGCATTATCATCGGCCTCATCGGCGGGCTGATCGTAATCTATGCGGTCGGATACATGCACGGCTATGCACAGCATCACGTGGAATTCGAAGACAGAAGAAATTATTTCTTTATGCTGCTCTTCCTTTTCCTCGGTGCCATGTTCGGCTTTGTACTCTCAGACAGCCTTCTCTGGATCGATCTGTTCTGGGAGATCACATCCGTGTGCTCGTTCCTGCTGATCGGCTATACGAAGGAGCCGATCGCCGTTACGAACTCGTTCCGCGCACTGTGGATGAACCTGCTCGGTGGAACAGTGCTCGCCGTTGGCATTGTATATTTCGGCCTGCACGAGGGCACCGTATCCCTGCAGGCACTGATCGGACTGGGAATTCTCGGTGAAGCATACGCCGTTATTCCGGTTGCTTTCATTGCTTTTGCAGCACTGACAAAAGCGGCACAGCTGCCGTTCAGCACATGGCTTCTCGGTGCCATGGTGGCGCCGACGCCGTCATCTGCCCTGCTGCATTCCGCAACAATGGTAAAGGCCGGAATCTATGTGCTCATCCGCCTCGCACCGGCCATGTCCGGGACGGCTACCGGCATGCTGATCGCAGCTGTCGGAGGCTTCACATTCTTCGCGGCATCTGTTATGGCTATCGCCCAGACAGACGCGAAAAAAGTGCTTGCCTTTTCCACCATCTCCAACCTCGGACTGATGGTTGCCTGCTGCGGTGTAGGCGTATCCGAGACGATCTGGGCAGCTGTATTCCTCATGATCTTCCATGCAGTGTCGAAATCGCTGCTGTTCCAGGATGTCGGAGCAACCGAAAATGCCATGCACACCAGGGACATCGAGGATTTCCACGGACTGATCTACCGTCTGCCGTGGCTCGCAATTCTGCAGTTCATCGGTATTGCGGGTATGTTCCTCGCACCGTTTGGTATGCTTGTCTCCAAGTGGTCCGCTCTGCGCGCATCAGTTGATGACAGAAATATCCTGCTGGTATTCTTCATTATTTTCGGTTCAGCGACAACATCCTTCTACTGGACGAAGTGGATGGGCAAGCTGATCGCCGCCACCGATTCACCGAAGATCAAAGATATCACCAGACTGAACGAGAAGATATCACTGAACATTCATGCGGGACTTATGATTGCCCTCTGTGCACTGTTCCCGCTGCTCTCGAAGACCTTTGTCGATCCGATGATCGTCGAGATGTTCGGCAGCTACACGGATGTACTGCCGATGAAAGTGCTCTATATACTGATCGTGGTCATCATGGTGGTGTTTGCCGTTCCGCTGTTCTCCTACAGGGCTGCTGCAAATGCACCGACAAATATCAAGCTTTCCTATATGAATGGTATCAACACAGGAAACAACGATGCCTTCGTGGATTCCAAGGGAGACACGAAGAAACTGTATCTGACCAATTACTACTTTGCCCATAAGATCGGACAGAGGAAACTGATGCTGCCGTCGCAGCTTCTCATGACAGCGGTGATCGTCATCACCATGCTGTATATCATAGGAGGTGCTGTATAATGAGCAGTGTGATTTCTGTAATTTGTTATATTGTTCTGACTCCGCTGATCGGCGGTTACCTTGCAGGACTTGACCGCAAGATTTCTGCACGTATGCAGAGACGAATCGGACCTCCTGTACGCCAGGCATTCTTTGATGTAAAGAAACTCTGGCATAAACAGGTGATTGCCGTAAACCGTGCACAGGGCATGATGCTCGCTTCGTATCTCATCATGATGATTTTTACGGGCTGCATGCTTTTTGCCGGCACTGATCTGCTGATGACATTCTTCGTGCTTTCGACGGCTTCGACATTCCTCTACTTTGCGTCGGTGATCACAAGTTCGCCGTGCAGCACCATCGGAGGCAACCGTGAGCTTCTGCAGATGATGGCATATGAGCCTGCTGTTCTGCTCGCATGTGTGGGATTTTACATTGCGTGCGGATCTTTCAACGTGCGCGATATCATCGCCGGTGACACGAGCATGATCGTGTATCTGCCGGGTATCTTTATCGCCTTCGTATTTATTCTGACGATCAAGATGCGTAAGAGCCCGTTCGATATCTCTGCCTCCGAGCACGCACATCAGGAACTTGTACAGGGTATCGCAACGGAGATGGGTTCCCGCAACCTCGCTCTGTTCAAGGTGACTGAATGGTATGAGAATGTATTCCTTCTCGCCGTTGTTGCCCTGTTCATTATCAACAGACATCCCTGGAGCTGGGCTCTGGCAGTGGTGGTTGCATTCCTGGTATGGTTCTTTGAGATTCTTGTGGACAACACCTCAGCCCGTATGAAGTGGCAGAAGATGCTGGAGATCACCTGGATCGTCACGCTTCTTTCCGCCGGTGTCAATCTGTTTGTTCTGATGCTGATATTCTGAGGAGGAAAAAAATGGCAGATGTAAAAAGATCGCCGTGGCTCCTGCATTATGATGCAGCATCGTGCAACGGCTGTGATATTGAAGTTCTTGCGGCGCTCACGCCCGTCTATGATGCGGAGCGGCTCGGCGTCGTGAATACCGGAGATCCCATGCAGGCGGATATTCTGCTTGTCACAGGGGGAATAAATGACCAGTGTGCGCCGGTTGTAAAGCAGCTTTATGACCAGATGCCCCGTCCGAAGGTCGTGGTCGCTGTGGGCGTATGTGCCTGCACCGGCGGCGTATTCAAGGATGCCTATAATATTCACGGGGGCGTCGACACCTGTATTCCGGTTGATATCTACGTACCCGGCTGTGCGGCTCGTCCGCAGGCCATCATCGACGGAATTGTCAAGGCTGTGGAGCTTTTCCAGAAGAGATCGGATGAGCACGATGCTCTGGTGAAGGCAGGGAAGAACGGAGGCAGCGGAAATGCCTAAGATTATTATTCCAAGAGATACCATCCGCGAGGTAAAACTTGAAGACCTCATGGAAAATGTGCAGTTCATGCGGCACAATCGCCTGCGCCTGGCGCAGATATGCGCGGCGTGGATCAACAACCGCTATGAGCTCAGCTATTCTTTCGTTGACGAGAGCACTTACGCCATGATCACGCTCCGCGTATACGTGGAACTCGATCAGGAAGTGCCGAGTATCGGTATTTTTTATCCGTATGCGACATTCTATGAGAACGAGATGGAGACTATGTACGGCGTCCACATGCGGATGATGCACATGGATTATCACACGAAGCTCTACCGCATCAGCAAATGGGCGGCTATGCTTCCTGAGGATGTCCGTGCGAAGAAGATCGCAAAGGACAAACCGAAGACCGTGGTTCCGGGTGCATCAGAGCAGCCGGATCAGGAGGGAGATGCGGAGCTGAATGCCATCGTACAGAAGGCTGTTCCGCTGCGCAGAGCAGAAATGAAGGCTATGGCGGCCGACAGGGATGTTCCCGGTACAAAGGTTGCTGCAAGCGTACCGACCGGAGATGCCGGCGCGGCTACGGCGCCGCTGTCTGAGAGAGCGCTCCGCGGTGAGCAGATGAATGCGCAGGCAATTCAGGCACCGGCACCAGAAAAGCCGGCTGAAGAAAACGGGAAAGAGGGTGAACAGTAATGGCAAAGAGAAGTGTAATTCCTTTCGGCCCCCAGCATCCCGTTCTTCCCGAGCCGATCCATCTGGATCTTGTGATCGAGGATGAGAAGGTCGTCGAGGCTGTTCCGAATATTGGATTTGTCCACAGAGGGCTTGAGTCGCTGGCGGATAAGAGAGATTTTAATCAGATGGTTTACGTGATCGAGCGTACCTGCGGTATCTGTTCTTTCGGACACGGCTTGGGCTACGTGGAATCCGTTGAGCACATCATGAATGTAGAGGTTCCGGAGCGCGCGCAGTATCTGCGTGTGATCTGGGCCGAACTCGGCAGAATGCACAGCCATCTGCTCTGGATGGGGCTCATGGCTGATGCCTTCGGTTTTGAAAACCTGTTCTACGGATGCTGGCGCGTCCGCGAAAAAATCCTTGATCTGCATGAGCTCACAGCGGGTGGCCGGCTGATTTTTTCCGTGAACCAGATCGGCGGTGTGAACAAGGATATCACGCCGGAGATGATGCAGCAGATTCTGAAGACACTGGACGAGGTTGAGGAAGAATTAAAGCCCCTTGAAAAGGCTTTCATCAATGATTATTCCGTGGAATCCCGTCTGAAGGGTGTCGGCGTGCTGACCAAACAGCAGGCGCATGATCTCGGCTGCTGCGGTCCTTTTGCCAAGGCTTCAGGTATGTCATTTGATTATCGGATGACCGGATACGAAGCTTATAAATATCTGGATATGGAACCGATCACAGGTACGAACGGAGATTCCTTTGATCGCTGTGCAGTCAGGATCAAAGAAGTATATCAGTCGATCAATCTGATCCGTCAGGCAATCAGCAAGATCCCGGAGGGAGATATCAACGTGCCGGTGAAGGGAATGCCGAACGGAGAGTATATGACGAGGATAGAGCAGCCGAGAGGCGAGGCTATCTATTACACCAAGGCCAGCGGCAAGAAATATCTGGACCGCTTCCGTCTCCGCACGCCGACGTTCGCCAATCTTGCGGGACTGACCGAGACGCTGAAAGGCGCAGACCTGGCAGATGTACCGATCCTTATTCTGACAATCGATCCGTGCATCAGCTGTACAGAGAGATAAGGAGGCGTTCAGATGGCAATCATGAGATATGCCGGTGAAGCTCTGAAGAATCTCTTCAGGAAGCCGGTGACAAAAAATTATCCTGCGGAGCCTGCCGTCTATCCGGATCGCTCCAGGGGACATATAGAGATCGATATTGACAAGTGCATTTCCTGCGGTATCTGTCAGATGAGCTGCCCGTCGAATGCGATCACGGTGGACCGGAAGGAAGGCACCTGGGACATTAACCGTTTTGACTGCGTGGCCTGCGGCTACTGCGTCATCAAATGTCCGAAGAAATGTCTGTCGATGATTCCCGGTTATCAGGAACCCGGCCCGGAGAAATACGATGACATGCATCACCGCTCAGCAGAGGCCATGGCAGCTGAGGCGGAGCGGAAGAAACAGGCAGCGCTGAAGGCTGCAGCAGCAAAGAAGGCTCTCGCGGCAAAGAAAGCGGCGGAAACTGCAAAAGCAGCAGAAGCTGCAAAGCCGGCGGAAGCGGCAAAACCGGCGGAGGCTGCGAAACCAGCTGAACCGGCCGGCAAATAATACAGAAGTTCCGTGGAGGGCGTACGTACCATGCTCATGCATTCGTACGGCGCCCTCTGTTGTATACAGCAGAAGGGGGACATCCTGGTGGAACAGACAGGCATTCATAAGATCATTACAGTACATGGTCTGGTACAGGGAGTGGGATATCGTCCATATGTGGCAGAACAGGCTGCCCGGATCGGCATCACGGGAAGTGTGCGGAATGCCGGCGGCATTGTGATCATCAACGCCTTCGGCGGCGAAGACGCGGTCAATGAGCTGATCAGGATCATTCGCGAACAGCCGCCGGCAGGCGCCGTGGTCGACCGAGTTGAGGTGGAAGACGGGACAGACGCTGAGCCGGTATCTGAAGCGGATGATGCCGGAAACAGCGGTTTCCGCATTGATGTCAGCACAGAACACAGGGATGCCGTGCGGATTCTGCCGCCTGATCTTCCTACATGTCCCACATGTGAAAAGGAATTGCTGGATCCGGAAAACCGCCGCTACAGATATCCTTTCATCAGCTGTGCATCCTGCGGCCCGCGGTTCAGCATCATGACCGGTGTGCCATACGACCGCCAGCGCACGACGATGAACAGATTTTCCATGTGCCCGGCGTGCAGTGCGGAATATGAAGAACGCGGAAATATACGATGCTATGCGCAGACAATTTCCTGCCATGACTGCGGGCCTGTTCTCCGCTATGTGACGCGGGAGAACATGGCCGCATACTCTGATGACACGGCCGCGGCTGCACCTCATCCGGAACATCCGGGGAAAAATGCCGCCGCAGCTGTCTCAGCTGATGAAAAGCCTGATGGAGGAGAACAGATCGCATTTCCTCAGGATCCGTCTGCACCGCTGTATGGCGAAGCTGCCCTGGAAAAGGGCATCAGTGATCTGCGCGATGGAAAGATCGGAGCAGTGAAGGATATCGGCGGTTTTCATTTTGTCTTCAGACCGGATATCTCGGATCCTGCCCGCAGACTGCGCGGTTTCAAACACAGGGAGTCAAAACCCTTTGCGGTGATGTTCCCGGACGTGGAGAGTATCAGGGAGTACTGTACGGTTTCTCCGAAGGAAGAAGAACTTCTCCGATCACCGGCACGCCCGATCGTTCTGCTCAACAAGATCTACAGCAATGACAGGGATCCGGTCAGAGACTTCGCCTACAATGTATGCGGAGAATCGGACAGGATCGGCGTCATGCTTCCGTGCAACCCTCTGCAGATACTCCTTGTCAGGGAGCTGGGACCGCTTGTCATGACGAGCGGCAACCGCGGCGGTGAGCCGATCATCACCCGTGACAGAGATATGCTGCAGAATCTGTCGGAAGGCTGTCCGGGTTTCGTTCTGACGCATGACCGGGATATTGTGACGCCGCTTGAGGATTCCATCTATCAGGTGACGGAAATCGGACTGGAAGGCGGATCCTCCAGGGAAGTCGTTCAGGTGATCCGACGTGCGAGAGGCATTGTGCCGGAACCGCTGTTTCTTCCGGTATCTCTGAAGGTGCCTGCCTTTGCCGCCGGCGGCGATCTGAAAAGCGTTTTTGCGCTTGGCAGGGACAACGTCGTATACCTGTCTTCCCATTTCGGCGATCTCTCCGGTGTCCGTACGTCGAATGAAAGAGAGGCATCCGTCCGGCATATGGAAGCACTGCTGGATGTGCATCCCGCGCGCGCTGTAGCTGACAGTCATCCGGGGTATATGTCACACAAGGATGCCATCCGGATGTTCGGCGATGTGAGGACAGGCAGTTCGGATACCGGTGTGAGAGAAGTGCAGCACCACAAGGCACACATTGCTTCTGTGATCGCGGAACACGGTCTGAAGGGTCCGGTGATCGGTGTCGCCTTCGACGGAACCGGCTATGGTGACGACGGTACTATCTGGGGATCTGAGTTCATGCTCTGCGACCTGGATGAGGAGCTTTCAATCACCTATCAGGAAGAAAAGAAAAATGAGGAAACGCTGCATGCGATTCCGATGAACGATTATTTTGACAAGGCGGATGAGGAGCCGAGGCAGATCGTACGGAAGGGGCATTTTCTCCGGATGGGACATCTGCTTCCGGTAAAATTGCTCGGCGGTGATATGTCATCCAAAGATGCCATGCAGACGCTGACCTGCTATATCATCGATGCTGAGGACAGACAGCTGATCTGGGAGCATGTCAGCTCGGATGAAATTCTGGACCCGGATATGCATCAGATCTATGAGATCGCTCTGGCAGCCAATGTGAATACGCATATCAATGGCTCCATGGGCAGACTGTTTGATGCGGCATCGGCGCAGCTCGGTATCTGCCGGTTCAACAGTTATGAGGGCGAATGCGCCGAGAAACTGGAATTTGCAGCACACCGCGCCGAGAGAAAGTGGAACAGCGGCATTTACACAAAGGAAAATCCGCTGAACGGCCGGTATCCGCTGCGATTTGTCATGGAACACAGAGAAGACCAGTGGCTGGCGGACGGTTCCCGGCTGATCGGCGATCTCCGCATGGCACTGGACGGAGGTGTGCCGAGAGACGAGCTGGCACTCGAATTCCACGACGCAGTTGCCGAAATGACAGTCAATGTATGTGAGAAAATATCCTGGGAGGCCGGAGAAAACGGCATCCAGGTGCACACGGTAGTCCTTTCCGGCGGTACGTTCTGCAACAGAATTCTGCTGCAGCGGATCGTGAGTCAGCTGACGGCGAGAGGATTCCAGGTTTTCGTGAACGAAAAGGTACCGTCCGGTGACGGCGGCATCGCTCTCGGCCAGATGGAACTGGCGGATCTGTAATGCGGGCTGTGAGTGTGTTTTTTGTTTCCGGTATCAGTCCGTGCGCCGTCGTGTTCTCTCACGGTGGGTACAACCAGGGACGGATAGATACAATATGAATACAGGAGGTTGACGGTATGTGCGTTGCACTTCCGGGAAAAGTACTTGAGGTTAAAGACGGCGGTGCCGTTGTCGATTTCAGCGGCAACCGTGTGAATGCCCGCTCGGGTCTCGTTGATGTAAAAGCGGGCGACAAGGTGCTGGTACACGCGGGCTGCATCATTCAGAAGGTCTCCGAACAGGAGGCAGATGAAATGAATGATATATTCCGCGAGCTGGAGGCTTTTGAAAGTTGAATCTGGACGATGTGAAAAAATATCTGACCACCTATGACGGGCCTGAGATGCAGATCATGGAGGTATGCGGCAGCCATACGGCAGCCATTGCGAAGAACGGCATTCCCTCCATGCTCTCACCGAAGATACGGCTGATCTCCGGGCCGGGCTGTCCTGTCTGTGTGACGCCGACAGCTTATGTGGACAGAGCAATCGAACTGGCAGAGACGCCGGATACCTGTCTCGTGACTTTCGGAGACCTGATCCGTGTGCCGGGCAGCCGGACGAGTCTTTCCGCTGCAAAGGGAGAGGGCGCACACGTGGAGATGGTCTATTCGCCGCTCGACACGCTTCATCTGGCGGAGAAAAATCCGGATACATCCTTTGTTTTTGCTGCTGTCGGCTTTGAGACGACGGCGCCGGCCTACGCGCTGCTGATGCAGCAGATCACAGAGAGAAAACTGACAAACGTCCGGCTTCTGACGGCAATGAAGACCATGCCGCCGGTGATCGATGCGCTGTGCCGGGGCGGCGCGCCTGTACAGGGATTTCTGGCGCCGGGCCACGTGTCCGTCATCACGGGAAGCCGCGCATTTGTGCCGCTGGCGGAGAGATACAGCATTCCCTTCGGCGTGGCGGGATTTACGGGAGAGGAGATTCTGGCAGCCGTTTACGGCATCGTGCGGTCATACGGCAGGGGCCGGGTCATGAATTTCTATCCGCGCGTTGTGACGGAGAGCGGCAATGTCAGGGCGCAGGAACTGATATGGAAATATTTTGAGCCGTGCAGCGCTGCCTGGCGCGGACTCGGCGAGATCGATGGCTCGGGACTGGTTCTGAGACCGGAATATGCTTCTTTTGATGCGGGGAGCCGGGGACTGAACGATGACAGCGGTGCGAACAGAGCCTGCCGCTGCGGCGATGTCCTCACAGGACGGATCCGTCCTACGGATTGCCCGCTGTTTGGAAAAATATGCACGCCGATGAATCCAAAGGGCGCCTGCATGGTATCCCAGGAGGGAAGCTGTTTTACATGGCTTTCCAACGGACGCAGAGAGTGAGAAGATATGACAGAAACGATAACTATGGCACACGGCAGCGGCGGACAGGCCACAGGGGATCTGATCGCCGGTATTTTTGCAGAGGAATTTAACAATGAAGTGCTGAACCGCATGGAAGACAGTGCGGTGGTTCCGGGGAGCAGCCGGATCGCACTCACGACGGACAGCTTTGTCGTGACACCGGTGGAATACCGGGGCGGCAATATCGGAAGGCTGAGCGTCTGCGGCACGGTCAATGACCTGCTGATGCGCGGCGCAGTGCCGAAGTATCTGACGGCAGGGTTTATCCTGCAGGAGGGACTTTCCATTGAGGTGCTGAAGCGGGTGGTCCATTCCATGGCTGAGACGGCGCGGGAGGCCGGCGTTGAGATCGTCGCCGGTGATACGAAGGTCATTGACGCAGATAAAAGTGCCGGCGGTCTGATGATCAATACGGCGGGCGTCGGTTTTGTGCCGGACGGCGTGGAAATTGAGGCGTCGGGTGCCAGAGATGGCGATGCGATTCTTGTCTCAGGCAACATGGGAGATCATCATGCCACGATCCTGAGCGAGCGCATGCAGATCGATACAGATATTCAGAGCGACAATGCTCCGCTCTGTGAGATGGTTCGTGCCATGATTGACAGCGGCGTGCGCGTGCATGTGCTGAGAGATATCACAAGGGGCGGTCTCGGTACCGTGCTGAAGGAACTGGCAGAGGCGAGCGGACTGGTCTTTACACTGGACAGCACGGCAGTTCCCGTGTCGCCAAAGGTGAGAGATTTCTGCGGCCTGCTCGGACTCGATCCGCTCTATATGGGCAATGAGGGAAAACTCACTGCCATTGTCGATGCAGCCGATGAAGAAAAAGCGCTGTCTGTCATCCGTGCATCCAGGTATGGCGCAGATGCTGCGGTGATCGGACATGTGACCACGCCGGAGAAGTCAGAGGGCGGACGCCCGGGCGACCTGCTGATGCGGACGCCGGTCGGCGGCATGCGCCGCATGGATGTGCTGCAGGGCGAAGGTCTGCCGAGGATATGCTGAGAAGCAGGTGACTGTGACAGCCCGTGGATATGCTGAGAATCAGGCAGAACTGCGGCTGCAGAACACGGTGATGATCTGACGGGATCATATGGATTCAGACAGATTCAGACAGAAAGGTTCCGGCGCTGATATCCGGAGATATATAGAGAGGAAATGAAAATTATGAAATATGATTATCTGGTAGTCGGAGCAGGTCTGTACGGCGCTGTGTTCGCCCATGAGGCGAAAAAGGCGGGAAAGCGTGTACTTGTGATCGACAGGCGCCCGCATATCGCCGGCAATGTATACACGGAAAAGATCGAGGGAATCCATGTACACAAATACGGCGCACATATTTTTCACACCAATAATACGGAGGTGTGGAATTATATCACGCAGTTCGCCGTGTTCAACAGATTTACGAATTCGCCGGTGGCGAACTACAAAGGAGAGCTGTATTCCCTGCCGTTCAATATGTATACCTTTAATAAGATGTGGGGTGTTGTCACACCGGATGAGGCAGCTGCCAAGATAGCGGAACAGCGGAGGGAAGCCGGTATCACCGATCCGAAGAATCTGGAAGAGCAGGCAATTTCTCTGGTCGGGACAGATATCTATGAGAAGCTGATCAAAGGCTACACGGAAAAACAGTGGGGACGGCCGTGCACGGAGCTTCCGGCTTTCATTATCAAAAGGCTGCCGGTGCGCCTGACATTTGATAACAATTATTTTAACGCACTGTATCAGGGAATTCCCGTGGGCGGTTATACGAAGATGGTAGCCAATATGCTTGACGGCGTGGAAGTGCGGCTCGGGGAGGACTATCTGAAAAACAGAGCTGCGTGGGATGCCATGGCTGACAGGGTGATCTACACGGGTGCGATCGATGCGTACTTCGATTTTGACCTCGGAGCACTGGAATACCGCTCTGTGCGCTTTGAGACAGAAGTTCTTGACAAGCCGAATTTCCAGGGCAATGCTGCCGTGAACTACACGGACCGCGAGACGCCGTGGACCAGAATTATTGAGCACAAGTGGTTTGAATTCGGAAAGGATGAAAACGGCAGCGATCTTCCGAAGACCGTCATCAGCCGTGAGTATTCTTCGGAGTGGAAACCGGGTTCGGAGCCGTACTATCCTGTAAACGATGAGAAGAACGGAAAGCTGTACGCGCAGTATAAGGAGATGACGGACAGAGAGCAGCACGTGGTGTTTGGCGGGCGGCTCGGCGAGTACCGCTACTACGATATGGATGCGGTGATTGCGTCGGCGCTGGCGAAGGCTGCGGAACTGCTCTGATCTGGTAACATTGTTCACACATCTATGATTTATCATGATCTTCCTATACGAAATCAGAGATGTGTGAACAGTCATGCTCCTGATTTACAGAACAGCAAAAAGTGGATTGACCGCAGGTTTCTGCGGTGCTAAACTATGGAGCGTATGGAACCGTAGCTCAGCCGGGATGAGCGTTCGCCTCACACGCGAGAGGTCACGGGTTCGAGCCCCGTCGGTTCCACGCATTTAAGACTGCCACACTTGTTTTAAGTGCGGCAGTTTTGTATTATAGGCTCCCGAAGAGCGGACGGTTCAGCGGCCGGCGGTGCAGCTGTGCGACAGCGGCGGGACAGGAACAGAAGAAGGAGGAAGAGACGTTGGTTAATGAAGATATCACGGGAAAGGATGTTTCCGGCGCAGACGAGGGTGCTGAGAAGAATTCCCGCAATTTCATCGAGATGGAGATCGACAAGGATCTGAAAGAGGGAAAATACACACATGTGGTGACGCGTTTCCCGCCGGAGCCGAACGGTTTTCTGCATATCGGCCACGCCAAGTCGATTCTTCTGAATTATCATATTGCACAGGAGTACGGCGGACAGTTTAATCTTCGCTTCGACGATACGAATCCGACGAAGGAGAAGGGTGAATATGTCGAGGCTATCAAGAAAGACGTCGAGTGGCTCGGCGTGAAGTATAACGGTCCGTATTTTGCCTCCAATTATTTTGACCGTATGTATGAAGCGGCGATCAATCTGATCAAAGCCGGAAAGGCATATGTGTCTGATCTCTCCGCGGAGGAGATCCGCGAGTACCGCGGCGGCTGGAATGACGTCGGAAAGGATGACCCGAACCGCGACCGCAGCGTTGAGGAAAATCTCGATCTCTTCACGAGAATGAAAAACGGAGAATTCGCCGACGGCGAGAAGGTTCTCCGGGCAAAAATTGACATGAAGGCAGCCAATATCAACATGCGCGATCCGATTCTTTACCGGATCGCCCATCTCACGCACCAGAACACGGGCGATAAATGGTGCATCTATCCGATGTATGATTTTGCTCATCCTCTGGAGGATGCCTTTGAGGGCGTTACGCATTCACTGTGTACGCTGGAGTTCGAGGATCACCGGCCGCTGTACAACTGGGTTGTGCAGAATGTCGGCATGTTTGACAATCCGCCCCGTCAGATTGAGTTCGCCAAGCTGTATCTGACCAATGTGGTTACCGGAAAACGATACATCAAGAAACTTGTCGAGAACGGGACTGTCGACGGATGGGATGATCCCCGTCTTGTCACGATCGCCGCACTTCGCCGTCGCGGCTACACGCCGGAGTCGATCCAGAAATTCGTGGAGCTCGGCGGTATCGCCAAGGCCAACAGTTCTACGGATTACGCAATGCTTGAGTACTGCATCCGCGATGATCTGAAGACAAAGGCACCGCGTATGTACGCCGTTCTTGATCCGGTGAAAGTCGTCATTGATAATTATCCGGAGGGGCAGACCGAGGAATTCGAGGTTCCGAACAATCCGGAGAATGAGGATCTGGGCACGCGTAAGGTGACCTTCTCGCGTGAACTGTATATCGAGCGCAGCGATTTTATGGAGGTGCCGCCGAAGAAATATTTCCGTATGTTCCCCGGCAACGAAGTGCGTCTTATGCAGGCTTACTTTGTCAGGTGCGTTTCCTGTGAAAAGGATGCGGACGGTCGTGTGACACTGATTCATGTGACCTATGATCCGGCGTCCCGTGGAGGCAACAGCCCGGACGGAAGAAAGGTAAAGGGAACCATTCACTGGGTTAATGCCGCGGACGCAAAGCAGGTGGAAGTACGTCTGTACAACAACCTGATCGATGAGGAGAAGGGCGTATACAACGAGGAAGACGGTTCGATGAACATCAATCCGGATTCCCTCGAGATCTGTCAGGCTTATGTGGAACCGGCACTTGCGGAGGCGAAGCCGTACGACCGCTTCCAGTTCGTGCGCAACGGATTTTTCAGCGCGGACCCGAAGCTCAGCCGGCCGGGGCAGCCTGTATTCGGCAGGATCGTATCGCTGAAGAGCTCCTTCAAACTTCCGGCTGCGCACTGAGGGCATCCATGAAAACAACAGAGGGCCAGAGTCAATTGCGAAAATGACCGGACAATGTTCAATCAGCACTCATAGCAAATGAGTGCTGATTTTTTCTTGACTTTTAGTCAGTTGCGCTCTAATATACTTTGTGTTGACATACGCGGCTGATTTCCGGTCAGAAGATCGGGGTTATCAGAGACTGTTGTCGGTGATAAAAACTGGCAGAATGTCCGGAGGCATCTGTATTCCGGACTTGTAACTAAACAGTGAAACACATCAGGCGAGGAGTGTGATTTTTTCATGGAAGCAAGGCATGGCAATCTTTCCATCAACAGTGACAATATTTTTCCCATTATCAAGAAATGGATGTACTCAGACAAGGATATCTTTATCCGTGAGCTGATCTCCAACGGCTGTGATGCCATCACCAAGCGCAAAAAACTGGATGCGATCGGGGAGGCGGAACTGCCGGAGGGATACAAACCGAAGATCACGGTCTCTGTCAATGATAAAGAAAAGACGCTGAAGTTCGAGGATAACGGTATCGGTATGACGGCGGATGAAGTCGTCAAGGATATCACGGAGATCGCTTTTTCCGGTGCCTCTGAATTCCTCAGCAAGTACAAGGATAAGGCGGATAATGATCAGATCATCGGTCATTTCGGCCTCGGCTTTTATTCTGCATTTATGGTTTCAGATCTGGTTGAGATCGATACGCTGAGCTATCAGGACGGGGCACAGCCTGTGCACTGGGAGTGCGACGGCGGGACGGATTATGATATGAAGGATGGCACCCGCGCGGAAGCAGGTACGACGATCACCCTGCATATCTCTGATGACAGTCTGGAATTCGCGAACGAATACAAGGTCCGCGAGACGATCGAGAAGTACTGCGGATTCATGCCGACGGAGATCTACCTGGTCAATGAGACAGCGGAACCTCAGACAGAGACCATCGATGAGAAAGATCTGAAGGACACCGACAAGGTTATCGAGCATATCCACACCGATGCCAAATATGAGGAGAAGAAAAATGACGACGGCACCACCGAAAAGGTGGAGACAAGTCCGGCGAAGGACGAGGTTAAAATTGAGAAGCGCCCCGTACCTGTCAATGATACGAATCCCCTGTGGCTGAAACAGCCGTCCGAATGTACAGACGATGAGTATAAGGAATTCTACCGCAAGGTATTTAACGACTACAGAGATCCGCTGTTCTGGATCCACCTCAATATGGAATATCCGTTCCACCTGAAAGGCATTCTGTACTTCCCGAAGGTCAATACGGAGTATGAGTCCATTGAAGGAAAAATCAAGCTGTACAACAATCAGGTATTCATCGCCGACAATATCAAGGAAGTCATTCCGGAATATCTGCTGGTTCTGAAGGGCGTGATCGACTGCCCGGATCTGCCGCTGAACGTATCACGTTCTGCTCTGCAGAATGATGGTTTTGCACAGAAGATCTCCGACTATATCTCGAAGAAGGTTAGCGACAAGCTGAGCGGCATGTTCAAGACCAAACGTGAAGATTACGAGAAATACTGGAACGACATCGGTATTTTTATCAAATACGGCATTCTGAAGGATGAGAAGTTCCAGGAGCGTATGAAAGATTACGTCCTCTATGAGGATCTCGACGGCAAGTTCTCTACGCTGAAAGAGATCATCGATGCCAACACACCGAAAGAGGACAAGGCTGAAGGTACTGAAGCGGAGCAGAAGGACGGAGACAAGGCAGAAAAGAAGTCCGCTGACGCGGATAAGACAGAAGCCGCCGGCACAGATAAGGGCAGTGATGAAAAAGCCGGAAGCGACGGAGACAAAGCTGCTGATGCGGATAAGGGCAGCGTGAACGGCGATGATGACGGGGAAGAGAAAAAGAAGATCACCGTCTACTACATCACCGATGAAGTGCAGCAGTCCCAGTACATCAATATGTTCCGTGCGCAGAAGAAACAGGCCTACAAACTCGGCCAGACCATAGATGCGCCTTTTATCAGCCGCATGGAGCAGGCCGAGGACAAGGTACAGTTCCAGCGTATCGATGCAGCCCTCACGGATGATATGAAGGGAAGCAGCCGCAATCTCAAGACGGAGAGTGAGAAGATGCAGGAGCTCTTCCGCAAGGTTCTCGGCAAGGAGCAGCTGTCTGTTAAGGCAGAAAATCTCAAGGATAAGTCCGTAGCTGCCATAGTTACGATTTCCGAGGAAATGCGCCGTTACTATGACATGATGAAAATCTATGGCATGGGCGGACAAAACCCGGGACAGGATATGTTTGAAGGCAGCCAGACGCTGATCCTCAACGCGAGACATCCGCTTGTCAAGTATGTATATGAGCATAAGGACGATGAGGATGGTATCAGGATTTTCGTTGAGCAGCTGTACGATCTCGCTGTTCTCAGCAATCGCTCCCTGACGCCGGATGAGATGACGAAATTCGTTGCGCGCAGCAATGATATCATGCTGAAGCTTGCTGAAGGTGCAAAGACAGAGAGCACAAAGACCGAGGAATAACAGTTTGGATAATAATCTTTATCTGATTGGTTTTATGGGATGCGGGAAATCGACGGCGGCGGATTATCTGCGCCGTGTGCACGGCATGCGGGCTGTTGAGATGGACAGTGCCATTGAGAAGAAGGCCGGCATGACGATTCAGCAGATTTTTGCAGAGAAGGGCGAACCGGCATTCCGGGAGATGGAGACGGAACTGCTCAGGACGCTCACCGATACGGAAAATACCGTGGTCTCATGCGGCGGCGGTGCGGCCATGCGCGAAGAGAATATACAGCTCATGCATAAGGGCGGAAAGATCGTACTTCTTACCGCTGAGCCGGAGACGATCCTCGAACGGGTTCGCGGCGACAACAGCCGTCCGCTTCTGAACGGCCATAAAAATATTGAGGATATACGCGCGCTGATGGAAAAGCGCCGTCCGGCCTATGAGGCAGCTGCGGATATCACTGTTCGCACCGACGGACGGACAGAAGAGGAAATCGCCGCAGAAATTCTGCAGAAGTGTCTGTAATCTTCTTTCACAGGATATTATCGACGGTCAGCAGTTCCTGCAACTTGCGGTCCCATGCCTGATCGACAGCGTGGCCCTCGCTGAAATTGCGGAGGGAAGAACCTGTCGTCAGGGTGAGTACCGCATTTTTAAACTGAAGGTTGAGATACAGACCATAGATCTCATCGGCATCGGCTGTCAGTCCGTTTTCATCAAGGAGAACGGCCGTTTCATCCGCGGGAAACTGGAGAACCACGTGAAAAGACAGGGGCAGACGCTTTCCCCGGATCACCTGCAGCATAAACGGACGTATTGTCTTCCATTCCACCTGAGATCCTTCGGGAATGTTCTCCGCCTCTTCGGGTGTCACATCATCTGCGTAAAATTCCGGATGATATACGCCGTCGATATGGAATGATGTAAACGTTGTGACGGATACATCCGACACAAGGAACCGGTCAAAGGTGTCATGGATCAGAAGCCGGCTCATAAATCCCTTGATATTCTCAATCTGAAGTGCGAGCATGTCCGTTACCCCTCAAAAAATATATCATTGCAGCGCGTGCAGTTATCGCAGCTGATTATCATTATATGCCACGTATGACCCGCATGCACCATAAAATTCGCGGCTCTTTTCAATTGGGAAATGAAAGTGTATAATGACTTAGTCCTGCATATAATGTACAGATCAGTCAGCCGTCCGATACGGGCGCTGCAGGATTTAATACATGGGATGATGCGGGAGAAATAAGAAATCAGAGAGGATTATTGATCATGAGTCAGGAAAAAGTAGACGAATACAAAGAAGAGAAGAAGAACCGCAAAAAGCTGATGAAGAAGGAAAAATTCCAGCAGCGTCTGATCCTTACGGTTACCGTGGCGTGCATTGCAGCCCTGGTCGTATGGTTCTGCCTGGCTCTTTACGGAAACGCACAGCAGGATGCCGCTGAAAACAGCGCAGCGGTCACGACAGAGCTGGATCTCTCAAAGATCGAAGCTTATCAGACAGATCTCTCCAATTACGTGGGCACGCTGGAGGGAAGCACAAGTTCTTCCGACAGCAGCACAGCTTCCGACAGCACCGAGAGCGTCACATCTTCTTCGGCCACAGCATCGGAGAACGTGACATCATCCAGCTCACAGCAGTGAAATAACTGACAGGCGGTGTCCGCCTCACCTCATCACATGCTTTTGCATGTGTGAGGATGAGCCGCACTGTCTGCGTAAAAAAAGACGCCGGCCATATGGCCGGCGTCTTTTTCAGATTCACTATTAAAGTGTAAAACCAATTATGCCACGCATCTGCTGTCTTGTTTACATATGATATATCAGAAAATAACGGTACTTAATATGCTGAACAAGATTTCCTGGTAATGCCGGATCGCTTCATAAACGGAAGCCATCCTGTGTTCATATCCCTGATGGCTGTGCAGCTACAATCAAAGTTTTACAACGTTAGCAGCCTGCATTCCCTTCGGTCCCTCTACGAGATCGTAAGAAACAGCCTGTCCCTCATCCAGAGACTTGAATCCTTCGCCCTGAATGGCTGAGAAATGTACGAATACATCCTTTCCATCTTCGCCTGTGATGAATCCGTATCCCTTTTCAGCGCTGAACCACTTAACAGTTCCCTTGTTCATTTAAAGTACCTCCGCTTGACAAAAAATAAAATAAAAAATAAAAACAAACAATGCCGACGGTATACATCCCCATCGACGCTTTGTATTATAGATATCGGCATGTTGAATGTCAAGAAAAAAACATACGGGAAGGGACGCAGAGAGGCCTGAACTGCGGCTTTTGACAGGGTGACTCAATTCGCAGTTTTCTTGAAAATGCGAGGTGCTTCCTGTATACTTGTCTGGATAATATCCGCGGTTATGACAGACGGGGTGTTCAAATGAAATCTATCTTAATAAAGAATGGAAGAGTCATTGATCCTGAAGCAGGTACAGACAGAATCATGGACCTGTATCTGAGCGACGGCACTGTGAAACGTGTGGCGAAGAATATCCGCAGGCGTGCGGATATCACACTGGATGCCACAGGATGCTGGGTTATGCCGGGACTGATCGATATGCATGTGCATCTGCGCGATCCCGGACAGACCGGCAAAGAAGATGTGACGAGTGGTTCCCGTGCGGCGGCCCGCGGCGGGATCACAACGATTGTCGCCATGCCGAATACGAAGCCGGTTATTGATACGCCTGACCGCGTGGACTACGTCATGAACAAGGCGGCGCACACGGCGCCGATCCATGTGCTGCAGGCAGGAGCTGTCACTGAGGGTCAGGAGGGTATTAAGCTCTCGGATATCCGCGGCATGGTCAGAGCCGGCATCCCGGCGATCAGCGAGGACGGGAAATCCGTCATGAATGCGCTGCTCTGCCGTGAGGGCATGAAGACAGCGGCAGAACTGCACATTCCGTTTCTGGATCACTGCGAGGACAGAAATCTGGTCAACGGAGGATGTGTGAACGAGGATGCCTGTGCCAGAGAGCAGGGCCTTCGCGGTATCACGAACAATACGGAAGACGTTATCATCGCACGCGACATTCTTCTCGCGCAGGAGACGGGGGTCCATCTGCATCTCTGTCACTGCTCGACAAAGGGAAGCTATGAGATGCTGAAGCGGGCGAAGGCGAAGGGGATCGATGTCTCCGGAGAAGTCTGCCCGCATCATTTCACGCTCACGAGCGCCGACCGCGTGCCCGGTGACACGAATTTCAAGATGAATCCGCCTCTCCGCACGGCCGAAGACCGCGAGGCTTTGTTGAACGGTCTCGCTGAGAATGTTTTTGAGGTGATCAGCACAGATCATGCACCGCACAGGCGGATAGAGAAAGAGCAGCCTATGGAAAAGGCTCCTTTCGGCATCACCGGACTGGAGACCTCGGTCGGGCTGACAATAACTGAACTGGTAATACCGGGTGTTCTCACGCCCGTGCAGATGGCGGAAAAAATGAGCGCCAATCCCGCGCGTATTCTTCATCTGAAAGGAAGAGGAACGATCGCTGAGGGGAGCGAGGCTGATGTGACGATCATCGACCCTGAGAAGACCTGGGTGGTGGATCCGAAGCAGTTTGCTTCCCGCGGCAAAAATACGCCGTTTGCGGGTAAAGAACTGACGGGAAGCGTGCGCACAACCATATGTGGCGGCAGCATTGTTTATCACGAAGGGAGACTTCTATATGATTGATGATCTGATTCGTAATATCAGAGAAAAAAATGCACCTGTCGTTGTCGGACTTGATCCTTTTCTTGAATATGTACCGGAGAAGATCCTCAAAACAGCTTTCATGGAATACGGTGAGACAATGGAAGGTGCTGCCGAGGCTGTCTGGGAGTTCAACAAGGGCATTATTGATGCCACTTATGATCTGATTCCCGCTGTGAAGCCGCAGATCGCCATGTATGAGCAGTACGGCATTCCCGGTATGACCTGCTTTGAGCGCACGGTTACTTACTGTCAGAGCAAAGGCCTTATCGTCATCGGCGATGTCAAACGCGGAGACATCGGCTCTACGTCTGATGCCTATGCACAGGCGCATCTCGGACACACGAGAGTTGGCAGCCATGCATTTACGGCTTTCCATGAGGATTTTGCAACTGTGAATCCTTATCTCGGGAGCGACGGCATCCGTCCGTTCCTCAATGTCTGCCGGAAAGAACAGAAGGGGATTTTTGTTCTGGTAAAGACATCGAATCCGTCGAGCGGAGAATTCCAGGACCGTCTTGTCAACGGCCGTCCGTTCTATGAACTTGTCGGAGAAAAAGTCAACGAATGGGCACATGAGAGCGAAGTGGGAGAATACGGCTACAGCGACGTAGGTGCTGTCGTAGGCGCGACCTATCCTGAGCAGGGCGCGGTGCTCCGCAGGATCATGCCGCAGAGCTATATTCTGGTTCCGGGTTACGGTGCACAGGGCGGAAAAGGATCCGATCTGAAGGGATTTTTCAATGAAGATGGACTCGGCGCGATTGTCAACAGCTCGCGCGGCATCATCTGTGCTTACCGCAAGGAAAAATATAAGGAATTCGGTGAAGATGCCTATGCAGATGCGTCGCGGCAGGCAGTCATCGACATGATTGCGGATATCAATGGAGCGATCGCCCGCGGCTGAACAGCCGGGCGGCTGTGACGTTTCTGCAGCGATGTGAAGGAGAAGCACATGAAACAGATGGAGACAGTCAGGATTCTCTCACAGGAGCAGATCCTTGACGGTATTTGGGATATGAGGCTTGAGGCTCCGCGGGCTGCCGTCGAAGCCGTACCGGGACAGTTCGTCAATCTCAGTCTCAACGATGCGGCGAGACTTCTGCCGCGGCCGATCAGCCTGTGCGGTATCGATGCGGAGAAGGGTATCCTGCGTCTTGTTTACCGCGTATCAGGCGCTGGCACGCGGGAACTATCGGAGATGAAAGCCGGAGAGACACTCCGTATGATGGGCCCTCTCGGCATCGGATTTCCGCTGGAGGAAGCAGCCGGCAGGCATGTGGCACTTTTCGGCGGCGGCATTGGTATTCCGCCCATGCTGGCTGCAGCGCATGCGCTTCATGAGAGCGAGGGTGTCACGGGACGCTCCGGAAACGGAGATCTTCTGACGAAGCTTACCAGTGTGACCAGTATCCTCGGCTATCGGAGCGAGACCTTCCTGGTACCGGAATTCGCCGCGTATGGTGATGTGCTGATCGCCACAGAGGACGGAAGCACGGGGACAAAGGGCAATGTACTTGATGCGCTGCGTGCGGACGGAAGAGAACCGGAGGTTATTTTTGCCTGCGGGCCGCTTCCCATGCTGCGGGCGCTGAAAGCCATGGCGGCAGAAAATAATATTCCCTGCTGGATATCAATGGAGGAGCGGATGGCCTGCGGCATCGGCGCCTGTCTTGCCTGCGTGTGCAAAACGACAGAGGTGGACAGCCATTCGCATGTGAAGAATGCGAGGGTGTGTACGGATGGCCCCGTATTCCGCGCGGAAGAACTGGATCTCGGCTGATCGAAGGAGGCTTGCCGTGATAAACGATGACAGACTGAAAGTAAATCTGGCGGGAATCGAACTTAAGAATCCTGTGATGACGGCCTCCGGGACGTTTGGCTCCGGAGCTGAGTACAGTGAATATGTAGATCTGAACAGGCTCGGCGCCGTTGTCACAAAGGGCGTTGCCTCTGTGCCGTGGGCCGGCAACCCGACACCGCGTATCGCCGAGGTGTACGGCGGGATGCTGAATGCGGTCGGCCTTCAGAACCCCGGTATCGACGTATTCTGTGAGAGGGATATTCCCTTTCTGAAAAAATATGACACCCGGATCATCGTCAATGTATGCGGACACTCGGAAGAGGAATATGTGGAAGTCGTAAAACGGCTGGCGGATGAGCCTGTCGACGCGCTGGAGATCAATATCTCCTGCCCCAATGTCAGAGAGGGAGGCATCGCTTTTGGAACGGATCCCGCTACGGCAGAGAGGATCACATCAGCGTGCAAGCGCGCAGCGCGGCAGCCGGTCATCATGAAACTGAGTCCGAATGTCACGAGCATCGCCGACATGGCAAGAGCAGTTGAGGCCGGCGGCGCGGATGCCATCTCACTGATCAACACCATTACCGGGATGAAGATTGATGTCAACCGGAGAAAATTCGTGCTGGCGAACAGAACCGGCGGCATGTCCGGACCGGCCATTCATCCGGTAGCCGTGCGCATGGTCTATGAGGCAGCGCATGATGTAAAGATTCCCGTGGTCGGTATGGGTGGTATTCTCACATGGGAGGATGCCATGGAGTTTATTCTGGCGGGCGCCACTGCAGTAGCCGTCGGAACCGCGAACTTCACTGATCCTGCGGCAACGGTAAAAATCATAGACGGCCTGTCCGCTTATCTGGATCGTCAGGGTATCGACAGGATCACGGATCTGATCGGTGCGGTTGAATAAACACAGCCGTCATCAGCTTGATCTGTTCACTTCATAATTACAGACGCACAGGAGGAAATGGAAGTGGAAGACTACAAAGAGCAGTTTATTTCGTTTATGGTGGAGAGTAATGTACTTAAATTCGGAGATTTTACCCTGAAAAGTGGGAGAAAGTCTCCGTTTTTTATGAATGCGGGCGCCTATGTGACTGGCACGCAGCTGAGAAAACTCGGCGGATTTTATGCGAGAGCAATTCACGATCGCTTCGGCCTTGATTTCGATGTGCTGTTCGGACCTGCCTACAAGGGAATCCCCCTGGCTGTTGCCACCTCGATGGCCATCAGCGAGATGTACGGCGTCGATGTGCGCTACTGCTCCAACCGCAAGGAAGTGAAGGATCACGGAGACAAAGGTATCCTGCTTGGCAGCAGTCTGGAGGATGGCAGCCGCGTGGTCATCATTGAGGATGTGACGACTTCCGGTAAGTCCATTGAAGAAACCTGGCCGATTCTCACATCACAGGCAAAAGTAAATGTGGTTGGCATGATGGTTTCGCTGAACCGCATGGAGAGAGGCAGGGGAACGAAGAGTGCACTTGCGGAAATATCCGATAAATACGGATTCCCGACAGATGCCATCGTCACTATGGCTGATGTGTATCAGTGCCTCGGCAGCGCAGTGCAGGAGAACGGGACACCGGTGCTCACGGAAGACAGGAAACAGGCAATCCGTGATTACTATGCGCAGTATGGGGCAGAGGAATACAGGGGACTGTTTTGATCGGTCCAGACAATTCGGTACAGACAATTATGAAGAAAAAGCGTTTTTCCTTCATTGAGAGGGATGAAAACAGAAAATCCCGGCGTTCGCTGTGGCTGACGGCTGTTTCCTATGGCATCATGATCATTCTGTTTCTTGTGAGCAGTCACATGGAAGGCAAAGTCGGACTGCCTGCAGGCGCTTTCGGACTGATCGCGGCTGTTTTTTCTCTGGTCGCCTTTGCATACGGTGTCCAGGCTCTGTCCGGAAGAGAGGGGAAACCACAGCTGGCGGTCATCAGTACGACACTGTCAGGGATCGCGCTGATCATCTGGATCGGCGTATGTCTGCTGGGAATTCACTGATATTAGCATACTGCGTGGCTACCGTTATGAACGGATGCGGACGGGCAGAACGAAAAATGAGTGGCGAAACTGGTTGTATTGCCGGTAGAAAGGCGGAATGAAATCATGGACAGCGAGAGATTCCGGAAACAGCTTGATTTTATCCTGGAGATAGACAAAGAGAAAACAATTCTCAGACAGACGCATCTGACCGGCCACGGAAGGCGCGAGGATGATGCGGATCACGCGTGGCATCTCGCCGTGATGACATGGCTGCTCAGCGAATACGCGAATACGGAGATCGATGTATCCAGGACCATGCTGATGGTGCTGATCCACGACATCGTCGAGATCGATGCCGGGGATACCTATGCATACGATAAAGAGGGCAAGAAGACGGAGAGCACGCGTGAGAATGCGGCGGCAGACAGGATCTTCGGACTGCTTCCTGAAGATCAGGGAGCTCTTCTCAGGTCCCTCTGGGATGAATTCAATGCCTATGAGACACCGGAGGCGCGTTTTGCGCACACGATGGACAATTTTCAGCCGATGCTGCTGAATAATTCCAACGGCGGCGGTGACTGGAAGGAACATGGGATCGTCCGCAGCCAGGTGGAACAGAGAAATGCGAAAACCGGTACGGGTTCCGAAGAAATCTGGAAATACATGCAGACCATCCTTGATAATAATGTAGAGAAAGGAAGTCTCGGGGAATGACAGATACCGGATTCTGGAATACGGCAGCCAGGGAACTGAACCGCGCCACGGTGCTGACGGGTGCGGAGGAAGAGAGATGGACACTGGCCAGAGAACGGGTCGCCGGCATTGCGGAAGATAAGACGGTTGCAGAGCCGTACCGCGCATTTTTTACGCGGGAAGCGGAATTTCTGACAGCCATGTACAGCCGCATGGATCAGGCGGCGGACGGGTCGCTCCGCCGGATGACACTCGATGAACTGCGCGCCGCCAATCACGCGGATTATGCGGATATCCTTCCGGAAAATTACGGAAAAAGCTATGGCAATCCGACGTATGCTGTATCTGTCTTCGGACGCGGCATGGGACAGCTGATCAGCTTCCTCTATGCGGAATGCCGCGGCGCCGTGGTCTGGGCATATGAGGGACGCCGGTGGGATATGCTGATCGCATCGGAGCTGTTTCTCGAAATTTACCGCCAGTTCGAGGATTTTTCCGCCGCAGGCATCAGCCCTGAAAATGAGGAAGCTGTGCGGCGTGTGAGAAGGACATTGTATTCCTGGTGCAGCGATTACTGTATGGATTTCATGGATCAGCGCACCAGAGAAGCACTGGATCCGGGTACATCATTTGCGGCGGATATCATCATGAATGAGGATCTGGCAGATCCCAGAAGCCTCTATTATTTCGGCGAATATGTCACGGCAGACGAGGAGAAACTCGCCGGTTTTCTGTCGTCGCTTCCGGCTGAGGAAGTGGAGCGGATGGCCGGGACATTTACCGGTGGTTACCGTCTCGGTTTCGAGGCGGAACACAAGGACATGTCAAAGAAACGGACAGTGAATATCCGTTACCGCGTGGGTTTTGAACAGGTCGTCCGCCAGGCGATCCGGCAGTTTGATGATATGGGACTGGAAAGCGTGATCTACCGTTCGGCCACACATGCCGTCAACCGCAGGCAGCACCTGAGAATCGGCTATTACGGAGTCGTTCCGAACCCGCAGTTTGACTATGACCACAGGAACGATGCGGCGGTGTTCCTTGACGACGCTTTTGTCTCCGGAAAACTGCGCGCTCTGCAATGCGCCTATGAGCATTACCGGGAACTCGCCTATGTGCACGGCGGACCGGCGGTGATGGACGTGTTCGGAGAAAAAGCATTCGCTCCGGTCGCCAATCCCGATGCGATACAGATGACACCGGATGCACAGCGGCAGCAGGTGCGCTATAATAATGAGGCAGGTCAGATCACCAACCGTTTTATCAAAGGAGAAGACCGGAGCTTTACGATCATCGCCTGGCCGGTTCCCGCGATCGGTGATAAATTCGAAGAGATTTTTCACGCGACGGAAGAGATCAACAATCTCGATTACAGGACATATCAGCGGATCCAGCAGAAAATCATAGATGTGCTCGACGAGGGCAGCCGTGTGCACGTGCTGGGAATGAACGGGAATACGACCGATATCACGGTGGCGCTCCATGAACTCACGGACCCTGAGAAGCAGACCAATTTTGAGAACTGCGTGGCTGACGTCAATATCCCCGTCGGTGAGGTATTCACCTCGCCGAGACTGAAGGGGACGACGGGAACGCTGTTTGTGAGCTGTGTGTATCTCGAGGATCTGCACTATGAGAATCTTCGTATAGAAGTAAAAGACGGATTGGTGAAGGATTACAGCTGTACGAATTTTGACAGCGAAGAGGAAAACCGCCGCTACATCCAGGAGAATATTCTCTATCATCATCCGACGGTACCTGTCGGTGAGTTCGCGATCGGCACGAATACGACGGCCTACCGCATGGCGAAAAAATACGGCATTGCCGCAAAACTTCCGATCCTCATCGCAGAGAAGATGGGGCCGCACTTCGCTTTCGGTGACACATGCTACAGCTGGCAGGAAGATCTGAAGGTTTATAATCCGGACGGAAAAGAGATCATCGCCCGTGACAATGAAGTATCTGTTCTGAGGAAGACAGATATCTCCGCAGCCTATTTCGGCTGTCACACGGATATCACGATTCCGTATGAGGAACTGGGACTGATCGAGGTGATCCGGCCGGACGGCACAAAGGTACCCATTATTGAAAAAGGCCGGTTTGTACTTCCCGGTACGGAAGAACTCAATAAACCGCTGGATAATATGTAACCGTGTTGACGGACAGATACGAACGGTAAGGGGTAGTGTCAAATAAGCTATGAAAACATGAGGCCTAAAAAACAAGGCCCCGGCGGGCCTTGAAAACTGCAGATATTTATCTTTTGGATGGCGTACGCCACCCTTGACAACACCGCAGAGCTGCGC
>Ga0256406_1000675_pt1 | contig 60395 bp, 54 predicted proteins | sample RumenRJG_03DNA_FD_185986 | JGI IMG/M metagenome (GOLD analysis project Ga0256406, IMG submission 185986) | Bovine rumen microbial communities from Lethbridge, Alberta, Canada - RJG_03 | ecosystem: Host-associated > Mammals > Digestive system > Stomach > Rumen | place: Canada: Alberta | collected... | reverse complement strand
TGTCCTTCAGGGTACGGATGATCTCCCGGTCGAGTTTCTTCTTGTCCGAAAGGATCGCGCTCAGCCGCTCGACGTCCGCAACCAGGGCGCTTTCCTCCTCCTTCAGGGCGAGGATGTCGGTGTTCGAAAGGCGGTAGAGCGGGAGCATGGCGATCGCCTCGCTCTGCCGGTCGCTGAAGCCGTAGTCGGCCTTCAGCATCTTCTTGACGCCTTCCTTCCCGGAGCACTTCTTGATCTTCTCCACGAGCTCGTCGACGATCGAGTAGGCCTTCATGAGGCCTTCGACGATCTCCTTCCGGTCCTCGTCCTTCTTCAGGTCGAACTGGCAGGCCTTCGTCTCGATCGTCCGCTGATGGTCGATGTAGGCGTCGAGAAGCTCCACTAAGGACATCGTCTTAGGGTGTCCCCGATCGAGGGCGAGGAAGTTACAGGCGATGGTCGTCCGTAAGGCGCCCTTGCTCTCGAGGTAGTTTAAGACGTCGTAGGGCGAGGCCCCGTCCTTGATCTTCAGGAGGATGTTGACGTCGTCCTTGGCGGACTCGTCGACGATTTCCTCGATGTTGTCGAGGTGGTCGGTCTCCTTCCGCTTGTTCAAGGCGCTGACGAAGTCGATCTTGACGACGCCGTAGGGAATCTCGACGATCCGGATCGCGTTCTCCGCCTCGTCGACTTCGGTCCTGGCGTAGAGGAAGAAGCTTCCCTGTCCCGTCTCGTAGACGGTATGGAGGCTCTCCCGGTCGTCGATCACGCCCCCGGTCGGGAAGTCCGGCCCGGGGATGAGCTTCAGGATATCATCGAGGTTCGAGGAAGGGTGCTCGATCCGGTAAATCGTCCCCTGGATGACCTCGTGGAGGTTATGGGTCGGGATATAGGTCGCCGAACCCACGGCGATTCCGGAAGTCCCGTTGACGAGGAGGTTCGGGAAGCGGCTCGGCAGGACGGTCGGCTCGAGGGACTTGTCGTCGAAGGTCGGCACCATCTCAATGGTGTCCTTCTCTAGACCCTGGACGAGGTACTCGCTGAGCGGCGAGAGCCTCGCCTCGGTGTAACGGTAGGCGGCCGCCGGGTCGTCGTCGATGGAGCCGTTGTTCCCCTGGAAATCCACCAGTGGCGCCTCCATCTTCCAGCCCTGGCTCAGGTGGACGAGGGCGTCGTAGATGGAGCTGTCGCCGTGCGGATGGAGATGGCCCATCACGTGGCCGACGATGGTCGCGCATTTGACGGTCGGCCGGGAATAGAGGTTTCCCTGGTCGAACATGTCGAAGATGATCCGCCGCTGGACCGGCTTCAGGCCGTCCCGGACGTCCGGGATGGCACGGTCGGTGATGACGGCCTTGGCATAACGGTTAAAGGCACCGATGAGGACATCCGTCATCGAGTCGGGGACGATGTCCTTGTCCTGAGGTGCGTTCGAGATGGCTTTACTTTTCACGGGTGACTTCCTCCGTAAACGAATCCTTCGTGGAGAAATCGATGTTGTTGTCGATCCATTCCTTCCTTCGGTCGCTGTCCTTGCCGAGGAAGAGGTTGATCTTGTCCTTGGCTTCCTCGTCGTCCTTCAGGCAAACCTGGATCAGCTTCCGGTGCTCCTTGGCCATCGTGGTCGAGGAGAGCTGCTCGTAGTTCATCTCGCCGAGACCCTTGTACCGGTTGACCTTGTAGCCCGGGCCGATTTTCTGCTGGGCCTTTTTCAGCTCCTCGTCGTCGTAGCAGTAGATTTCCTTCTTGCCGGCGTAGACCCGGTAGAGCGGCGGGCAGGCGATGTAGACGTGCCCGGTCTCCACCAGCGGCTTCATGTGGTTATAGAAGAAGGTCAACAGCAGGGACTGGATGTGACTTCCGTCGTCATCGGCATCGGTCATGATGATGACCTTGCCGTAATGGATGTCCTTGATCTTGAAGTCCCGGTCGAAGCCGGCCCCGATCGTGTAGATCAGGGTGGCAATCTCCTTGTTCCCGAGAAGCGTCTTCTCGTCGTCGACGTCGGTCGTGTTCTTCGGCTTGCCTCGAAGCGGAAGGATGGCCTGGTGCTTCGGGTCCCTTCCCTTCTTGGCCGAGCCGCCTGCGGAGTCGCCCTCGACGATGAAGAGCTCGTTGTCCTTGTAGTCCTTGCTGGAGCACGGGGTGAGCTTGTCGGAGAGGTTGAAGGAGGAGGCCTTGCTCTTCAATAGCTCCCGCTCCTTCTTCCGGTCCTCGTCGGCCTTCTGCCGGGCCTTGAGCTCGATGATGGTCTTGTTGACGACGGCATCCGCCTCGGCGGAATGCTCCTCGAGGTAGTAGCCGAGCTGCTCCTCGATCACCCCGTCGACGGCCGGCAGGGCTTCCTTGCTTCCGAGCTTCTCCTTCGTCTGCCCTTCGAACTGGAGCAGGTGCTCCGGAACCCAGACGGAAAGGATAGCGACCAAGCCTTCCCTCAGGCAGTCGCCGTCCAGGCTCTCGCTCGCCTTGATCAGCTTATGGCTCTGGGCGTAGGCGTTGTAGCAGTTGGTCAGGGCCTTCTTGAAGCCCGTGACGTGGTAGCCCCCGTCCGGAGTTCGGACGCCGTTAGCGAAAGCGATGACCTTCTCGGAGTAGTCGTCCTTCAGGAAGCCAAAGACGGCCTCCACCCGGACGTCGTCCGCGCTCTGCCCCTGGAAATGCATGGGGTTCGTAAGCGGGGTCCTTCCGGCCGTATGGCGGTTGAAGTACTCCTGGAGGCCGTTCTCGTAGTAGAAGTCCTGCTTCCTTCCGGTCCGCTCGTCGAAAAGACGGAAGGTGACGCCCTTCGTCAGGCAGGCCTGGTCGTCGAGATGGCTGGCGATTCGATCGTAGTTCCAGGTGATGTCGTCAAAGATGCTGTCGTCCGGATAGAAACGGACGTCCGTCCCCCGCTTGGTCGTCGGGCCGAGGTCCTTGAGCGGACCGGCCTTGCTCCCGCCTTTCTCGAAGCGCTGGAAGTGGTCATGGCCGTCCCGGTAGGAATGGACTTCCATCCAGGCGCTTAGGGCGTTAGTGACGCTGGCGCCGACGCCGTGGAGGCCGCCGGCCATCTTATAGTTCCGCTCATCGAACTTTCCGCCGCCGTGAAGGGTCTGGTAGACGATCTGGAAGCCGGTCATCTTCTCCTTCGCGTTGTAGTCGTAAGGAATTCCACGGCCCTGGTCCTGGACTTCCAGGGAGCCGTCGTTATGAATCGTGACGCTGATCACCTTGCCGTAGCCGGCATTGGCCTCGTCGACCGCGTTGTCCACGATCTCCCAGACGAGATGGTGAAGGCCGACGGTGTCCGTCGACCCGATGTACATGCCCGGGCGTTCCCTTACCGGCTCGAGGCCGTGAAGGACCGTCAGGTCGCTGGCATTATAGTTCGAGCTCATAGGTCTCCTCTCTTTGGTCTTGTTTATTATACCCAATGAAAGCAATCGATTAGAAGAAGAAACCATGCCTAACCCCGGCTGTTTTTCGATAGAATAGAGGCATGTCACCGGTTGCCACGACCGTCCTCACCGCCTTCCTTGTCGCCCTCCTCGGCTATCTTTTGGGCAGCGTGAACACGGCCGAGATCCTCTCCCATTCCCGGGGCATCGAGATCCGGAACTACGGCTCGAAGAACGCCGGCGGGACGAACGTCGGAAGGGTCATCGGGAAGAAGGAAGGGCTGACCGTGATGGGCATCGACATCCTGAAGACCTATCTCTACGGCCTTACGGTGAAGCTTCTCGTCCATTACCTCCTCCTTCCTTACCTCGTCCCCTTCGACGACATGGAGGAAGCCTTGATGGCCCTCGGGGCGCTCTTCCTTGCCCTTGGCCATGCCTACCCCTGCTTCTTCCGCTTCAAGGGCGGTAAATGCGTCGCCTGCTTCACGGGCTATGTCCTCCTCTCCTCCCCGATCCTCGCCGCTTCTGGCGCCCTGGTGTTCTTCCTCGTCCTGAAGAAAGGCCGCCGCCTCTCCTTAGCAAGCCTCACCGGCATGCCGACTTCCGCCCTCCTGAGCTTCGTCCCTATGGCCCTAGACCTAACCATAACGCCTTCCTCGGGCCAGTTCGACGGCGGGTTCTACGTCGGGCCGGGCCTGGTCTTCCACCTATCCTGGATCACAACCCTCGCCCTCTTCCTTCTCTTCCTCTTCTCACTCTACCGGCACCGGTCGAACGTGAAGCGTCTCCTGAACGGGACCGAGCCCGTGACCAAGTTCAAGAAGAACGACGGAAAGACGGACAAGACGGCGAAGTAGCCCTCGCTACCGCCGTCTTTTTTTGAATACAGAAACTCAGGATCGACCTTCTCTCCGAGGGAGGCCACAAAAAAGGGCACCTTCCGGGTGCCCTGTTCGCTAGCGTCTTAAAACGGCTACCGGAGAGACTTCTTCTGGGCCTCCTCGATCGCCCGCATGGTGGCGTTCACCTGGCTTTCGCTCGGGGTCCTTCCCATGCTCCGGTACATGGCCTTGATCATGTCCCGGTTGAAGGGCGGGTTGTCCTTGATCTGCTTCCGCATGACGGAACGGGCGATAAAGAAGCCGCCGACGAGGCCGCCGGCAATGCAAACGATGACGATGAGGACGAAACCCCAGACGGGCAGTCCGCTCATCCCGGCTAGCAAGATTGGATTCATTCTTTTCCTCTCCTTGTAAAAAGGGCCGGAGAACCGGCCCTGACACAGCGCCGACTAGGCTCTCGAATCGTACTCGCCGGTATCCGTCCTCACGACGACCTTGGTGTTGTTCTTGACGAACATCGGAACCTTGATCTTGAGTCCGGTCTCCAGCACGGCATCCTTCATGGCCTTGTTGACGGTGTCGCCGGCGACGGCATTGTCGTCCGTGTCGACGATCTTCAGCGTGACCTTCGCCGGAAGCTCGACGCCGATGATGGTCTTGCCGTAGAAGGTGACGATGATCGGGTTGTCCGCCGTGATGAAGTTCTTCTCCCAGGCGAGCCTCTCGTCCGGGATGGCGTACTCCTCATAGGTCTCCGCATCCATGAAGTGGAACATGGAGCCATCGTCATACTCGAAGTTCATCGTCCTCTTGTCGAGGAAGATGCGCTCCACCTTGTCTCCGCCGTTGAACGTACGCTCGGCAATCGCGCCGGTCAGCAGGTTCTTGCACTTGATCTTGACGATCATCTTCCGCATAGCCGTCTTGTTGTGGTCGATGTTCAGCGACGTGAAGATTTCGTCTCCGACCTTGAAGGACGTTCCCGGTCCGCAGTCGGCAATGCTGATCATATCCGCCATGATGTTTTCCTCCTAACTCGATCCGACGAAACTACTTCTTCTCGACGTGAAGCGTCATCTTGTTGCAGTGCGGGCAGTACTTCATCGTCTCGAAGCGGTCCGGATGAGCCTTCTTGTTCTTCTCCGTGATGTAGTTCTCATGCTTGCAGACGGAGCAGCGAAGGATGATGTTTGCGCGTTTCTCAGCCATTGTGGATAACCTCCCTTTAAGACTAACTTGATTAGTATAGTCGCCTTGCCTCGGACTTTTCAAGAAGAAGAAACGATTCCTTCTATCTGGTAGAATGGAAGCGAGGAACATAAGATGGAAAGACTTTCTTTCTCAATCGGAAACAAGGTCATCGGGGCCAATGCCCCGGTCCTTCTCCAGACGATGGGCGACCACAAGACTAGCGACACCAAGACGGCCATCGAGGAATGCCTAAGCTGGGCGAAGCAGGGCTTAGACCTCGTCCGGTTCAGCGTCCTCGACGAGGAGGACGCCCGGGCCTTAAAGACCATCAAGGAGGCCTCTCCTATCCCCGTCATCGCCGACATCCACTTCGAGGCGAGGCTGGCGCTCTTAGCCCTAGAAAGCGGCGTCGACAAGATCCGGATCAACCCCGGGAACATCGGCTCCGAGGCACGGCTGAGGGAAGTGATCCAGGCCTGCAAGAAGCACCACGCCGCGATGCGGATCGGCGTTAACCACGGCTCTTTAGCGAAGTACAAGGGAAAGACAACGACCCCGGAAGGAGACTACTTCCTGGCTTTGGACAATACCCTTTCGGTCTTCCGCTCGGAGGGCTTTACGGACATCGTCCTCTCCCTGAAGTCCTCCTCCCCGTCCGAAACAAGAAGGCTCTACGAGATGGCTTACCCCCGCTATCCTTACCCGCTTCATATCGGGGTCACGGAGTCTGGCTTCGGGGTCGTCGGGGCCGTCAAGTCGGCGTACGCCTTAGGCCCCCTTCTTGAGGAAGGAATCGGCGACACGCTGAGAATCTCCTTAGCGGACGATCGGAAGGAGGAGATCCGGGCCATGAAGGCCCTCTTAAAGGCCACGGGGCGCCGGAAGGACCTTCCGGACCTCATCGTCTGCCCGACCTGCGGGAGGACGAGGATCGACGTCAAGCCCATCAGCCGGCTTCTTGAAGAAAAGCTCGACGTGGTGTTCAAGCCGGTCAAGGTCGCCGTCATGGGCTGCCCGGTCAACGGCATCGGCGAGGCGAGGGACGCCGACTTCGGAATCGCCGGAAGCGGCGAGAAGGACATCTACCTCCTCTTCCGGAAGGGAGTGCCGGTCGGTCTCTTTCCCAAGGAGGAGGCCTTAGAGAAGCTCTTCGGCTGGATCGACGCGTTCTAAGCCAAAACGGGCTTCCCGCTTTCGGCGGGAAACCCGTTTTTCTCTTACTTTCTTTTCTTCTTCGGCCGCTTCCAGGGCTCTTCCTCGACGTGGAAGTCCCGGGCGTTCTTGCCGCTCTTAGCGAGATTCGTGAGCACCACCTTCATCCGGTGCTTCTCCTTGACCCGATCGACGGCCTTAGCGACCTTCTTCTTGTAGTTCGGCTTGACCTTCTTGGACTTGTTAAGCTCCACGGCGTGGCGGATCTCCTTCTGGAGCTTCTCGTTGGACTGGTCCTTCTTCCCGAGGTTCCGGAATTCGTAAGGCGCCTTAGAGGCCCTCAGCCCGTTCCGGGAGAGGACGAAGTGGTCAAAGCTCACCTTCCGCCCGATCAGGTCGAGGACGCGCTGGACTTCCTTTCCGTCGTCCTCGTCGTAAAGAAGGTAGCTGTCGCCGGACTTCCCCATCCTTCCGCTACGCCCCGCCCGGTGGAAGTAGTAGTCGAGGTCCTTCGGTAAGTCCAGGGAGAGGACGGCAGCAAGGTCGGGAAGGTCCAGACCGCGGCTCGCGTAGTCGCTCGCCACTAAGAGGCCGTACGGGTCCTTCGAGAAGGCCTCGAGGGCCTGCTTGATCTCCCGCTTCTCGAGGTCGCCGGTCACCAGGTACGCCTTGACCCCGTTCTTCTTCAGGAACTCCTGGAGTCCGTAGACGTCCTTCTTCTCGGAAGCGAAGACGGCCCGGCGCCCGGAAGGAAGGAGGGGGGAGGATAGAAGGAGAAGAAGCGCTTCGTTCTTCTCCAGTCCTCGCCGGTCGACGAGATGGTGCCGCACGGTGAGGGAGGTCACGGCAAGCTCCCGCACGTCGACGACGTCCCGGATTCTAAAGAGCTTCTTGATCCGGTTGATCTCGGCAATCGAAAGGGAGGCCGAGAAGAAGGAGACTAGGGACTTCTCCGCGAAGGTCTTCAGCACCGGTAGGTCGTCAAAGAAGCCGTCGTAGACGACCATGTCGCCTTCGTCGAGGATGACGTACTGGACGTCCTTGAAGGAGAGGGACTTGCGGGCCTCGTTAAGGAGCGCCGGGGTCGAAAGAAGGATCTTCGGCGTCTTTTCCTTCAGGAGGTCCCTCCGCTCCTTGAGCACCCGGACGGTCTCCGGGGGAAGAGCGAGGTCGTTAAAGAAGGACCGGAAGACTTCCTGGACCTGGAAGAGGAGGGCGACCGTCGGAGAAAGAACGATCGTCCTCACCCCGGTCGCCTCCGGATGGTCAATCAGGTCCTGAAGAGACGGAAGGACGTAGGCTAAGGTCTTTCCCGTCCCGGTCGGGGAGAGGCCGAGGACCGACTGCTTCCTGAGAAGCTTCGGGATGGCCTTTCCCTGGATGTCGCTAAACTTCGTGATGCCTTGCTTCTTCAGCCCGTCGACGAGCCTCTGATCCAGCCGGAAGGCGCCGACTGGAAGGGGCTTTGTCGAATCGTCCTCAAGGACGTTCTTATCGTTGATCTTCGTTTCCATGGGTGCACCTCCGTACCAAAGGGAAATCGGCGACGACTACTTTGTCTCCTTCTTCGCGAGCTCGGGCTCGATCTTCAGGCCGAGCAAGTCGGTGTCGCTCTCGGGCACCGGGCTCGGGCAGGCGCTCATCGGCTCGTAGGCCTTGAGGTTCTTCGGGAAGGCGACGACGTCGCGGACGTTGTCCGTCCCGGCCAGCTCCATCGCTAGCCGCTCCACGCCGATGCCGAATCCGCCTTCCGGCGGGACGCCGTACTGAAGAGCCTTAGCTAAGAAGCCGAACCGCCCTTCGATGTCCTCGTCGCTCAGGCCGAGAATCTCGAACACCTTCTTCTGGACTTCGGCGTCGTAGATCCGTAAGGCGCCGGAGGAGAGCTCGACGCCGTTGAGGATGGTGTCATAGCTCGTGGACCGGATCTTCTCCGGGGCGGTGTCAAGAAGCGGCAGGTCCTCGTCGACCGGACGGGTGAACGGGTTGCTCAGGGCCTCAAAGTGGCCGTCCTCTTCTTTCTCGAAGAGCGGCCAGTCGATCAGGAAGAGCGGCTTATAGACGCCTTCCGGAATGAGGCCCATCTTCGCGCCGAAGCGGCTACGTAAGGCGCCGAGGGCGAGGCAGGCTTTCTCCTCCTTCGCGTCCGCGCAGAGGATCACGGCATCGCCGTCCTTCAGCGACAGCCGGGAAAGAAGCGACTTCTGGCTCTCAGCGGAAAGGTTCTTCGCCAAGGAGCCGGAAAGCGTGCCGTTCTCGACCTTGAGGAAGGAGACCCCGAAGACGCCGAACTTCTTCGCCTCCCGGTTCTCCTCGTCCTCGACCTTCCTAGTCAGGCTTGCGGCATAGCCCGGAAGAACTAAGGCGATCACGCTTTTTCCTTCGTAGGCCTTAAAGCCGCAGCCGGAGAGAGCATCGGTGACGTTCTCGAGAAGCAATCCGAACCGGAGGTCCGGCTTGTCGGTCCCGTAGCGGTGGATGGCGGTCTTGTAGTCCATCCTCGCGAAGTCCGGAAGCTCGATGCCTCGGATCTTCTTGAAGACGTGCTTGAGGAGCCCTTCGATGACGTCGAGGACGTCCTCACGGGTGGAGAAGCTCATCTCGCAGTCGATCTGCTCGAACTCCGGCTGGCGGTCGGCCCGCTGGTCCTCGTCCCGGTAGCAGTGGGCAATCTGGTAGTAGCGGTCGACCCCGGCGACCATCAGAAGCTGTTTATAGAGCTGCGGGCTCTGCGGAAGGGCGTAGAAGCTTCCGGGGTAGATCCGGGAGGGGACTAAGTAGTCCCGGGCGCCTTCCGGCGTCGAACGGATGAGGGTCGGCGTGTCGACCTCCTCGAAGCCGAGCGAGGTGAGGTATTCCCGGGTATACCGGTCGAGGTCGCTGCGGACTTTGAGGTAGGCCATCATCTTCGGCCGGCGCAGGTCGAGGTAGCGGTACTCCAGCCTCAGGTCCTCGCTGGCGGTCGTGTCGTCTTTAATCTCGAAGGGCGGAACCTCGCTCTTACTGAAGACCTTCAGCTCCTCGACCTCGATCTCGATCTTCCCGGTGGGCAGATGGTCGTTGACGGAGGAACGGAGGGCGACCTTGCCCTTCGCCTGGATGCAGTACTGGTTCCGGACCGGCGTCTTCTCGAAGAGCGCCGGCTTGAGGTTCAGCTGGGTGATGCCGTACTTGTCCCTCAGGTCGACAAAGACTAGGGCCCCGAGGTTACGGACCGAGTCCACCCAGCCGCAGAGCGACACTTCCTTCCCGACGTCTTCTTCCCTCAGCTCGCCGCACGTGTGTGTCCGAAGCATGAATCTAGGCTCCTTTACTTGATGAGAGCCTCCTGGAGGCTCTTTAGAACGTCTTCCTTCGTCCCGTCCACTTGCTTCCTACTTTCCATGTCCTTGAAGGAGTAGCTTCCGTCCTTCTGGGCGATGAGGACCGCCCGGGCCTTGAGCCGGTCCGCCATCTTGAAGGCTCCGCCGAGGCCCTTACCGAAGCTCGCATAGGTAAGCGAGAGCCCGAGCGCCCGTAAGTCTTCCCCGACCTTGAGGACGCTTCCGTCCCGGATGAGGTCGATGACGAAGACGTCAAGGGGCTTTCTTTCCCCGTCCACCCGGCTCCTCTCCTCGTCCTCGGAGAGAAGGAGGCGTTCCACCCCGAGCGAGAAGCCGATGCCCTCGAACTGGGGTCCGCCGATTGAGGCCATGAGGTTGGCGTACTTTCCGCCGCCCCCGACCGCCCCGACGTCGAGGTGGTCGCCGTCGTAGATTTCCCAGACTAGTCCGGTGTAGTAGTCTAGGCCTCTAACCAGCCCGTCGTCGACTTCATAACGGACGCCGATTTCGTCTAACGCCTTGAGGAGGTGGTTGAACTCCTCCCGGTCCTCCGCCGTCAGGTAGTCCTGGATCTTCGGGGCGCCCTTGGCGACTTCCTGGTCCTCGGGGACCTTGCAGTCGAGGATGCGGAGCGGGTTAAGCACAAGCCGGCGCTTGCAGTCGTCGCACATCGTGGAGATCCTCGGCTCGAAGTAGGCCTTCAGCGCCTTCTTGTAGTTCTCCCGGCTCTCGAGGGAGCCTAAGAAGTTCAGCTTGACGGCGCCCTTCCTTCCTAACGCGGCCTCGACGGCCTTCAGGGAGAGAAGGAGGCAGTCCAGGGAAGCGTCGAGGTCGATCTTCTGGTCAAGGAACTCGACGCCGTACTGGTGGAACTCCCTCAGCCTTCCGGCCTGCGGCCGCTCATAGCGGAAGACGGGGCCGAAGTAGGAGTAACGTAAGGGCAGGTCCGGAAGCGTGTAGAGCTTGTTCTCCACCACGGCGCGGTTGACCCCGGCGGTAAACTCCGGGCGCAGGGTATAGTCCTTGTCTCCCTTCCGGGCGAGGTCGAAGGTCTCCTTCGTCACGATGTCGCTCGACTCGCCGGTCGTCCTATGGAAGAGCTTGTTCTCCTCGAACATCGGAACGTCGCAGACTTCGCAGCCGTAGGCCTCAGCGAGGCCTAAGAGCTTCGTCTCAAGCCCGTATAGCCGCCGGGCGTCGTCGCTGAAGAAATCGAGCGTTCCGCGGGGCTTCTTGATCATTTCGTTAGGCATCCGGATAAACCTCCTGAAAAAACATTTTCCCGACGAGGGGAAAAGCCTTCCTATTATACGACAAGAAAAGGCCCGGGCCTCAAAAGAGGCGGGCCTAGTTATCCTTCCTTCGGATCTGGATGACGCTCCGGACCTTCTGGATGACAGCAATGAACCGGTTGAGGCTCTCCAAGTCCCGGACGAGGAGCGTGAGGGAGATCGTGCAGGTGTGGTCCGGATGGCTCTTCGCCGAGACCCGGACGCACTTCCCGCTGTTGGCGCTGACCATGTCGAGAATGTCGACTAAGAGGCCGTCCCGGTCATGGCAGTCGACTTCGAGCGGCACCGGGTATTCCTTCCCGGTCGCGGCGTTCGGGTTCCACTCGACTTCGATGAGCCTCTCCTTCACGTCGGGCCGCTTAAGGTTCGGGCAGTCGGCCCGGTGGACCTTGACGCCGGAGCCCTGGCTGACGTAGCCCACGATGGGGTCGCCGGGAATCGGGGCGCAGCAGTTGGCAAGGGTCGCCAGGACCGAGTCCCCATTCTTTAGGACGATGACGTCGTTGGTGTTGACCTTCAGGGGAGACTTACTGTCCGTCACCATGGCCATGGCGTTCTTCTTCTCGAGGTAAGCCTGGTAGGCCTTGCTCGCTTCGAAGACCATGGACGGAGTCAAGGACTTCCCGTTGAGGACGACGTAGAGGTCGTCCGGGCTGTCCGCCTTGGCCTTGGCGAGGACGTCCTTGTCGACGACGTCTTCCGGCTGAAGCGGGCAGTGCCGCTCACGTAGGGCGTCAAGAAGGATCTGGCGTCCCTTCTTGATGCTGTCCTCCCGGACGAAGTCGGCGTTCTGCTTGACGAGGTACTTCCGGATCTTGGTCCGGGCGAAGCCCGTCTGGGCGATGGTGAGCCACTCCGAGTTCGGCGATGCCTTGGGGCTGGTGATGACTTCGACGATGTCGCCGGTCTTTAAGGGCTGGTTGATCGGAACCAGGGTGCCGTTCACCTTCGCACCGGAAAGATGGTCCCCGATGTCGCTGTGGATCCTATAGGCGAAGTCGAGCGGGGTCGCCCCGGTCGGAAGGCAGATCACGTTCCCCTTCGGGGTGAAGACGTAGACGTTGGCGTCGAAGATGTCGTGGGAGAGGTTCTCCACGAACTCCTCGGTGTTGGTGCTGTCCTTCTCCTCGGCCGCCATGGAGACGAAGTCCTTGAACCAGTGGAGCTGGTTCTCAATCTCCACCTGCTCCTTCTTCGGGTCGTAGGCGGTCCCTTCCTTGTAGCGCCAGTGGGCGGCGACGCCGTTCTCGGCGATGGCGTCCATGTCCTGGGTCCTGATCTGGACCTCGAAGCAGTGGCCGTTGTCCGTGACGACGGTCGTGTGGAGGGACTGGTAGAGGTTCGGCTTCGGCATGGCGATGTAGTCCTTGAAGCGGCCCGGGACGGGCTTGTAGTTGGCGTGGATGTAACCGAGGATCTCGTAGCAGTTCTGCTCGGTCTTGGTGACGATCCTCAGGGCGAGCACGTCGTAGATCTGGTCGAAGGTGTAGTGCTTCTTGTACATCTTCTTGTAGATGGAATAGACGCTCTTGACCCGGTCGGTGATGCTGAACGGAATCCCGGTCGGGGTGAGAATCTTCGTGATCTGGTCCTTGAGCTTGAGCAGGGAGTCCTTGGCGTCGTGGATGGTGGAGTTGACCTTGTCCTCGATCTCCTTGAACTTCTCCGGTTCCAGGTAGAAGAGGGAAAGGTCCTCCAGCTCCGTGGCGATGTTGAAAAGACCAAGGCGCTGGGCGATCGGGGCATAGACGTCGAGGGTCTCCTGGCTGATGCGCTTCTGCTTCTCCGGCGGCTGGAACTGCAGCGTCCGCATGTTGTGGAGGCGGTCAGCAAGCTTGACGATGATGACGCGGACGTCCTTGGCCATCGCGACGAAGATTTTCCGGTGGTTCTCAGCCGTAAACTCGACGTTCTTGTAGTCGCTGAGCCGGGTGACCTTGGTCAGGGCCTCGACGAGGTTCGCGACTTCGGCGCCGAACTCCTTCTCCACTTCCTCGCGAGTGGTCGGCGTGTCCTCGATGGTGTCATGGAGGAAGCCGGCGCAGATCGTCTTCGGGCCGGCGCCGAGGGTCGCCAAGATCTGGGCGACCCCGATGCAGTGGCTGATGTAGGGATCTCCGGACTTTCGGAACTGACCGGCATGCTTCTGGTCGGCAAAACGGTAGGCCTTCTCGATGAGGGCCAGGTCTTCCGGCTGATGGATGTACGTGCGGTAGATGTTCCGCACGTCCTCAAAGGTGTAGATCCGGTTCTGGATGACCATGGGCTCCCCTTTCCTTAAGGCGCGTTAAAGGTCGAGCAAGGAACGGCACGGAAGCTTCACGACGTTCTCGCCGTGAAGGTCCTTGAGGTTAATCAGGGTCACGCAGGCGACGGGTTCCCCTCCGGCGTTGCGGACGAGCTCCTTGAGGGCGGCGAAGGTGCCTCCGGTCGCCATCAGGTCGTCGACGAGGAGGACGCGGTCCCCGGGCTTAAAGGAGTCCTTGGGGATCTCGAGGGTCGCCGTTCCGTACTCGAGCTGATAGGTGATGTGGATGACGGTTCCCGGAAGCTTGCCGGCCTTGCGGGCCATGACGAAGCCCTTGTTCATCCGGTAGGCCATCGCGGCACCGAAGAGGAAGGCCCGGGACTCGGGACCGATCAGGACGTCGGGATGGAACGGCTCGGCCAGCTTGGACAGGTCGTCAATCGCAGAATGGAACGCCTCGGGGTCGCGGAGAAGAGGCGAGATGTCCTTGAACGAGATGCCCTTCTTCGGGAAATCCTTCGTCACGCTGATGTATTTTTCGTAATCCATGGAATACCCTCCAACTGGTTTCATTATAGCATGTTCGCTTTTTCGTTTTGGAAAGCGCTACGCCTCGGCTATACTGAAGGCATGGTTGAAATCATCACGGATTACGGCTTCTGCGCCGGCGTCAAGCGGGCGATTGGAAAGCTTAGGGAAGCGTCAAGAGATTCCAGGGAAGTCTACCTGACCCACCCGCTCCTTCATAACCGGGAGGAGAACGGAAAGCTCCTGAAGGAGACCGGGGCGAAGCTTCTGACGCCGGATTGCCAGCCCGGAAAGAACGCCGTCCTGGTCTTCTCGGCTCACGGCCACCGGAAGGAGGACGAGGAAAAGTACGGAGGCTGCTTTACGCTGGTCGATGCGACCTGCCCGGTGATTCTGGCCCGGGAAAAGCAGATTCCGCCTCTTCCGGAAGGAGCACGGGGCTTCCTTTTAGGAAAGGCCGGGCACCCGGAGACCCTCCACTTCCTTTCCTTGTTCCCAGACTTCCAGCTTCTGACGCCGGATGAAAATGGTCGATCGATCATCCAAGGCCTTCCACCCCTAAAGAAAGGCTTCTTCTTCGTCCCGCAGACGACGGTCTCCCCTTCGACGGCCGAGTCTTTTAAGGCAATCCTCTCCGCGAAAGGGCCTTGCCTCTTCTCCCTTCCGGTCTGCCCGCTCTATTCCCGCCGCCTCGGCCAGGTCCTTTCCTTCTTCCAGGGCAAGGATCCTTCGGCCTACGCCCTCGTCGTCGTCGGAGACGCCCTCAGCTCCAACGCCAACGAGCTTCTTTCCGGCGCCCTAAAGGCCTACCCTTCCCTCCTCGGGACAATCGCCCTGAAAAAGGAAGGGATCGACCCCTCCTTCCTGAAGCGCCGAATCGTCCTTGCCTCCGCCACGAGCGCCAGCGAGGCCGAAGTCCTCGCCTTGAAGGAAGAACTCGAGAAGGCTCAGAGCCGGGATTTCATGTAAGCTCTTACTTTCTTCTCCGCTTCCCCTTCGATCTGACGGACCCGCTCCACGGAGACTTCGTATTTCTCCCCGAGCTCCTTGAGGGTCTTCTTCTCGGTCCCGATCCCGTTGCGGCAGACGTAGATCTCCCTTTCCCGGGGCGAGAGAAGGCTTAGAGCCTCCTTGAAAATCCGGAACGTCTCGTCCGCTTCCGCCGCGGCCTTCGGGTCGGGAACGGAAGGGTCGGAGACGGTGTCGTACTCGCTCCTTCCGTCCTCCTCCCCGTCCTTGCCGGGCTTCTTGCGGTCGAAGGAGTAGACGTCATTGGCATACATGAGGGAGTCGAGGACCTCGTCTTGGCTCACCGAAGGGCCGAGGTAGGCCGTGATATCCTCCACCGTCGGCTCACGGTCGAGGGTCTGGCTGAGGGCTTCCTGCGCCTGCCGGACCTTCCGCACCGTCGTCTGGACGTTCGGCGGCAGGTAGATCATCCTTCCGTTCTCGCTGAGGTAGCGCCGGATGGCGTTCTTGATGTAGGGGACCGCGAAGGTCGAGAAGGCGTTTCCCCGGTCCGTGTCAAAAGCCTCCACGGCCGCCATCAGGCCGAGGCTACCTTCCTGAATAAGGTCCATCAAAGGGAAACGGGTCCTCCGGGCGTAGTCGGAGGCGATGGCGATCACGAGGCGGAGGTTGGCCATCACGATCCGGTTTCGCTTCTCCTCGTCCGGATCCTTCCGGTAGTCCAGAAGCATCTGGGTGATCTCTTCCCGGCTGTACTTGGGGATGGAAGAGACTTCCCGCCTCAGCAGCTGGAAGGAGTCCCCGTCGTCAGCGATGGCGAAGTCGGGGTCGTCCCCGTCCTCGAAGTCGTCGTTGTTCACTTTCTCGTCGTCCATAAAACACCTCCTTCCTTTTCCGGAAAGGCTATTGTAGCGGAAACGGAACCATTAGGAAAGGACCTTGAAGTCCTCCTCGAAGGGAAGGCAAAGGACCGAAAGCCCGGGATCCAGGGAGAGAAGGGTCTTCCTCATACCGGCGAGAAACCCTTTCTCCTCGACTTCGTGGCTGATTTCGACGTAGCTCATCCCGGCTTCCCGAAGAAGGAGGCGGGTCGGCTGCGTGCAGTCGCCGCTGACGTAGGCGTCAAGGCCAAGGGAAAGAGCCTCCGGGAAAAGCTTGGAGGCCCCGCCGGCGATGAAGCCGAAACGGGAGACGACTTTTCTTCCGTAGGCCCCGACCCGGACGTAAGGAAGCGAGAAGGCCTTCTTGAGAAGAAGAGCGAACGCCTCTAGGGGAAGCGGCTCTTTCAGGGTCGCTATCCGCATCAGCCCGTCTTGGGCCAAGGTGACCTCCTTGACGTCGGGAAGGAAGGAGAGAAGGGTGTCGTTCATGCCGCCTTGGGCCTTATCGAAGTTCGTATGGAAGGAGTAAAGGACGCTTTCCTGACGGAGAAGCTCCTGCTCGAGCTCCTCCTTCCAGGGCTCGCGGGCCTTCACCTCGCCCTTCTTTCCGAAGAAGAAGGGATGGTGGGTCAGGACAAGCTCCGGCCTCTCCTTCCGGACCATGTCCAAGGATTCCTTGGCGTAGTCGAGCGTGAGAAGGACCCGGCGAACCTCCCGGCCGGGGAAGATCCTTCCGGCCTGGTAGCCGCTAAAGTCCCAGGCTTCGGCCAGGGAGAGCGGATAGATGCCGTAAAGCTTCCGGATGAGCTTCCTTAGTTCCATCGCCTTAGTTCCTCCTGAATCTTCGCTTCCTTCTGGTCCCGTGCTGGGGAAGGAGGAACAAGGGAAAGGTTCCCTAGGCACTCCTCAAGAAGCTCCCGAAGGAGCGGATCCTTCTTCCGGACCGGATAAGGGCCGTAAGAGAGCTCGAAAGCGTCCTGAGCGAGCATTCCTTCCCCCTTCCCGTAACGGAGAAGAGGATAGATCCGGGTTTCCTTTAGGTACTGACCGCCCTCGTTCTTAAACCCCAGGGCCTCCAGGGCCTTAACGACCTCGCCCGTCTCGCTCTGTGGCTCGACGACGACCGTCCGGATCTGCTTCATCTTCAAAGGGTGCCGTAACAGGATCCCGGCAATGGTTCTTCCGCCCATCCCGGCCAGGACCAGCGTGTCGACGTCCTCGGGAAGGACGTCGACTCCGTCGCTAAAGAGAGGAACGACCGAAGACTTTTCCGCCTTAAGATGCTCGACCAGCCGGGAATAAGGCCCTTTCTTGTTCTCCCCGGCATAGACCTTGTGCCCAAGCTTCTCCAAGGCAATCGAAAGAAGCCCTTCGTCGGCGCCGACGTCATAGACGACGGCGGGCGAAGGGACATAGGAAAGAACGAGCTGTAGACGCTTCGGAAGCATCAGTTGCGGAAGTCCTTGAGCAGCTTCGCCTTGCTCGGATGGCGGAGCTTCTTCAGGGCCTTTCCTTCGATCTGACGGATACGCTCCCGGGTGACGTTGAACTCCTTGCCGACTTCCTCGAGGGTATGGGTCCTTCCGTCCTCGAGTCCGTATCTCAGCCGGATGACTCTCGCCTCCCGGTCGGTCAGCTGGTCGAGGACCTGGTTGATGCGTTCCGTCTCCATGGCCTCGTTGGCGAAGTCGTACGGGGACTGGTTGTCCTTGTCGACGATGAAGTCGCCGACATGGCTTTCCTCGTCCTCGCCGACCGGCTTCTCAAGGGAGAGCGGGTCGAGGGCAATCTGCTGGATCTCCCGGATGCGGTCCGCCGTCCACTGGTTTCCGAGCTCAGCGCTGATTTCCTCGGCCGTCGGGTCACGGTTGAGCTGCTGGACGAGCTTCCGCTGGGCCCGGGTGATCTTGTTGATGGTCTCGACCATGTGGACCGGGATCCGGATGGTCCTCGCCTGGTCGGCTAAGGCGCGGGTGATGGCCTGACGGATCCACCAGGTCGCATAGGTGGAGAACTTGAAGCCCTTGGTGTAGTCGAACTTGTCGACGGCCTTCATCAGGCCGAGGTTTCCTTCCTGGATGAGGTCAAGGAAGTCCATGCCCCGGTTCACGTAGTGCTTGGCAATGCTGACAACGAGCTTCAGGTTGCATTCGATGAGTTCGTCCTTGGCCTCTTTGTCGCCGGCCAGGATTCGCTTGGCGAGGGCAATCTCCTCGTCCTTCGACTTCAAGACCTGGTAGGCGCCGATGGAATGGAGGTACTGGCGGACCGGGTCGGCGTTCTTGCTGTCGGCGAACTCGTAGTCCTCCTGCTCGGCCTCGTCAAGGTCATGGTCGGCGTAGGGATCCTCGTCCTCATCCTCGTCGTCTCCTCCGGCATCCTCCTCGTCCTCGACGGGCGGAAGGTCGTCCTGTTCCATATCGCCGTCTCCCATGTCGTCGAGAGAAAGGCCCTGTTCCTGGAAATAGTTGAGGAGGCTAGAGAAGTCGTCGTCGCTCAGGCCGAGGTGGTCGGTGTACTTGTTCACCATGTCCATGGTGATCTTTCCGCCGTTCTTCTTTCCCTCCTGGAGGATGACGTTCTTGACGTCGTCCAAGGTCATAAGAACCACGTTCTTCCGAGCGAGGTCACCGACCTTGGTTTTCTTCCCCTTCTTGGCTCCCTTACTGGAAGGCTTCGATAACTCCTCCTTAAAGGCGCTGACGAAATCGTCGTCCTCTTCCTCGTCGTCCTCCGGAAGAAGGATCTCCTCCGGCTTTTCCTTCCCTTCCTCGCCGGATTCCTTCTTTGCGGCCTTCGCCTTAGCGGAAGAAGAACCCTTCACTCCCTTTTTCGCCTTCGGAAGCGGTTCTTCCTCAGCCGAAACAAGGGCTTCCTTCTTCGGCGAAGCCTTTTTCTTCGCCGTCTTCTTGGCTACGGGTGCGGCTTCCGGGGTCAGGGACTCAGCCTTGATCGAGGCCTTCGGCTTCTTCTCCTTCTTCTCGCTGGAGGGGGCCGGGCTAGTTGCCGAAGCCTTCCCTTCCGACGTTAAAGCGACGTCCTTCTCCTCCGCCTTCTTGCTCTTCAAAGGCTTCTTGGCGACCGGGGCTTCCACCGTGGGAGCAGCCTCCCCCTTCGGCGCAGACAAAACGGTCTTGGCAGGTACCGCCTTGGCCTTCTTCGTCTCTTTCTTCGTAACGTCGACCTTCTTCGACGGCGCCTTTACCGCCGGAGAGGCGGGCGCCTTCTTGTTCTTCGCGTCTGCGACCGGAGCGGGCGTCTTCTCCGCCTTAGCGACCGTCTCCTTCTTCGCCGGAGCGGCCTTCTTCGCCGGAGCGGCCTTCTTCTCCGCCTTTACGGCGGTCTCCTTCTTCGCTGGCTTCTTCTCCTTCGCCGGAAGGGAAGGCTTCTTCAGGCTCTTCTTCTCCGCCGCCGGATTCTTCTTCGATGCGTTCGTTTCTTTCATCCGTTACCCTCGTCCGTTCTTAACGAAGGTAGTATTCCCGAAAATCGGCCAGTTTTCAAGGAAAAGACTAGAATATCCCGCACTTGGCCTTCAAAATCTTCTCCCGGTTCTCGCTGAGACGGTCTCTCTCTTCCCGGGTCCAGTTCTCCCTCGCCCCTTCCTTCCGGTCGAACTCGAGGGAAAGACGCTCCCTTTCCTGATAAAGGGATTCGAGGGCCGAAAGACGCTTTAAGGAGTTCATGTCGAAGTCGCTCTTTCCGGACTGGGCCTCGAGGACAGGAAGAAAGCCCAGAAGGAAGCTCTTCTCCTTCGGATCGATTTCGGGCGCCGGGAAGGCGGACTCGTCCTCTTCGATGCCGGTCAGGTCGAAGGGACCGGCGTTCTCCTCGCTCTTTTCCTCTTCGGGCGTTAGCGCCTTCTTCAGGGTCTCGAAGTCGTCCTTCGAAAGACCGGGGCAGTCGTCCCCGCGGAAAGAGTAATAGGCAGCAAGAAGCCGAAGAAAGGATGCGAAGGGAGCAAAAAGGAACGTGTGCTGTCCTTCATAGTAGGAGAGGGTCGCCTCACGGGAGAGAGGAAGCATGCCCGCAAGCCACAGCTCGTTCTGAAGGAGATCCTCCGGAAGCCCTTCGGCAAACGGGGAGGCCTTCATCTGGCGAAGCAGGTCCCTCTGGACGTAGAGGATGTTTCCCCGGGCGTCCGTCGCCTGGATGTTCTGGATGGCGTTGACGTCCGGACGGAAATCCTCCAGCGTGCCGTTTCGGTAGCGCCGGGGCGTGAAGGTGTCCCGTCTCCCGTTCCCCTTGCCTCGGAAGCCGCGGTCTACCTGTTGAGGAAGGGTATCCGAGTCCTGGGTTAACAATGAGAGGAGGACGTCCTTCGAAAAAGGCGTGATCCGCGAAGTGATTTCCAGGGCTTCGTCCTTGGAAAGCTGGTCAAGCGCCCGATAGAAGGGACGGGCCTCAAGGAGGAAGGCCTTCACCTCCATCGGGTCCTCGAGGCGTTTTCGGCCTTTTAGCCTCCGCCCGAGGAGGAAGAGATAGCCGGAGTAAAGCCGGCTCGCCTCTTCCCTAAGGGCGTCCTTTCCGCAGTAGGTCACCACTTCGTCGGCGTCCTTGCAAAGCTTCTCCTTACCGGTCGCCGGGTCCGGACGGGACACGCGGAAACGGCGGAGGACGCGGAAGGGGATGCCTTTGGAGAGAAGCAGCTTCGCCGCCTTCTCGATGCCGATCTGTCCCGGCTCGTCCGCGTCGAGGGCGAGCCGCACTTCGACGCCGAGGGACTTAAGAAGGGAAAGATGGGACTCGCTTAAGGCGACGCCCATGGTCCCGGCGACGGCGCCGATGCCCGCACGTACGTAGGCGATGACGTCCATGAACCCTTCGCAGAGATAAAGGAAGCCGGCCTTTCTGGCCTCTTCCCGGGCCACGTCAAAATGGTAGAGAATCTCGCTCTTCCGGAAGAGCGCCGTCTCGGGGTAGTTGATGTACTTGGCCGGGCTCTGCTCCTTGCTCAGGACTCTCCCGGAGAAGCCGACCACGTGGCCAAAGCGGTCCTTGATCGGGAACATGACCCGCTCGCTGAACCGGTCCTCGAAGGAAGAGGAGGCCGAAGAGAGGATGCCGGCCTTCTCCAGAGTCTCGACCGAATAGCCGAACTTCGTCCTCAGGGCCGACACCGCCATACGGGTGTCCTTCGGGGCGAAGCCAATCTGGAACTCCTTTTGCACTTCCTCCGGAATCTTCCGCCCCTCGAGGTACTTTCTCCCCGCTTCCCCGATTGGGAGGGTGAGAATGGTCTCGTAGAAAGCCGCAAGGTCGCTTAAGGCCTTGAGCTCGTCAGGATACTGCTTCTCGACCTCCGGGACGAACGAGTGCTGGGAAAAGTCCGCCGGAAGCGGGATCGAGCAGATTTCGCAGACCTTCTTCAGCGCATCGATGGGCTTAAGCTTCGCATACTGAACGACGAAGTCAATGGCGCTCCCTTTTGCCCCGCAGGCCCAGCAGTGGTAGTTATGCCAGGTGGGGTCAACGACCATGGAAGGATGGGTGTCATGGTGGAAAGGGCAGACCGCCAGAAAATGGTTCCCCGAGGGGACCAAAGCCTGGTTTCCCAGGTAGGCGCTGACGACCCGGACGATGTCCGCCTTCTTGGCGACCTCCTGGAAGATGCTTCCGTTTCCCTTCTCCGCCATCCTCTCCCCCAGAGTCTTTTTCCTACTCGATGTCCTCGGACTGGACCTTGTTCTTCAGGTAGTCCTTCAGGCCGGAGAGAGGAACCCTCTCCTGCTTCATGCTGTCCCGTTCCCGGACGGTCACGCAGTGGTCGTTCTCGGAGTCGAAATCGTAAGTGACGCAGAACGGCGTGCCGATCTCGTCCTCCCGGCGGTACCGCTTGCCGATGGAGCCGGTGGTGTCAAAGACGGCGTCGAAGTCGCGGTGGAGGTCGTTAAAGACGGCCTGAGCCTTCTCGGTTAGCTTGTTGCTTAACGGCATGACGGCGACCGTGTACGGGGCAAGTTCATAGGAAAGGTGCATGACGATCCGGCTGTCGGCCTTGCCGTCCTTGCTGAGGTCCTCGACGTCATAGGAGTCGCAGAGAAGAGCCAGCATCAGCCGGTCGAGGCCGAAGGACGGTTCGACGACGTGGGGGATGTAGCGCTCGTGGGTCTCCGGGTCGAGGTAGGTCAGGTCCTGGCCCGAGGCCTCCTGGTGCCGGGTAAGGTCATAGTCGCCGCGGCAGGCGATACCCATCAGCTCGCCCCAGCCGAGGGTCGGGAAGTCGTACTCGATGTCGGTCGTCGCCTTGCTGTAGAAGGCGAGCTCCGCCTTCTCGTGGTCCCGGAAGCGGACCCGCTCGTCCTTCAGTCCAAGCCGCTCGACGAAGCTCTTGCAGTTGTCCTTATAGAAAGCGAACCACTTCTCGTCCTCGCCGGGCTTGAAGAAGAACTCGATCTCCATCTGCTCGAACTCCCGGGTCCGGAAGGTGAAGTTGCCGGGCGTGATCTCGTTCCGGAACGCCTTTCCGATGTCGCAGATGCCGACCGGAAGCTTCCTTCTCGTCGTCCTCAGGACGTTCTTGAAGTTGACGAAGCAGCCCTGGGCGGTCTCCGGACGGAGGTAGACCGTGCTCGTGTTGTCCTCGGTGACGCCGATGAACGTCTTGAACATCATCTGGAACTGGCGGATGGGGGTGAAGGTGTTCTTGCCGCAGCTAGGGCAGGTGATCTTGCCGGACTGGACGATCTCGTTGAGCTGTTCGGTGGTCAGGCCGTCGACGTCGACCTCCGGCATCTCCTTCTTCACCAGGTCGTCGGCCCGGTACCGGCAGTGGCAGTACTTGCAGTCGATCAGCGGGTCATGGAAGTTCGAGATATGTCCCGTGGCCTGCCAGACCTTCGGGTTCATGATGATCGCGGGGTCGATCTGGACGTTGTAGGGGATGTTCCGGACGAAGTGCTTCAGCCAGACGTCCTTAACGTGGTTCTTTAACAGCGTCCCCAGCGGGCCGTAGTCCCAGCTGTTGGCTAATCCGCCGTAGATCTCGCTGCCCGGATAGACGAAGCCCGAGGTCACGAGATGGCTCGTAATCTCCTCGAACGAATGCCGTTTCTCTTCTTCCATGGAATGGTTCCTTCTTTCGTGAATAAGCCGGCTTATGCCGCCGGTCTAGTATAGCATAGCCTTCTAAGCACGCTCCTCGGCGAGGGCGGAAAGGAGGAGGGGAAGCGACCGGGGAAGCGGGAGGTCGAAATAGTCGGAAAGGTAGGCGGCGAGGTCCTTTAGGACCCTAAGGCCGCTCTCCTTCGGAACGGTCTTTCCGAGCGTCTCTCTCGTCACCGGGAGAAAGGCAAACTTCAGGACGTAGAGGTCCATCGCATCCTTCTTCCGGGCTCCGGGCACCTGGTTAAGGCAGTCGCCGCAGAGAAAGCCACCTTCCTCTAAGGAGTAAGAGACGATTCCGTCGGTCTTCCCGCAGCGGGCACAGCCGTCGGTCTTCTCCTCAAGGCCCATCGCCTCATAGAGAACCCCGTAAGTGAGAAGGGCGAGAGAAAGGTGGTCTTTCCCTTGGCTGAGGGCAAGGAGGATTTCCTTAACGGGTCCGAGCGGATAGGGATCGTCGTAACGGAAATAGTCCGAGGCCGTCTCGACGAGAAGCTGGAGGAAGGGGTTTGTGGCCGCACCGGAATAGAGCAGCGTCGGATCGAAAAGGGAGAGCGACTCCCGGGCGAGGAACAGCCCGCCTTCTCCCTCCCTTCCGTCCACCTCGACGAGGGAGAGCGGGAGAAGGAGGGGCTTCAGCTTGCTCCGTGGTGAGTAGGCATGGGAAGCAAGGACGCTCTTAATGCCCCGCTCGGTCGCGACGGAGACGACGGCCGAGTCGTTCCGGTACGGGGTGTTGGAGAGAACGAGCCCGGTCAGCTGGCTTTGCTTCTCCCCGGTCATTCCTCGTAGCCGAACTTCCTTAGGAAGCTGTCGTTGTTGCGCCAGTCCGGGATGACCTTCACCCGCAGGTCGGCATAGCAAGGCTTTCCGAAGTAGGAGCCGATTGCTTCCTCGCTGTAGCGGCTGATGGTGGAGATCATCTTCCCGTTGTGGCCGATCACGATTCCCTTCTCGCTCTCCTTCTCGACGATGATGTCGGCATAGACCTCGAGGCCCTTTTCGTCCTCGTGGACTTCCTTCACGTCCACCGCGATCGAATGAGGAACTTCCTCGCTTAAGAGCCGCATGCACTTCTCCCGGATCATCTCCCGGATGATGAAGTTCTGCGGATGGTCGCTGACCATGTCCTCCGGATAGATGTCCTCGCCTTCGGAGAGCTTCGACTGGATCTTATGGAGAAGGACATCGACCTGGAAGCCTTCCTTGGCGCTGACTTCGGTGAAGTCCGCCTGGGGAAGGGCCGCCTGGTATCGGGCTAAGCGCTCCTTGGCGAGGTCGACCCGGACGAGGTCGATCTTGTTGAAGGCAGCGAAGATGGGCACCGTCTCGTTCTTCAGTTTCTCGCAGAGCTCGAAGTTCGGTGCCTCGCTCGCGTCGATGACGTAAAGAATCTCGTCGACGCCGACCTTCGCGTTCTCGGCATCCCTTAAAAGGATGCTCCCGAGCTTTCCGTGAGGCTTAAAGACGCCCGGAGTGTCGACGAAAACGATCTGGCTTTCCTTGTCGTTATAGACGGCCTGGACGTTGTCCCTCGTGGTCTGGGGCTTGGAGGAGACGGGGAGAAGCTTGAAGCCGAGGAAACGGTTGATCAGGGAGGACTTTCCGGCGTTCGCACGCCCGTAGACACAGCAGATTCCAACTTTTTTCATGATTCGAGATCCTTCTGGGTGAACGTGTAGGGAAGAAGCCCTTCGACCGTGGAGAAGAGGTGCTTCGTCTCGTCGTTGTTATAGATATAGACCGGGGCCGATAGCGGCATCAGCTCGCTCATGACCTGGCGGCAGCTCCCGCAAGGAGTGCCGACCGTGCTGGCGTCGGTGATGCAGCCTAAGGAGACGATGTCCTCCCGGTGGTATCCTTCGGCATAGGTCCGGAACAAGGCGCAGCGCTCGGCGCAGATGCAGCATCCGTAGGCGCTGTTCTCGATGTTGAACCCAAGGTGGTACTTCCCGTCCTTCGTCACGACCACGGCGCCGACCCGGAAGTGGGAGTAGGGAGAGTAGGAATGGCTCTGGGCCTCGAGGAGGAGCTTCTTCATCTTCTTCTGATTCGTGTAGAAGTCGACCGGGAGCGTGTCGAGGATCCGGTTCTGCAGGGCGAACATGATCTCCGCGTCCTTCTGTCCGGAATGGTGGTCATAGCCGAAGATGTGAAGGAGTCCGTGGATGAAGAGGAAGGCAAGCTCCCTCGGATAAGGGTGGTGGAATTCCTTGGCCTGCTTCCGGGCCACGGCCGGATCGATCAGGATGGAGCCGAGGTCGAAGACGGGCTCGTCCGGGACGAGGTCCGCCTCCCGGTAGGCAAAGGTCAGGACGTCCGTCGGACGGTCGATCTTCCGGTATTCCCGGTTCAGCCTCTGGATTTCCTCGTCGCCGACGAGGGTGAGGCTGACCTCATAGGACCCGGTCTTCCCCAGGACCTTCAGGACGTGGTCGAAGACCGTCTGGAAGAGAGGAAGAAAATTCTTCCTCTGCCGGGTCTTGTCGAGGTAGTCCAGAACATGTGTATCCGCCATTTTTCCCTTCTCCTTCCGGGAATTCCTCCCGTTTTGGATTAGTATAGCCGAAACGGGGCCTTTTTTCTCGGGAAAGAGGCGGAATCGGGGCGGAAAGGGCATTAAGAAGGGAGACCCGGAGGCTTCTTCGCTCCAGGGTGCTTAGAAGCTTAAGGAAGACCTCACCGGCTGCAAGGAAGAGGAAGGCCCCGCCGAGGAAAAGCGAAAGGTTCCTCGGTCCGGAGAGGAAAGTCTCAAGAAGGAGTAGGGCGATACCGGCCATCCCTGCGACGAGAAGCGGGAACAGGCTTCCTTCCTCGGCCTCAATCGCCCGCTGGTAGCTCCGGGAATAGCCCGGTCCGAAGGGAGCGCCGCCATAGAGGGCGGCAAGACTCTCCTTCTCCTCCTTCTCGGCGAGGAAGGAAGAACGGTTGACCCGGCGGCGGAAGGCCAGGGAAAGAAGGGGGAACAGGAGGGCGCTAGAAAGGACGACGGGGCCGAAGGGAAGCCTTCCGAGGCTGAGGAAGAGAAGGAGGCTAAGCGCCACGCCTTGGGTAAGCAGCGTGCTCGGGGCGAGGACCATTTCGTTTAAGGCGCGGCTTAGCCGCGGGTAGTCCTCCTTTTTCCTTGTCTTCTCGAGGTACGGGACGAGGTAGTCCCGGTCGAGCCTCTTGCGGACGGAATGGTTCAGCAGGAACTGGAAGAGAAGGAGAAGGCCGCTGACGAGGAACAGGAGGAGGGAAGGAAGAAAGCCGTCCTCGCGGGGCAGGGTATAAAACAAGCCAAGGAAAGAGAAAAGCTCGAGGACGAAGAGGGAGAGATAGCAGACTTTCTCGCTAGGGGAGAGGAAGCTTAGCTTCGTCCTCTTTCCCTTTTGCTTCGTTCTTTCCCGTTCCTCACCGGAAAGAACGTAGCCGGTAAAGATGGAAGAAAACTCCTTGTTGCTCAAGGAAAAGGACCCGTAGCGGGAATCCGTGAGAAGCACTTTCCTCTTCTTTATCCCGGTCAGAAGAAGGAAATGAAGCCGGCTTCCTAGGCGAACCTGGACGATTAGGGGAAGCGTAAGCCTCGAAAGGTCCTCTAGGGACGCCCCCTGATATCCTCTCGCCTCGATGCCGTAGTCCCCGAGGGCCTTCTTCATGCCCGCAAAGTCCTCACAGGGATCCGAGAGGACCATCCTCTCGTCCCGGGAACGTCCCGTCCTCAGAAGGAAATTCCGGACGGCGGCGCTCCCGCAGCCGTCCTCCTCGTACGATCGGACCATGGCCGAAGCCCTCCTTCCCTTCCCCTTTCGGCGATAAAGGAGGAATCGACGGCTATTCCGGTAGATCCTTTAGGACGAAGTCCCGGTCCCGCTCTTCGAAGGCGTTCAGGACCTCGTCCTGGGCGCTGGTCCCGTAGAGGGCATACCGGATCGCGGAAAGGGTGCCTTCCGGACTGTCCTCCTCGAAGAGAAGAAACAGGTTCTTCTCCCGGGCCGTATGGAACAGGGAAGGAAGGAAGTCCGCATAGAAACTCGTCCCGAGCCGCGGAAGGGAAGAGAAACCTTCGAAGGCGAGAAAGTCACAGCCGGAGAAGGCATTCCAGGTCGAGAGGGCGGAGGAGCGGACGTCGGGGTTCCGGTGACGGAGGGCAAGAAGGAAGTCCTCCGCCTTCAGGTACATGCCCTTCTGTCCGCTCTTCGCAAGAAGATAGGAGAAGGAAAGGAGCACCTGACGGGAGAAGGAACGGGAATTGACGGAATAAAAGGAAAGGAAGGGAACCTTCCGGCCATCCTTCTTCTCCTTCAGGGCACGGTAGAACGAGGCAAAGAGCTTCGTGGTATCGGGATACCGTCCGGAGGCCGCCGCAAAGAGGGTCTTCGGAAGCTTCACCCCGGCTTCCAGGAACTCCTTGTCGAGCGCCATCCTCGGAGCAATCCGGGCGAGGAGAAGGCGCTCCTCCTCGTCCTTCGGACAGGGAAGGTAATGAAAACGGACCCGGTCGGCGTTGGGGACGTAGGAAGGCTTGAGGGCGTAGCCCTTCTGCCGCTTCGGACAGTCATAGTAAGACGTGCAGGCCGAGCAGATTCGGGCATCGTCGAGATAGGCGGCGACGTCCCCTAAGGAATGGGACAGGGTCTTTGCCGTCTTCAAATACGGTTCAAGGCTCTTCCGGAGCCGGATGTCTAGGGCGAGGGCCGTCTCGACCTCGGTCTTTAAGGCCTCTTCCCTTCCGGGCTCAAGAAGGATGTCCTCTTTCCCGCCCGCCTTATGGCTAGCCTCCCTGAGCGTCGAGACGTGTAGCGCCTTCAGGGCCTCTTCCTTCTCTCTCTCGTTCATAGCCCGGCCTCTTTCGCGAGCGCCTTAAGCTCTTCGGGGCTCACCTCTTCCGTGTCTTCCGCCGTCTTCGCGGTGGGCTTCCTTCTCGCCTTGCGGACGGCCTGCTTCTTAGTGAAGTCCCGGGCGTTCAGGGCTTGCATCGCGTCATAGGAATCCTTGACCCCGGCCGCCGAAAGGGAGTAGGCGACCTTCTCCAGGAACAGGGTGTTGAACTCTCCGCCCGTCTGCCTCAGGGAGTAGTCTAAAAGGACGTTCAGGACCGGGTTCGGGAAGCCGAAGGACTTCCTTAGCTTCTCCACCTCCTCCAGCATGAAGCCGGCCGGAGCGGCGCCGTACTTGGCCGCCAGGTACTCCTGCGGGGTGATCGTGTCGAAGACCTTGCGGAACTTGGAGGCGGAACTGTCGCCGTAGCTCTCCCGCTCCGAGGATTCCGTCCGCCGGGAAGGGGAGAACTGGCGGAAGGTCCGGCAGTCTTCCTGGAAGCGGCCGAAGGCAAAGAGGCCATCCGTCGTGACGTTCTTCCGGACAAGCTTAGCGCCGTCCTCCTCCGAAATCCCGTAAAGGGTAAGGAGGTCCGTGACCTCCTTCTCCTGCCCCTTGAGGACGGAAGCGGAGAGGCCTTCCTGAAGGAGGTCCTCCCGGAACAGGTCGACGTCGAAGCGGCTCTCGCTCTTGTACTTCTTTTCCATCAGTCCGTCCTCTCCCTCGCCGGTCGTTCCTTCCGGGACGACCTCGAAGACGGAATCGAACGGGGAAGAGACGTTAAAGTAGCCCTCCGGAGCATGGAAGCCTCCTCCCTTGAAGGCGTTCTTCAGCTCGAAGGCCCGCTTCATGCCGACTTCCTTCTCCAAAGCCGAGCGGAGAAGGACGTCCGAGAAGAACTTCCTCGGCGTCGCCGGGGGAAGAAGCCGGTAGCAGTAGGACACCTTGCCCTCTTCCTCTTTCCGGTAGGTCTCTAAGAGGCCCAGGGCCTCAAGACGGCTCCTCGCCTTCAGGAAACGGGAGGAATCGAGGTCCAGAAGGGAAAGGAACTCGTCGTGGTGGAAGAACGAAGGGGAGACGTTCCTCAGCCCGTCGGAGAAGAGGGCATGGTAAAGGCTGAAGCCGTCGGACTTAAGGAGGGGGAAGTAGAGACGGTCCAGGACTTCCTCGTCGGTCTCGGACAAGGTGAAGTCGACGTAGGCAGAGAAGGAAGAGTCGTTCTCAAGAAGGTTCATGCCATGATTATACCCTAACCGGTTCAAAGCCCCTAGGACCGAGGACTCTATCCTACCGAAAAAGAGATGCTAGAAAAAAACTTCTTTCGCCGTCCTTGGGCAAACCGAAGAACTTCCGAATCCGGTTTTCTCCTTTGAAGAAGGGGGAAGACAAAGGCAACGTACCGGTTCCTTTTGAGCTCCGTCCTCTCGGGTAAAGCCCTTTATCGAGGGAGCGGAAAAGCCGGGAAGAAAAGATTCTCCGAAGGGAGGAAAGAATCCGGCCGAAAGGGAAGGGAAGAAACGGAAATCCGAAAAAAGGAGGGTTTCTTCCAGAGCCCTAGAAGGATTACGTGCACGCCTAGCGTCGGCTTCAAGGAAATGTTCTTTCCTCCCGTCTTTGATAAACCAAGAGAAGCAGCTTCCCGCTTTTTGTGCTGTATTTCAGAACACTTGGGGACGCCGAAACATCCTGCCCGGCCTTTGGCGCCGGTTCGGTCTAGGAAGGGAGCCAAGGTCCATCGTTTACTCCTCTTCGTCTTTCCTTCCGAAAAGGCTTCCAAGAAAAGAAGCAAAGCCGGGGAAGTCCTCACCCCACTCCGGAGAAAGTTACCTCGCCTTGGCCCTCTTTCGTTCCAACCAAAGAAAGCGGAAAGAAAGGGCGAAAATTCCTCTTTGCCCGGGTTCCTCATTCTTTCCTTTACACCCCGAGGTTGTTAGAATAGACTTGTGAATTTTCTGAAAACTTCGGTTTTCGGATAATCATCGATGGATACAGGGGGATCCAGGATGCTATATAGAATCGATAAGAAGACCAAAATCGTCTGCACGATCGGTCCGGCGAGCCAGGACAAGGAGACGCTGACCAAGCTTCTCGAGAACGGCATGACGTGCATGAGGCTGAACTTCTCCCACGGCGACCACGCCGAACAGCAGAGAAAGATCGACACGCTCCGTCAGATTGAGAAGGAGCAGGACGTCATCATCCCGATCTGCCTCGACACCAAGGGCCCGGAGATCCGGACCGGCACGTTCGTCGGCGGCAGCGCAACCTTCAAGAAGGGTGCCACGACCCGCATCCACATGGGAACGGAGACGCCCGGGACGGCCGAGGAGTTCGGCGTCACCTATACGGAACTTTATCAGGACACCCAGATCGGTTCCATCATCCGTCTCGACGACGGGAACCTCGAGCTGACCGTCACCGGCAAGGACGAGGAGAAGAAGACCCTGGTCTGCCGGGTGGAGAACGACCACGTCTGCAAGGACCGGAGAGGCGTTAACTGCCCGGGCACGCATCTTTCGATGCCGTACCTCAGCGAACAGGACAAGAGCGACCTGATCTTCGGCTGCGAGAACCATGTCGACCTCGTCTCCGCGTCCTTCATCCGTAACGTCAAGGACATCCAGGACATCCGCTCCCTGCTCGACAGCCACGGCGGAAAGAACATCCTCATCATTTCCAAGGTGGAGAACACCGAGGCCATCGAGAACCTCGACGCAGTCATCGATGCCAGCGACGGCATCATGATCGCCCGCGGCGACCTCGCCCTGGAGATCCCGCCGGAGGACGTCCCGGTCTATCAGGCTTACATGATCAAGCAGTGCCGGCGGCTCGGAAAGCCGGTCATCACGGCGACCCAGATGCTCGACAGCATGACCCATAACCCGTTCCCGACCCGGGCCGAGGTCAGCGACGTCGCCTGGTCGGTGGAGGAAGGGACGGATTCCGTCATGCTCTCCGGGGAGAGCGCCAACGGCGAGTATCCGGTCGAAGCCGTCTCCATGCAGACCCGCATCGCGGAAGTCATGGAGAAGCACTTCGACTACGAGACGAGCGCCCACCAGGCCTTCGACACCTCGGAGAAGACGGTCAACGACGCCATCTCCTCCTCCGTGGCGGATACCGCCCAGATCATCGGGGCGAAGCTCATCGTCTGCTTCTCCGCCTCGGGAAAGACGGCGGTGAGGATCTCCAAGACCCGCCCGATCTGCCCGGTCTTCGTCGTCTCGGCGGACCGGGACGTCCTCGCCCATGCGATGCTCTACTACGGGAACTACCCGTACCTCGTCAAGAAGGTTCCTCAGTTCGTCGAGGAGATGGAAGTCCTTGCCGTCAAGATTGCGAAGGATTACCATCTTCCTGCCGGCTCGAAGATCATCATCACGGGCGGCACTCCGGTCGGTGCCGGTAAGACCAACTTCCTCAAGGTCCTGACCTTGAGCGAGAACGGCGTCCTCGAAGACTAGCCAGAGGAGGAAGGAATCATGGCGGAAGAGAAGACCGTTGTCTATTCGGTCGACTGCGGCGGGACGAACCTCCGTGTCGCGGCGATGGACGAGAAGATGAACATCCTGGCCGTTCACCGCGGGCCCACGGTCGTCGACGACCCGGAGAAGCTCTACGAGACGATCCGGTCGCTCCTCCTCTCGGTGAAGGAAGAGTGCGGCTATCCGATCCGCTCGATCGGCATGTCCATCTGCGGCATCGTCGTCCATAACGCGGTCGGCCGCTGCGGGAACCTCGGCTTCGACTCGTTCGACTTTGCCTCCCGCTTCGCCCGGGACTTCCCGGACGCGAAGCTCCATATCGCTAACGACGCCAACTGCTCGGCCCTCGTCGAGTCGATGTACGGTGCCACGAAAGGCCTGATCGACAGCGCCTTCGTCACCATCTCCTCGGGAATCGGCCTCGGCGTCGTCATCAACGGCTCCATGGTCGACCTTCCGATGGAGGGCGGCCGTCTTCTCACCCGCTACAAGGGGAAGACCTACGAGACCGAGTACCTTCTCAGCGGGAACGGCATCGTCCGTCTGGCCGCTATCGAGGGGCTCAAGGTCGCTAGCGGCGCCGAGTTCTTCTCCCTCGTCCGGAAGAAGGCTCCGGAGGCCGTCCGGGTCTACGGCATCTGGCTCGACCTTCTCTCCACGTGGTTTGCGAACCTCCAGCTCCTCTTCGACTGCGAGGCCTACGCCTTAAGCGGCGGCGTCATGAAGAGCAGCGACGTGTTCCTTGCCGAGCTAGAGAAGCTTAGCAACGCGAAGATCGCCCAGTGGAACCTCCGTCCGATCGTCCTGAAGGACGCGAAGTACAAGCAGGACGTCGGCTTAGCCGCCGGTGCCTGCCTTGCTCTCAGGGAACTCGGTAAGTAGATCCCTAGAATAGAAAGGTTATCGTACTCACTATGAAAATCATTCTGCCTGATGAAAGCGTCAAGGAGATCCCTGACGGAAGCACGGCCTACGAGGCGGCGAAGTCGATCGCCCTCTCCTTAGCCGAGAAGGCCATCTGTGCCAAGGTGAACGGCGAGCTGTTCGACCTCAATGAGAAGCTTCCCGGCGACTGCCGGTTCGAAGTCGTCACCCAGAAGGGGGACAGCGTGGACAGCCTCCACGTTCTTCGCCATTCCGCTGCGCACCTGATGGCGCAGGCCATCAGCCACCTCTACCCGGGCGCCCAGTTCGCCTACGGGCCGGCGACGGAGGAAGGCTTCTACTACGACGTGAAGACGGCAACCCCGATCAGCGAGAAGGACTTCCCGAAGATCGAGGCGGAGATGAAGAAGATCGTCTCGGAGAACCTTCCGATCGTCCGGAAGGACGTCTCGGCCGAGGAGGCGAAGAAGATCTTCGCGGGGCAGAAGTACAAGCTCATCCATATCGACGAACTGGAGAAGAAGGGCGCCCCGCTTTCGGTTTACACCCAGGGCGACTATTCCGACCTCTGCCTTGGGCCGCACATGAAGTCGACCGGCGCCATCAAGGCCTTCAAGCTGATGAGCCTTTCCGCCTGCTACTTCCAGGGCGACAAGAACAACGATACCCTGACCCGGGTCTACGGGACCGCCTTCTTCAGCCAGGCCGACCTCGACAGCTACCTCAAGCAGCTCGAGGAGCGGAAGGAAGCCGACCACAAGCGGATTGGCCGCGACATGGGCCTGTTCATGATCTCGGACTTCGGTCCGGGCTTCCCGTTCTGGCTTCCGAACGGCATGCTCATGCGGCATGAGATGGAGAACTTCCTCTGGGACCTTCTGATCAAGAACGGCTATCTCTTCCTGAGGACCCCGATGATCCTCTCCCGGGAACTCTGGGAGATCTCCGGCCACTGGCGCGAGTACAAGCAGAACATGTACACGACGAAGATTGACGGCAAGCCTTACGCCATCAAGCCGATGAACTGCCCGGGCGCGATCCTCGTCTACCAGAACGACATCCATTCCTATCGTGACCTTCCGTTACGGTACGCCGAGTTCGGCCTCGACCACCGGCATGAGGCTTCTGGCGCCTTAAACGGCCTCTTCCGGGTCCGCTGCTTCACCCAGGACGACGCCCACATCCTCTTAGCCTTCGACCAGATCGGCGAAGAGGTCAAGCGTCTTCTCAAGCTCTTCCACTACGTCTACAGCGTCTTCGGCATCTCCTACTCGATCGAGCTCTCCACCCGTCCGGAGAAGGAGTACGTCGGCACCATCGCGACCTGGAACAAGGCCGAGGCGATGCTGAAGGAATGCCTCAAGGAGAACGGCATCCCGTACCAGATCAACCCGGGCGACGGCGCCTTCTACGGCCCGAAGCTCGACTTCAAGCTCAAGGACTCCTTAGGCCGGGTCTGGCAGTGCGGTACGATCCAGCTCGACATGCAGCTGCCGCACCGCTTCCACCTCACCTACGTCGACAAGGACGGCAGCAAGAAGGAGCCGGTCATGCTCCACCGGGCCATCTTCGGCTCGTTCGAGCGGTTCCTCGGCATCATCACCGAGAACTTCAAGGGCTCCTTCCCGACCTGGATCGCCCCGGAGCAGGTGCGGATCCTGCCGGTGGCCATCGAGGACGAGAAGATCATGGCCTACTGCCATAAGCTGGAGAAGGTCCTCAAGGACCACGACGTCCGCGTCCGCCTCGACGAGAGGAACGAGAAGCTCTCCTACAAGATCCGCGACGCCCAGAGCACGATGAAGGTGCCTTACACCCTCGTCATCGGCGCCAAGGAGGTCGAGGAAGGGACGGTCACCTATCGGCTCCACGGCTACCAGAAGACGGCGACCGTCAGCGAGAAGGCCTTCCTCAAGACCCTCTATTCCGACATCGACAGCCGCAAGGTCCGCCGCGCCTATCCGGACGAGAAGGCCGACATCCCGGTCTACCGGATGCCGCACACCATCGACTAGTCTTCTTCGGGGCTGCCTGTGGCAGCCCCTTTTTTTCTCCAAGAAAAAACCGGGGCCCAAGGTCCCGGCCGTCATTCGGAGCCTGCCTCGAACCAGGAAGCAGGTCCCTTGGAAAGGAGGGCTATCTTCTCGGACTCCGGGACAGGGCGTCGTTCCGGTTCTCGAGGCCGGCGATATCGCGGTTGACGGTATCGATGCTCTCGGAAAGGGAGGCGTTTCGGTTGCTCACGAAGGCTAGAGAAGTTATTGCGCCGGCGCAGAGAAGCAGGGAGAGGGCCGCGACGAAAAGGCTCGTCCTCCGGACAGGCCGGCGGAGATGCTGACGGTGGGTCTTTTCCGTTCGGTCCTTCATCCTCCTTACCTCCTTTCGATGGCGCGCAGAATCGAGCTCTTCGCCCGATGGTTGTCTTGGATTTCTTCCTCCGAGGGAAGCACCGGCTTCTTCGTTAAGAGCAGGTAGCCGGGCTCCTCGGCGTTCAGGATCGGATGGTACCGGTCCCCGGTCTCCTTCTCGGTGGGGGCCTTGAAGGCGTGCTTGACGATCCGGTCTTCCTCGCTGTTGAAGGTGATGACGACTAGCCGGCCCTTCGGATTGAGGAACCTTGTCGCCTCGTCGAGTCCCTTCCTCAGTTCATCGATCTCGCCGTTAACCTCGTAGCGGAGCCCCAGGAAGTACTGCTTGGCCGGATGGCCTTCCTTGCGGAGCTCCTTCTGGGGAAGGCTCGCCTTGATCAGGTCGACCAGTTCCATCGTCGTCTGAATCTTCTTCTCTTCCCGACGCTTCAGGACGGCCCGAACGACGGGCTTAGCGTCCTTCACCTCGCCGAGTCCTTCGAAGACCCGGTAGAGTTCCTTCTCGGAGTACGTGTTGACGATCTCCGCGGCCGTGAGGCGCTTGGTGGGATCCATCCGCATGTCCAGCGGGCCGTCGAAGCGGTAGCTGAAGCCCCGCTCTGGGTCGTCGAACTGAGGGGAGGAGACACCGATGTCCATCAGGATGAAGTCGGCTCCCTTGACCCCGCTTTCCTTGAGGAGCGGCAAGGCTTCCGCATAGCCGGACTTCACGAAGTGCATCGTGACCTTCCCTTCGAAGGGGGCAAGTTTCTCCTTGGAGTAGGCTAGGGCCGCCGGATCGAAGTCGACCCCGTAGAAGGCCGATCCTTCCGGTAGCCGCTTCAGGACCTCCGAGGCATGTCCGGCCCTTCCGAGGGTCAGGTCGACGTAGGTCTGAGGCTTACGGCTCTTCCTCACGAAGGAGAGCACCGGGCCGAGGAGCACCGGGACGTGTTCGTTATACGCCATGCCCGTTCTCCGAGAGAGCCTTCGCGTTCTCGGAGTAGTCCTTCTCCGCGAGGGCCTCGGCCTTTTCGAAGACTTCCTTGTCCCAGATCTCCAGATGGTCGTACATCCCGACCACTTTCACGCTCCGTCCCATCCCGGTCTTCTCTAAGAGCGGCTTCGGAAGCAGGATCCGCCCGTGTGTGTCGACCTGGAGGTCGAAGGCGTTAGCTAAGAAGGTCCGCTTCAGGACCCTCGCCTTCGGATCGAAGTCGCTTAAGGACATGATGCCCTGGGCCTTCTTCTCGAAGACGTCGGTCGGAAGCAGTTCGATGCAGGAATCGAGCCCGAGGACGGCATAGACGGCCCCGAGGGCGAAGCCCGAGCGGTAGCCCGAGGGAAGGATGAGCCTTCCTTTATCGTCGATGAGGAGGTCCTTGCTGCCGTAAAACACGATTCCTGTCTCTCCCACTTCGTACCAATATTATACCTATGTCCTCCACAAAGGCAAGAAAAATTTCGGCGCTTTTCGCCTAGCCACGAAAAAAGAGCCGGATTTCCGGCTCTTTGAGCGTCAAAACAAAGTGGGAGAAAGACAGAGAAGAAAGCGAGGATGTCGGCCTTTCCCCCCCTTCCTCGGGAGGAAAGGAGAGAAATCTCGGCCTACTCGACGACCTGGATCCCGTCCTTGGTCCTCTTCACCTTCACGGTCCTCAGCCGGTCGTCGAGACAGTCGTAGAGAAGGTCGAGAAACGGCTTCTTTAAGTCGGTCGTCCCCTCTGCGGAGATCGGATAGGTCGAGTACCGGGGTTCTCCGTAATCCAGGGAGAGCTCCGCCTCGTTATGGAACGCGAAGACCATGCTCCGGGAGGCCTTCGGCCTCAAGACGGTCGCCTTCCCCTTCAGAATCAGCCGGACGCCGACGTTCTGATTGTACTCCCCTACGTAGAAGATCTCGGCGAAGACGTCCTGGATTCCCAGTACCTCCGGATAGGCCCTTAGCTCCTCCTTCGTCGGCTGGAAGGAAACTTTCTTCCTCGTGCCGGGGCGGACCTTTCCGGCCTCCGGGACGTTCAGAAGGATCGGCCCCTCCCCTTCTCTCACTGCAGAAGTCCCCGCTTTCTCTGGTCCTCCGCGACCAGAAGAAGCGTTCGGCGGATGTCCGGATGGGCTTCGGGAGCGAGACGAAGGGCGAAGATGTGCTCCCACTCGCTCTGGCTGGCCGTGACGATGATGGTGGACATGAGGGCGTTAGGAAGGACAGCGCGGGCCTCCTGCGGAAGGGCACCGTCCTCGAGAAGAAGGAAGTAGGCACAGGCCGCCTCCTCGAAGAAGGCGTCATAGACCTCCGGGTCCTTGTCGTAGCCGCAGGGCTTCAGGAACTTCAGCTCGTGGCCGAACTTGTCCTTGGAATAGTTACAGTAGCGGGTCGACTCCTGGGCGAAGGAGCAGAGCCGGTGACGGACCAGCTCGTGGGTGACGCCCCGGTCCGTCCGGATCCGGTAGCTCGAGAAGTCGATCTCTTTGGCGGCTTCCGGAGCGAGGAAGGTCTTCGCCTCCGCAAGGGGAAGAAGCCGGACCGAGCCGTCCTTCCGGACGGGGAAAGGAAGGAGGGAGGAAATCTCCTCCGGCAGTGCGCCGGAAAGCGCCTGTAAGGCGTCGGAGGTGCTTCCCCGCTCCAGAAGCGGTCTCAGGCTCAGCGAGACGACATAGCGCCCTTTCCCGCTCTCGAGGAGCAGGAACGGGTCATGGAGACGCTCGAGGTCATGGAAGAGAGCCTCCGGCACCTCGAAGAGGAACCGGTAGTGCTCGATCATGGCGAGGTGTCCGCTCTCAATCAGACGATGGACGAAGAGGACGTTCTCCGAATGCCCCTTCTCCTTGACCCGGTAGCAGTTGTGGGCGACTTCGGCGATCTGGTCGAAGAAGTCCGAAGGGGGAAGGAACTGGGCGTTGGGCTCCTCGTAGGAAAAGTGGGCCATGGCTACTCTCCCCTCGGAAGAAGCCCGAGCTTGGAAGTCAGGGCAAGGGAAAGCTTGCCTACGGCCTCCTCGATCTCCGGATTCTTCAGCGTCCGTCCGTCCTCGGCGGCGAGGTAGAGGGAGATACCGATGTACTTCTTCCCGGTCTCCCTCTCCTCGAAGAGGTCGAAGAGCTCCGCCCGCCGATAGAGCGGCTCCGAAGCCTTCGACAGGGTCCTCTCGATGTCGCCGAAGCTCACTCCGTCCTTCTGGGCGAAGGAAAGGTCCCGGCGAATCTCGCTTCCGGAGGCGAGGACGAACTTCGCGTTGCGCCGTCCCGGAAGGGCAAGGAGAGCCCCGAGGTCAAGCTCGCCGACGATCGGCTCCCCTTCCTCCAGCGTCGGCGAAAGGGCGCCGTAGGTGCCAAGGAAGGTCTTTCCGGAGGTTAAGTCAGCGCTCGCCCATGGGTGGAAGGCCGGGTTCTTCGAATAGGAGGAACGGACCCGGGAGAGGCTGATGCCGAGCTTCGTCAGGACGGCCTCGACGAGGCCCTTGGCGTCGAAGAAGGAATAGGGCCGGGCGAGGTAGTTTCCCTGACGGGCCTGAGCGCCGACGAAGGCGAAGGAGAGGTAGAGGCGGTTTCCCTTCGGGGTGTCGACCGGCGAGATCTCGAACAGGGCCAGGTTCTCCTTCCCGTGGTTGAGGTTATAGCGGATGACGGAAAGAAGGGACGGAAGAAGGTCCGAACGGACGATTTCATGGTCCTTGGTCATCGGGTTGAGGACATGGTAGCCGGGATCCTTCGAGAAGACCCGGATGCTACTGTCAGCCTTCTCGTCGATGAGGGTGTAGGTCAGGACTTCGTCTAGTCCCCGTCCCCTAAGGAAGGCGGAAAGCTCCCGTTTCTCCTCTTGCTCCGGGCTAAGGCCGCCCCGGGTGACCGGGAAGCCGTCCATGGAAAGCGGGATCCGTTCGGCCCCGTAGTACCGGAAGACCTCCTCGTCGATGTCGCACTGCTCGAGCAGGTCGACCCGGTCCTTCGGGCCGCGGACGTTCCCCTTCCCGTCGCTCTCAATCCGATAGGCCTTAAGGACGTTCTCACATTCCTCGGCCGTGTAGGAGGAGCCGAGCCGGTGGTTCAGCTTCTCCACCGAGAAGGCGAACCACGGGTTCTCCTTCGGCTCGGGATACTCGTCCGAGCTTCCGTCGATGCAATAGGCGTCGAGGAACTGGGGAAGGAGGCTAACGAAGACCGAGAGGGCCTCGTCGATCATCCTCGGGTTCCGCTCCTTGGCAAAGAGGCGGCTCGAGAAGGAGGAAAGGCCGAGCCGGGCCGAGGTATGACGAATGCTGGCATGGTAGAAGACGGCCGCCTCGACGACCAGGGAAGTCGTCTCTTCGGACACGGCCACGTCCTTCCCGGTCTCGATGCCGGCAAGACACAGGGGCCTTCCTTTTCCGTCCTCGATGACGAGGTCGCCCTTCTTCAGGGCGAGCTCCTGTCCGTCGAAGGCGACGAAGGGGCCTTCGTAGTCGTCCCTCACCCGATAGATGCCGTCGGGGTTCTTTCCGCCGTCGTAGAGATTAAAAGGCTCCCCGGTCAGAAGCATGGCGACGTTCCCGAGGTCGACGAGAGGGGAGATCGGGCGGATTCCGGACGCCTGGAGAAGACGGACGGCCCAGAGCGGGGAAGAAGCCTTGGGCTTGAGGCCGGAGAGAGAAAGAAGAGTAAAGCGCGGGCAGGCCTTCGTCTCGCTCTTCCCGTCGAGGGTTCTTTCGCCCCGCGGATAGGAAGAAGGAACCGGCTGAAGGGCCCGGCCCGTCAGGGAAGAAATCTCCCGGGCGAGGCCGAGGTAGCTGAGGCAGTCCGGACGGTTCGGAAGCACGTTGACGTCGAGGAGCGTGTCTTCGAGCCCGAGGTAGTTAAGGACGTCCGAAGAGCCGACGGGGGCGTCCTCCGGAAGCTCCTCGATGCCCTCAGCCTGCTTCTCCGAAAGAAGCGAGGCGTCAATCCCGAGCTCGGTCAAAGAGCAGCACATGCCGTCGCTCTCATAGCCCCGGATCGACCCGGCCTGGATGACCTTGCCAATCGCCGGAAGGTTCGCCCCCGGCAGGGCGACGATGACCTTCAGTCCCTTGCGGGCGTTCGGGGCACCGCAGACGATCTTCCGGATCCCGAAGGGACCGCAGTCGACCTCGAGCAGGTGCAGATGGTCGCTGTCGGGATGCTTCTCGCAGGAGAGGATGTGCCCGATGACGAGATGGTCGGCCCGAGCAAACGGGCTACGGCCCTCCACCTCAAAGCCGCTGAAGGTAAGACGAGAGCTTAGCTCCTCCGGCGAGAGGGAGCTAAGGTCGACAAGGCGGGAAAGCGCCTGGTACGAGAAAACCATTTCCGATTACCTCCTCTGGAAGGACTCAAGGAAGGAGACGTCGTCGGTGTAGAAGTCCTTGATGTCGTTGATGTCGTACTTGAGCATGGCGATCCGGTCGATCCCGATGCCGAAGGCAAAGCCCTGGTACTTCTTATCGTCGAAGCCGTTGAGGCGGAGGACGTTCGGATGGACCATGCCGGAGCCGAGGACCTCGATATAGCCGGTATGCTTGCAGAGCGCGCAGCCCTTGCCGTTACAGGCGAAGCAGGAGATGTCGGCCTCGACGGACGGCTCCGTGAACGGGAAGAAGGACGGACGGAAACGGACCTCGCGCTTCTCGCCGAAGAGATGCTTTAAGAGCATCGTCAGGGTGTCGAGAAGCGAGGCAAAAGTGACGTCCTCGCTGATGACGAGGCCTTCGATCTGGCCGAACTGATGGGAGTGGGTCGCATCGTTGTCGCGGCGGTAGACCTTTCCCGGGCAGATGACCTTGATCGGTCCCTGGCCTTTGGCCGCTTCCATCACCCGGGCCTGGACGGCGCTGGTGTGGGAGCGGAGGACGAGCCCCTCGCCGAGGGAGAAGCTGTCCTGCATGTCCCTGGCCGGATGGTCCTTGGGGATGTTCATCCGCTCGAAGTTGTTCTCGTCGGTCTCGACTTCCGGACCGTCGGCGACCTTGTAGCCTAAGGAGAGGAAGAAGTCGGTCACCTCGTCGACGACGAGGTCGTAGGGGTTCTCGCCGCCCGGAAGGGGGTCGATGCCCGGCAGGGTGATGTCGACCTTCTCCGCCTGTAGCCGCGCCTTGAGCTTTTCCTCCTCCAGCCGGGAGACGAGGGCGGAGAAGACCTCCTCCAGACCCTTCTTCCAGCCCGTCAGGACGGCGCCGGCTTCCTTCTTCTGCTCCTTGGGGACAAGCCGCATCCCGCTATAGCCTTCGCTTAAGGGGGACTTCTTGCCGAGGTACTTCCCCTTGAAGAGGTTCAGCCCGTTCTCGTCCTGGACCAGAGGGGCCTCCTTCCTTGCGGAAAGAAGGTTCTCCTCGGCCTGTTTCTTCAGATTCTCCAGTTCCATGCCTAGACCCCCTTAACGGTTCGACGGAAGCGGCAGCGTCTCGTCCTCTTCCTCCGGGGAGGAAGGCTCTTCCTTGTTCTCCGGGGCCGGAATGACGTCCTTTACCGCCGTCTTCTCTTCCGTATTCGCTTCCTTCTTCATCCCTTCCTCGGCCAACAGATGCCTTCTTAGATAGTCCGGAAGGGGGTTTGCGTTCTGACGGCTCTTTACTTCCTGCTCCGTCCGGCTCTCCTCCTTCTTCTCCTCCTTCTTGGGCGCGTTGGCGTTCAACGAGGAGCGAGGACTCAGGCTCTCCGCCTTGGCGAAGTCGATGTCCTTCGTGAAGTCGGTCGCGATGATCGCAACCTTCATCTTCCCCCGGTAGGCGGCATCGCACTGCACGCCGAAGACGACGTTCACGTTGTTCTCCTCGGTGTGGGTCGCCTCCCGGATCTCGTTGACGGCGAACTGGATCTCGTTGAGGGTCGTGTCGTCGCCGGCCGTGATGTTGATCATCATGGCCCTCGCCCCGTTGATGCTCGCCTCAAGGAGCGGGGAGTTGACGGCGTTCTGGGCGGCGTCGAGGGCTTTGTTCTTCCCTTCGCCGTTTCCGATTCCGATTAAGGCCAGCCCCTTCCCGGTCAAGGTCGCCTTCACATCGGCGAAGTCGAGGTTGATGAGCCCCGGCACCAGGATGAGGTCCGTGATCGACTTGACCGCCTGGGCCAGGACATGGTCCGCGGACTTGAAGGCCTCCTTAAAGGGGAGGTTCCCGTTGTTGAAGACGAGCTTGTCGTTGCTGACGACGATCAGGGCGTCGACGTTCTGCTTGAGCTTGGCGATACCCTCCAAGGCGTTCTTCTGCCTCGCCTTTCCTTCGAAGGTGAACGGACGGGTGACGATGGCCAGGACCAAACAGCCGGCCTCCTTGGCGGCCTTGGCGACCACCGGCGCGGCGCCGGTCCCGGTGCCGCCGCCTTCGCCCGCGGCAAGGAAGACCATGTCGGAGCCCTTGACGAGGCGCTTGATGTCCTCGATCGAGTCCTCGGCCGCCTTCTCGCCCATCTGCGGGATGCCGCCGGCGCCAAGGCCTCTCGTCACGCCCTTGCCGAGCACGTACTTATGCTCGCAGGGGGAGGCTAAAAGCGCCTGGGAATCCGTATTGAGGACCCAGTAGTCGACGAGGTCCTCCTTGTCGTGGATCATCTGGTTGACGGCGTTCGACCCGCCGCCCCCGATGCCGAGGACCTTGATCTTGGCGTTGGTGTTGAGATCCTCCTCGTCCTCGACGTACAGCGGCTGTTGCTTGTTTTCCTCTTCCATAAGTTAGTTCCTCTCCTTCCGGCCGAAGGCGGCGTTGGCTAGTCCCTGCGTCCCTTCCCGTCGCTTCGCCTCCTCGACTTTCGGCTGATAGGGATACCCGGTCGCGACCAGGGCACCCAGCGAGGCCAGGAAGGAGGGATCCCGGGCTCCGATCACGCCGGACTCAAATCGCTTGACCGCGCGCCCCGTCTTCTCCTGGAAGAAGGACGGCATCCGGTCGAGCTGGCTTCCCTTCCCGAGGAAGAGAAGCGGCGCCGTCTCTCCGCCCTGCTGGTCCGACGCGAACCGGGAGAACTCGGCGAGGACCGAGCCGAAGGCTTCCTCAAAGGCCTTGGAAAGCTGAGGCAAGGTGATTCCTTCCGTTGTGGCGTAGTCAAAGCCCGCCTCGTCCCGGACGCCGAAGAGTGAAAGAAGCTCGTCGGCCCGCTTCGGGCTTAGCCCGAGCGTCTTCGCCGCCTGCTCGACGGCCGGGTCGATCCCGACTTGGACCCGCCGACAGTCGAGAAGCCGTCCGTTCTTCACCCAGGCGAAGTCGGTCGACCTCGCCCCGAGGTCGAGGAGGAAGAAGTCCTTCGGCGGCTGGTAGAGCCGTAGGAAGTCTAAGGCCGCCAACGGCGAAAGAAGGGGAACGTAGACGTCCAGGGACAGGGCACTCAGGATCGACTCGTAGTGCTCGTAGCTCTTTTCGTCGACGAGGAAGGCGTCGGCCTTCATGGCGATCTGGCGGATGTTCCTTCCGAGCGGGAACTCGCGGAGGGCATTCCCCTCGTCGTCATAGAAGCAGAGAGGGTCCATCGTCAGCACCCGCTTACCGGGGACCTGGGTGACGTTCGCTAGGCTCGTGAAGAGGTTCCGGTAGTCCATGGCCTGGATCTGGTCGGACGTACTTCCCGTCCGGCTCTCGGCCTCCTTGGCTAAGAAGCCGTCCGGCGGGAAGAGCGGGACGAAGAGCCCGAGGCCTTCGGCCGTGGGGTCGGTCTTCTTCCTCTGCTGGAGCACCGTCGCCAGAAGGTAGTGGAGGGACTTGATGGTCTCCTCCTTAGACATCCTTCCGTTCCCGTCGACGGGAACCGGGTTACCGACGACCGCCTGATAGACGAAAGGCCTTCCCTCCTTCAGGGAACCGAGGACCACCCTCAGTCCCGAGGGGGAGAAGTCGACGACCGTGAAGACATTCGCCATGTGTTAAGCCTCCTTACCGGTAGAGCATCACGGAATCCGACGTCACGGAGACGTGGACGGTATAGACCTTTTCGAGGACGGTCTCGTCGTCCTCGAAGACATAGGAAGCGGAAGTCAGCTTTCCGGCCTGGATATTCGCCTCGATAGACTGGAAGGCGTTCTCTAGCCGCTCCGGATGGCGGAAGAGAGAGGGAACCTGGTCGTAGAGGAGGGCGGGAAAGAGGACGTAGCCGTCGATCTGGCTGTCCTTGAGGATCAGGTCGAAGACGTCGGCATAGCGGCTGTCCTGGCTGTCGGAGCGAAACTGCAGGGCCGTAAAGGAGCTACGGAGGGAGTTGGGAAGCCCGGAGAGGAAGGAGAAGCCGTCCTTTAGCCGGCTCGGATCCATTCCTTTCGGAAGGTGGAGCGCACAGAGGTCCTGGCTCAGGGCGTCCTGGTAGGAAAGCCGTAAAAGCTTCTTCCGCTCCTCGCTTAAGGGCGTCTTAGAAAGTGAGGCCAGGAAAGGCGCCTCCGTCGTCCCGTCCTTAAAGTACTTCACCCCCTGGTAGGAGAAGAAGGGAACGTTCTCGACGATACGGAGCGAGGAAGAGAAGGGGGTCGAGGCCTCCTTTGCCTCCAGGACGAGTTCCGGGTACGACCGAAGCTTCTTCTCTCCCTCCTCCCCGTCATAGAAAAGATAGGAAGTGCGGGGGCTTTCCTCGGAAAGGACGAGAAGATCCTCCTTCGAGAGGAACTCGTTCCCTTCGACGCTACGGCTAACGAGCCGGAAGCAGGGGAGAGTGAAGTAAAACAGAAGGAAGAGAACCTCCGAAAGGAGAAGGAGGACGCCGGCCAAGAACGAAAGAAGGCGCAGGGCCTTCTTCCGAGATAGCGTCCGATAGACTTCCGAGGTGCTCTCCACCCCGGCTCCGGTGCCGGCTGAGTCTTCCATTCTTCCCCTCCCGGGACACGTCACTATTCTAACCGATTCTCCCTTAGGGAGAAAGGAAGAGAGGCGAAAAGCCTACTCCCTTCCCACGGCCTTCTCGGCGACGAACTGGAGCGTCTCCTTCCCCTGGAACCGATTGACGGAGAAGCTACCGACGAAGTCATAGCAGGAAAAGGAGGAAGCAAGGTCGACGTCCTTCCCGAAATAGACGAGCTTGCTCCCCTCAGGACCGAGCGCATAGACCTGGGTCCTCTTCTCGTTCTCCCGTAGGCTCTCCTTCTCCGCCGTGAGGAGGAAGGAAGGCGCCTTGAAGCCTTCGCCGAAGGGGGCGAAGGAGTCGAGCACCTTGTAGTTCTCCCAGGTGAGGTCCGAAAGAATGAGGCCGATCCGCTTCTCCTCCGGGGCCCGGACCGATAAGGCCTGCCCTTCCGCCTCGGTGAGGAAGAGGGTCGCAAACTGGAAGTAGTCCTTCTTCCGGATCGTCCCGCCACAGGCCCTGGGATGGCCGCCGGCCGCTAAGAAGAGGGAGGCGTGGGAAGAAAGGAAGGACGTGAAGGAGTAGCCTTCCGGGGCCCGGATGGAGAACGTCGAAAGCGCACTGTCCTTGTAGTCGTCGGTGACGACGAGGACAGGAACGTCCTTCTCCCGGAGGATCCTTCCGGCCAGAAGCCCGCCCACCCCGAGGTTCGTTGGGTAGTAGGAGGCTATGCCGTGGCTTGTCGAGAGCGTCCTCTTCTCGAGGGGCTTCAGGGTCTGGACGAGGTTCTTCCGCTCGGCGTTCTCCCGTAGGAGACTGGAAGCGTAAAGCGCTCCTTTCTCCTTCGGATAGCCGCCGACAAGGAAGCGGCAGGCGTCGTTGGTCGCTAAAGGATCCGGAGAGACCCGCCCGGGCGAGTTCAAGGTCGGGATGAGACGGAAAGAGAAGTCCTCATAGGAATAAGGGCCCGAAGGAAGAAGCTGGACGAGGTTTTCGAACTGGTACTGGTTGAGGTACTTCCGGGCGAGCCGGGCAAAGACGAGGTTATTTCCCTGTAGGGGCATCACGTCCGAGAAGACGGCCATTCCCGCCAAGGTAGCCAGGTAGGGGTCGTCCCGACCGAGAAGGGCTCGGGCGACGAAATAGGCGAGGCTTGCCGCCGAAGGGGCGGCCTCGTCGTACCGGGTGAGGGTAGGATGAAAAATCGCATCCGAGGCCGGAAGCTCCTTCGGTAAGTCGTGATGGTCGATGATAAGGACCTTAAGCCCGAGCGCCTTCGCCTTCTTTACGGGCTCCAAGGCCGAAACGCCGTTGTCGACGGTCACGAGAAGCGAGTAGCCCTTCTCGGCGAACGGCTTCACGTAGGCCTCGTTCAGGCCGTATCCCTCGTGGAAACGGGAGGGAATGAAGAAGCCGACCTGCCCGCCTAAAAGGCGCAAGGCACGGACGAGAATGGCGGTCGAGGTAAGGCCGTCGACGTCGTAGTCCCCGTAGACGACGATTTTCTCCTTTCGAGAGAGGCTTTCCCGCAGGAGGTTCACGGACTTCTGGAAGAGGGGATCGGAGTCGGGGAGGCGGAGAGAAGAAAAGGAGTCCATGCGACTCCTTTCTTCCCATTCGTTCCGGCTCAGGCCCAGGTTCTCCAGGAGCAGTCGGAAGAACGCGTCGCTCATTGACGGCTCCGGAAGTCGTTCAGGCCGGGCACGATGGTCTCGTGCGGCCCGTCGTCGACGTAACGGACGCCAGAAGCGACGCTGGCCTTCTGCTTCTGCTCCCGCTTCATCCGGCGCGCCTCGGCGCGCTTCGCGAGCTTACGGAAGCTGATGTGGTCCGTGAAGAGGAACTCCAGCGGCACGGCGAGGAAGAGGAAGAGGACGAAGGAAAGAACCGAGAGGACGATAAGCGCAAGGCCGGCCGGAAGGACGTCCTTCCCCAGGAAGAGCAGGCTGACACCGAAGACGATCTCGGAGAGCAGCACGGCGACGGGGATCTCCATCGTCGCCTGAAGCGCGTCGCTAAGCGCCTTGGCCCGAGCTTCGGAGGTTCCTTCCTTCTTGATGCCCCGCTCCTTGAGGTAGGTCTTGTAGAGGGAGAAGGTCGGAATGAGGACGATCTGGAAGAGGAGCAGCGAGGCGAGTAAGGCCATCGCCGTGACCGAGCTGAACGGAAGGCGGGTTGCGGCGGTAAGTCCCAAGGTCAGACCGGCGAAGGCCGTACCGGCGATCGCCTGGGTGAGGAAGAGGCAAAGGCCGAAGCGGAGGAAGGTATAGATCGAGGCAAAGAAGGTCAGCACGAAGAGCACGATGAGGAACTCGTTGGCGTCATGGACGAGCCGGCCGCTGTCAGCCTTGAAGGAGCCGACGAAGAGGTCGTCCGCCACGAAGTGGCTGTCGCCGGCGAAGGAGACCGGACGCGGGTTGGCGGCGGTGCCGATGTCGATGCTGTCGTTCCGAATCGCGTTCTGGATGACCGAAAGGACCGGGGTCGTCTGTCCCTTTCCGGTGACGGAATCGTCGAGGAGACGGTCGACCTTCACGGTGAAGTACTGGACGTAGTAGGTTTCGTCCTTCTCGTTCTTCTTGGTGACGACGTTGAGGCTGGCGCTTTCGGGATCGAAGCGGAAGGTCGCATCCTTCGAACCGTCGCCGATTTCGGCCATCGTATAGGAGGCGTGGAGGCTATTCTGTTCGCCGATCCGCTCGAGGTAGAGGACGTAATCGTCCGCCGTAGCCAGGGACGAGATCGGGTTGGTGTCTTCCCGAAGGTCAAGGCGTAGCGTATAGGAGTCGCCGTAGTCCCCGGACGCGTTGACGAAGCCGTAGGTGTGGTCGCTGAGCGCATAGGAGACCGGGACGGAGAGGCCGACGAGAAGGGCGGTAAGACCCAGGACGAGGGAAGAGGAGAGAACGTTCGGCTTGGACTGAGGACGGACGAAGGACTTTTCCTTCGTCGGCTTCAGGGCGGCGAAAGAGAAGAGTCCGCGAGGTGCCTTCGTCTGGTCCTTGCAAAGCCAGTAGACCATCCACTTGTTGAGGTAGTTGGTGCCGACCCAGACGAGAATCGTGCCGACCATCACCGCGCCGAAGAAGGTGCGGAACGGGCCCCGGACGACGAGGAAGGAGAAGAGGGCGGCGAGGAAGACGATGACGGAGACGTCGACGCCGTTAAGGAAGCTGGCGTGGTAGCCGTCACGGTTCGCCTTCTCTAACGGGACGCCTTTACGAAGCAGGTCCTTGACCCGGGCAAAATAGTTCACCGAGACGAAGACGGAAAGTCCGGCGAGGACGACGAAGCCTAAGAGGGCCGAGAGGGAGAACTCGAAGCCGACGGCCGAGAAGAGGAGGAAGGAAAGAAGGAGCATGGCGATAAGGTCCAGGCTCGCCGTCAGGCCACCAAGCCCGTAAAAGGCGATCAGAAGCACCGAGACGAGGCCAAGGGCGATGCCAAAGGCGGTTAAGGCGATGCGCTCCGAGCCAAAGCCTAAGGTGGCGCTCGTCGCCGACTCATAAAGGTACTGGATGTCAAAGCCGTAGTCTTCGGCGTTCAAGGCGGTCACTAAGGCTCGGGCGGTGGAGATGTCGAAGGCGTTGCCGTCCTTGTCGGAGGTGATGGTGAAATGCTTGCTCTCGCTGGTGTAGTTGCTGGTGTCCAGGACGGCCAGAAGCTTCGAGGACTGGACTTCGTCGACGACGGTCTTGTTGGTGCCTAAGGCCATGTCGAAGAGCTGTCCCTTGTCCTTGCCTTCCACGCCGTTCACGGCGAAGTTCTGCCACAGGTAGAGCTTCTTGGAGTAGTCGGTCTTGGAGCTGTCCTCGGAGTCCGTGGACGCTTCCGTCTTCTCCTCGCCGGAGTCGGTGAAGGTCTTGCTGTCCTCCTCCGCCTTGCTGATGAGGGTCTTCATCGTCTCGTTGTCTTCGATGTTCAGGGTCGGGTAAGGCGTGGTGTCGTTATAGGTGACCGTGGCGACGGTGTCCTGGAAGAGGGAGAGAGACTCGGCGTAGTCGATGGTCTTGTTGCCGACGGTCGAAATCGAAAGCGAGCCGGTCCTCGAAAGGACGGTCTTGACGTTATTGAGCTCCTTGTCGCTGATCGGGGCGAAGGTGACGTTGACGAGGTAGCCCTCGTTCTCCGCATTCCCGTGGACGACTTCGACGTCCGCGTTCCGGACCCCGGCCGAGTCGAGACGGCTCATGACCTTCTTCTCAATGTCCGTGTCCGAAAGCTTCAGGAACGCCTGGGACGAGGTCTTGCGATAAGCGGCCGCATTGTAGTCGCCGCTCTCCCGCTGGGTGAGGGCGTAGGTCAGCTTGGTTCCCCGGCCGAACTCCGAATCGTTGGTCCGACGCTCCATGATGGCCTGAGAATTGAAGGCCAGACAGGACGAGACCGTCAGCATCATGACTAAGTACGCTAAGAAGCGACGCATAAGCGGGATTCCTCCTTACCTCGAATCGCACACAGACGAAAAAGAGTCTGGACAACGTTATATAAGATATCAAATTCCCGGCCCGATGGCAACCAAAGGAGAGGCTCGTCAAGAGGAGGGAAACGGCCGGCTTTAGACTAGAAACCTTTCTCCGGGTAGGGGATGTGGAGGTGCTCGTACGCCTTCTTGGTTGCGACCCTCCCTTTCGGGGTCCGGTTGACCAGCCCGATCTGCACGAGATAGGGCTCGTAGACGTCCTGCAGGTTCTCCACGGACTCCCCGATCGCGCTGGCGACGGAGGAAAGGCCGACCGGCCTCCCGTCGTACCGGTAGATCATGCACTCGAGGATCTTCCGGTCCGTCTCGTCGAGGCCCAGGGCGTCGATGGCGAGGAACTGCATGGCCTCGTCGACCGACTCGAGGTCAATAATCTCCTTCCCGGCATACTGGGCATAGTCCCGGACTCTTCGGAAGAGCCGGTTAGCAATCCTTGGCGTCCCCCGGCCACGTAGGGCAATCTGGTAGCCAGCCTCGAGGGTGATTGGGAACTTCAAGGCCTGGCTCGTCCGGGAGACAATCTTAAGAAGCTCTTCCGGGGTGTAATAGTTCAGCTTGAAGAGGATGCCGAAGCGGTCACGGAGCGGAGCCGAAAGACTTCCGGCATCCGTCGTCGCCCCGACCAAGGTGAAAGGAGGGAGGCTTAAAGAAAGGGTGCGCGCGTCAGCACCCCGCCCGACGATGAGGGAGAGGGTAAAGTCCTCCATCGCCCCGTAGAGGACCTCCTGAACGATGACCGGCATCCGGTGGATTTCGTCGATAAAGAGGACGTCCCCCGGATTCAGGGTCGAAAGAATCGTCGCCAGGTCACCCGGGCGGACCAGGGAGGAGCCGTTGGTCACCTTGATGTCGCTCTCCATCTCGGCCGCGATGATGTTGGCGAACGTCGTCTTTCCTAAGCCCGGCGGACCATAGAAAAGAACGTGGTCCAGAGGCTCCTGACGCTTCTTGGCCGCCGAGAGGAAGATGGCCAGTTCCTTCCGCACGTCGTCCTGCCCGATGATTTCCGAAAGCCGCTTCGGCCTCAGGGAGAGGTCGACCGGGTCGCTCTGAAGAAGCTCGGAGGAGACGAGGACCTTCTTTCCTTCGTTCACGAGAGGTTCCTCAGGGCGCGCTTCAAGTACTCCTCGGCGCTAAGCCCGCGCTCCTCGATCTTGTCGCAGGCTTCCTTGATCTCGCCTTCCTTGAAGCCCATGGAGCGGAGGGCGTCCTTGGCAAACTCCAAGTTCCGGTCCTTCTCGTTCCCGGCGAGCATGGGCTCGCTGAGCTTACCCCTTAGGTCGAGGATGATCTGGGTGGCGTTCTTCCTTCCGACGCCGGGAATCCGCATCAGGTAGGTGACGTCCCCCTTGTCGATGGCGGCCTTGAGGTTTCCGACGCTCGTCCCGGCGAGGATTGCCAGGGCGGTCTTCGGGCCGATGCCCTGGACGTTGATCAGGGCCTCGTAAAGGTTCTTCTCCTCCAGGGTCTGGAAGCCGATCAGCTTCTGGTCGGTCCCGTAGGTATAGAGGCTGACGAAGACGAACTGGTTCTCCCCGACGGGAAACTCGTCCGGATGGGCCACCAGGCAGTCGTAGCCGACCCCGTGGCATTCCACCACGATCCCGTCCGGAAGATGCATCGTCACCATGCCGTGGAGATAGTAGTACATCGCGTTTCCCTCTCTCTACCTATTCTAGCGGCTTTCCGCCGGTTCGACGAAAAGACTACTCGTAATAGTCGAAGGCGAAGCCGTCGAGGAAGATCGTCGTCCCCGTTTTGACGCCCATCTCGTGGAGACGGTCGTCGACGCCGATCCGGGCGAGATAGCTCGTCAGCCGGTCGATGCCCTCGTCGGTCTTGAGGTTGATCAGGCGCTTCGTCCTTACGACCCGTTCGCCCTTGATCTCGTAGGACCCGTCGGGGTTCTTCTCGATGGTGTACTGCGGGATCTTGCCGCTGTCGAGGCTTTCCGCCCGATAGACCTCCTCGCCTTCCTCGTTCGTCGAGAGGACGGCGGCCTTCTTCTTCTCCTCCGTCACCAGGGCATAGAGCCGCCGCTCGAGGGAGCGGAGGTTCTTCGAGTCCTTGGCCGAGATCGAGAAGACTTCGTACTTCCCTTCCAGGGCCTTGCGGAAGGCGTCGATCTTCTCCTTGTCGTAGGGCTCGTCAATCTTGTTCAGGACGACGACCATCGGACGGGAAAGCAGGTCCGGCTTGTACCGGAAAAGCTCGTCGTTGATGGTCTTGAAGCCCTCCATCGGATCGCCGGGACGGGTGACGTCCACCATGTGGACGAGGACCCGGCAGCGCTCGATGTGCCTCAAAAACTGGAAGCCGAGCCCCTTGCCGTCGCTGGCTCCCTGGATGAGGCCGGGGATGTCGGCAATCACGAACCGCTTCTCGGGCTCGTAGTAGCAGACGCCGAGCATCGGCTCGAGCGTGGTGAAGGGATAGTCGGCGATCTCCGGATGGGCTCTCGTGGTGACGCTGAGGAAGGTCGACTTCCCGACGTTCGGGAAGCCGACGAGGCCGACGTCCGCCAGAAGCTTCAGCTCGAAATAGAAGTCCTTCTTCTCCGCCGGCATGCCGTTCTCGGCCGTGTCCGGCGTTCGGTGGACGCTGGACTTGAAGGCGGCGTTGCCTCTTCCGCCCCGTCCGCCCCGGACGGCGAGGTAGGTGTCCTTGTCATGGGAAAGATCCGCCAGGACCTTGCCGCTCGTGTCCTCGACCACGGTCCCGACCGGGACGTAGAGGCGGACGTCCTTCCCGTCCTTGCCGTACTGAAGCTTGGTCTTCCCGTTCTCCCCGTCCTCCGCCCGGAAGGTTTTTCCGAACCGGTAGGCGGTAAGGGTGTCCGTGGAGGCGTCGGCAATCACGTAGACGCTGCCGCCTTTTCCGCCGTTTCCTCCGTAGGGACCGCCCTTCTCGACGGCTTTCTCCCGCCGGAAGGCAATAGCCCCGTCTCCGCCCTTGCCGGAGACCAGGGTCACTTTCACTTTGTCGTTCATCTGACGACCCTCCTTCGATAAAAAAGGCTTCGGACGCGCCGAAGCCCTTCCTGCGCTAACGGTTACTTGGCGCTATCCGCTTTCGCCGGATAGACCGAGACCTTCATCCGATGCCGATCGAGGCGCTCGTACTTGACGTAGCCGTCGATGAGGGCAAACAGAGTGTCGTCCCCGGCCCGCTTCACGTTGTTGCCGGCGTGGATCTTCGTGCCGCGCTGACGGTAGATGATCGACCCAGAATGGGCGAACTGGCCGTCGCAGAGCTTGGCGCCGAGACGCTTAGCGTTGCTGTCCCGTCCGTTCTTAGTGGACGTGACACCCTTATGGGAAGCGAAGAGCTGGATGTCCAGCGAGAATCTGAGATTCATTTTGCACCTTCTTTCTTGGAAGACACGACCACCTCTTCCGGATAGGAGGAAGCAATCGTCCTCAGCTGCACGACGAGGGTTTCCAAGACCACCTGGTCATGCGGATTCGGCTTCTTCTTCGACTGGACGAGGGAATTCCCGGACTCGACTACGGCATCGAAGTTCGGAAGTTCCTCGATCGCGTTGAGCGCCCCGACGAAGCAGGACGAGACCCCGGCACAGACTAAGTCTTTTCCGTACCCGGCAGATCCGTGTCCCTGGATTCGGACGGAACGAACGCCCCCGTCGGAAGAAGTGACGACTTCGACTCGAATCATCGGCCCTTAGGCATTGATCGACTCAATGCTGATGGCCATGTAGGGCTGACGATGTCCGCGATGGACACGAAGATTGCTCTTGGCCTTGTAGCGGACCATGCGGATCTTCGGTTCCCGGCCGACCTTGACGATCTTGGCCTTCACCGTGGCGCCCTCGACAAACGGAGAGCCAACCTTGGGCGTGTCGCCGTCCACATAGAGAACCTTGTCAAAGGTGACTTCGTCGTCCTTCTTCTTGCCTTTGAGCGTCTCGATGTAGAGCGTCTGACCGACTTCTGCCTTCAGCTGCTTGCCGCCTGTTAAGATGATAGCGTACATGAGCTTGCCTCCTTTCTTCTTCGGAATACTCGCTCGAATGGTCCCTTGCGGAGTTTCTAACCATGTTGAAGCGGTTGTCGGCTATTGGAGGCCGTACAACATGAAGAAGTATACCATCCCGGAAGGAAAGAGGGAAGAAAAAGATTCTCTTTTTTTCAAAGCCGGCCGTGGGGAAGCCCTCGTCCCGTCACTCCTTCTTCCGGGCCGAAGGCTTTTCCTCCCGGGCGCGTTCCTGGAAGCGGCTTGAAATCCGCACGGCCGGGACGGAGAGAAGCGCGGTCAGAACCCCGGTCCCAAGTGAGCTAAGGAACCTTAGCAGGGTCGAGAAGAAGGTCACGGAGACCGGTTGGCGGTCAATATAGGACTGTAAGGCGATCAGCCCCGTGTTCCCGAGGGTAGCCATGAGGTTTCCGAGCAGCACGGCAAGGACCATGAAGACCGGATGGCGGCTGACGTCGTCTCCTCTCTTCCGGTACGGGATTAAGAGGAGAGAAATCGTCAGGCTCCGGAAGAGCGGCGGAAGGCACCAGAGCAGGGTGCTATAGCCTAGCCCGTAGTGGAGCCACTGGATGAGGAATTCCCCCAGGAAAGCCACGGTCAGGGCATCGGGAAGAGGTAAAAGAAAGGAGGCTAGGACCGGGGAAAGGCTGGCCAGGGTCAAATGGACGTCCCCAAAGGAAAGCCGTAAATAGCTTAAGGCTACATAGAGAGCCATCAGAAGACTCGTCAGGACGAGCCGGTAGACGGCGGAAGATCTCCTCATGTTCGACGCTCCTTGGGAGATTTCCGCCTCGGAAGGATCCTCTTTCGCGTCCATGACGTGTCCGTGCGGAAGCGAAACCGGACGCCTAGCTTAAGCTAGCGGGCCTTCCTGCAACCTCCCGTCAGGAGGGCCCCGTCCGGTAACTACTCACGGAAGAATCCTCGGCTCGCCCTCCGGCCGGTTCTCGGCCGGAAGACTGTCCCCATTATAGACAAAAAAAGGAGGAAGGGGTGAATACGCCCTTCCTCCGACCGTTTTACCTCCGACTAGGCATTCTTCGTCTCGGCGCCCTCCGCCTGAGGCTTGGAGCTCCCGTCCTCCGAGGAGGAAGGCTTCTTCTCCTCCTTTCTTCCCGACAGGATCGCGTTCAACGACTCGACGAAGCCCTTCTTGTCCTCGACGTCATAGCCTTCGACCAGCCTCGCCTCCTCGTAGAGGAGCGGGCCGTAGGCTTCGATCTTCTTGTCGTCGTCCCCGAGAGAGGCTAAGGTCTCAAAGAGCGGGCTCTTCGGGTTGAGGGCAAGAACCTTCCTCGCCTTCGGGGCTGCATCCTTCTCCACGCCGGGCTGGCGCTTGTAGACCTCCTCCATGTTCAGGGAGAGGCCGTCCTGGGTCGACAGGGCGACCGGGCTATTTCCGAGCCGGACATCGAGGAGGACGTCGTCAACCTTTCCCTTCAAGGCGGCCTTCAGGTCGTCTAAAAGCCTTCGGTGCTCGTCGGTCAGGTTCTGCTGCTCTTTCTTCTCGTCCTCGCTAAGCTGAGTCGCACCGACCTCGGCGACATTCTTAAACTCCTTCTTCCCGTAGTCCCGCATGGAGAGGAGAGCGAACTCGTCGGGCTCCTGGTCGAGAAGCAGGACGTCTTCCTTGCCGTCCTTAAAGGACTCCAGCTGCGGCATCAGGCGGATTTCCTCCTGGGTGCGGCCGCTGGCGTAGTAGATGTACTTCTGGTCCGGGGCCATCCCCTTCAGGTACTCGCTCAGGGAAACGAGCTTCTTCTCCTTCAAGGAAGGGAAGAGAAGCAGGTCCTGGAGTTTCTCCTTGTTCGTCCCGTAGGACGAGTAGATGCCGTACTTGAGGTAGTTCCCGTACTCCTTATAGAAGGCTTCGTACTTCGTCCGGTCGTTCTTCTCGAGGTCCTTCAGCTTCTCGAGAAGCTTGGTCTCTAGGGCGTTAGCGATCCTTGCCATCGCCGGAGACTTCTGAAGCATCTCCCGGCTGATGTTCAGCGGGAAGTCGTCGCTGTCGACGAGGCCCTTGACGAACTTGAGGTAGTCCGGCACCAGGTCCTTGCACTTCTCCTGGATGAAGATGCCCTGGCTATAGAGCGAAAGCCCCTTCTCGTAGTCCTGGCTGTAAAGGTCATAGGGCGCATGGGCCGGAATGAAGAGGAGAGCGGAGTAATTGGCCAATCCCTCGGCCTTGACGTAGAGGGAGACGAGAGGATCCTCGTAGTCGTCGAACCGGTTCTTGTAGAACTCGGCGAGGTCCTTGTCGGTCACCTGGCTCTTGGGCTTCTTCCAGAGCGGGATCCGGGAGTTGAGGACCTTGTCCTCCGTCACCGGATGGGCGGAGTTGGGGATCTCCTTGCCGTCCTTGTCCTTCTCCGTCTCCGTGTGCGTCTCCGCCATGCGGATCGGATAGTGGAGGTAGTCGGAGTACTTCTTCACGAGTTCCTCGATCCGATAGTCTTCCAGGTAGGAGGAATAGGAGACGTCCTTGGTGTCGGGCTTAAGATAGAGCGTGACCGAGGTACCGCTCGTCCCGAGGTCCTTGTCCTCGACGTCCTCGACGGTGTACTTCTCGACCCCGTCCGAGGTAAAGAGGACCGGCGTCGAGTCGACGCGCTTGCTTCGCACCTCGACCTTTTCGGCGACCATGAAGATGGAATAGAAGCCGACACCGAACTGGCCGATGATGCCGAGGTCCTTCTGCTTCTTCATCTCCTCGAACCGGCGGACGAACTCCCGGCTTCCGGAACGGGCGATGGTGCCGAGGTTCTTCTCCATGTCCTCACGGTTCATGCCGATCCCGTTATCGATCACGGTGAGCGTCCTCTTCGCCTTGTCCGGCACAATCCGGATGAGGAAGTTCTTCAGCGGATACTTCTTCGGGTCCTGGATGGCGAGGAACTGGTACTTGTCGATAGCGTCACTGGCGTTAGAGAGAATCTCCCGGAGGAAGATCTCCGGGTTGGAGTAGATGGAATTGATCATCAGGTTCAGCAGCTCTTTCGACTCGGTCTGGAACTCTTTTTCTTCTTTCATGAATGCGTTACCCTCTTACTTCCCGTATTATATTCAGATAGTTAGCACTTTCAAGTTTGTTCTGCTAATTTTAGAAGAAAAGCCGGCCTCGAAGGCCGGCGAGATCTTAGCTCGGATTACCGTCCCGGATAAGGCCCGTACTTCTTCTCGAAGGCCTGACGGACCAGGGCCGGGTCCATCTTCTGGAAGGTCACCGTGTCGGCGTAGGGAAGAACCCGGCTTAGCTCCTCAGGCGTCTCGATCGTCCAGAAGTTGACGTAGTGGCCTTTACAGTAGTGGCGGACGTTCTTATGCTGAGGGAGACACTGCTCCAGGTCGGCCCCTTCGAAGAAGCGGCGGAAGAAGAAGACGTCCTTCCGCTTCTCGCAGACGAGAAGCTGGCGGAGATAGCCGGACTTCCGGAAGGGGAAGAGAGCCCTCGGGTCAAAGGAGATCAGGAGGACTTTCCGCTTGTCCTTGACGACGGAGAGAGCCGCCTTGGCGGCCTTCGCTAGCGCCTTATAGTTCTTTCGGTAGACCTTCAGCTCTACCACCATCCCGATCTGCTCCTTCCAGAGGGAGAGGACCTCCTCGAAGGTCGGGATCTTCTCCCCGTCGAGGAGGCGGTAGCCTTCCTCAATCTCGGCGAGCGTGAGGTCCTCGAGGATCCCTTCCTTGCCCGTGACCCGTTTCAGATCGGAGTCATGGCAGACGACGAGCTTCCCGTCCCGGGTGAGATGGATGTCGAGTTCAAAGGCAAAGCCGTGGTCGATCGCGTTCTCAAACGCGTTTAGCCCGTTTTCGGTCCTCGTCTCGTCATGGAGGCCGCGGTGGGCAATCCCGTAGGAGAAGCTCGGGTCCGCACCGAGCCGGAAGTCGTTCTTTCTCATTCTTCGATGTCGATCCTTTCCTCTGCGTCGGAAAGCTTCTTCGGACGGATGTTCTTCACGAAGGCGAAGCAGCCAAGCGAGAGCGCGAGGCAGCAAAGGGCATAGACCGGTAAGAGGGAGAAGCCGTAGCCCGGGATGAGGACGAGAAGCCCGAGGAGGCCAGGCGTGATCGTCTGGGCGAGCATGGAGGCGGCGTAGTAGTAGCCGGTGAACCTTCCGACGGCCTTCCTCGAGCAGAGCTCGACGACCATCGGGAAGGAGTTGACGTGGACGAGCGACATGCCGAATCCCTTCAGGGCGAAGATCACGAAGAGGTAAACCGGGAAGGAATTGAACTCGCCGGCGGCGACGGCCTTGACCGGGAAGACATAGGAGAAGACGATCCAGCCGACATAGGATAAGAGGGTCAGGGAAAGGCCGGAGAAGATGGTCCACTTCCTTCCAATCTTGGAGGCGAGAAGCCCGCCGACGACGAAGCCGAGGACGCTTCCGACCCCGCCGACGATGGTGTTGATGGAGTTGCTGGAGGTCTTGCAGTGGAGGTAGTAGAGGGTATAGTTCCCCATGAAAGTGCCGATGCCGTTATCGGCCATGAACCAGAAGAACTCGGCGGCCAGGATAAGAAGAAGCATCGTCCGGTTCGCCTTCGAGAGCGGCGCATCCTCGTCGGTGATCTTGTTCTCGATCTCGGCCAACTCCTCGCCCTTCTTCATCTCCGGCTCGATCTCCTTCTCGATCTCGTTCTCGTGGATGGTGAAGAAAAGGACGAGGGCCGAGAGGAGCATCAGCACCGAGGCGATGAGGAACGGCGCCTCGATAATCCAGATGTTGCCTTTGTGGTTGAGCCAGTTGACGGAATTGTTGTTGCTGTCCCGGCCAAGGTAGTCGGAGAGGACGAAGACGATGCCGACGACGGTCGCGAAGCCGCCGCCGATGTAGCCCATGATGTTGATGATGGAGTTCGCGCGGCTGCGAAGCGGCTTCGGGGTCATGTCCGGCATCAGGGCGACGGCGGGGTTACGGTACATCATCGCGAAGCAGACGACGACGGCCATCATGGCGATCGTCCCGGCGAGGCTGTGGTAGTGGAAGAGAACCGGGATGAAGGGGAAGGCGACGGCACAGACGAAGGTGCCGACGAGGATGTACGGCATCCGCTTGCCGATCCGGGTGTGGGTCTTGTCGGAGAGCTTCCCGAAGATCGGAAGCAGGATCAGGGCGGCCAGGTTGTCTAAGGCCATCATGATGCCGACGAGATACTGGACCTCCTGAGGATTGTCTGCCCCGAGCGCCTCCTTGAAGAGCTCGGTCAGGAACGTCGGACACCAGGTGTCGTAGACCTGCCAGAGGAGCAGGATGCCGAAAAAGGCGAAGCCGATCAGGAACGTGCGCTTGTAGCTAAGCTTCAGCCCGCCCTGGTCTTTCTTCCCGGATGCTTTGCTGGAATGCATGTGGATTCCTTCCTTTTGCTTAGAGGATACCCCTTTTTTTCGGTATAGAAAAGGGCTTTCTTTCTTTTTTTCCGTTCTTTATTCGTTCTTCACTCGTTCAAAGAGGGTCTTCGCCTTCGCCGGGATCTCGCCGAAGGAGAGGACGTAGTCCGGATCCGGCTCGAAGGAGCCGAAACCGTACCGGGCATGAAGGAAGAGGGCCTTGGCTTTGCGGCTCGCCTCCAGGTCCTTCCTTGTGTCCCCGATATAAAGGACCTTCGAGGCGCCGGCTTCCTTCTGGAGAAGGAGGATGTTCTCTCCCTTGTCCTTCCCGGTGTCTCCGGCACAGAGGTGCCCGAGGAAGAAGGGAGTCAGGCCGGTCGCCGAAAGGAAGTTCTCGACGTAGCCTTTCTCGGAGTTAGAGACGATGTAGAGAGGGTATTCCTTCTGAAGGACCGAAAGCGTCTCTTTCACCTTAGGATAGAGCATCCCGGGATGCTTCGAGAGGTAGGGAATCTCGTCCTCGACGCATTCCTGAAACAAGGAAAGTCCCTCGCTAAAGCTGGCCTCCGGAAAGAGGACCGGGCCCGACTCCTCGGGGGTCAGACCCATCACGGAGGAGACCTGGGCGAACGTCAGGCGCTCCTTCCTTCCGAGCCTCTTCAGCGTGTCCTGGTAGCTTTTCCAAAGCTCCTTCCGGGCATCCCAGAGCGTCCCGTCGACGTCGAAGAACAGGGCTTCCTTCATGGCCTTCTACAGGTCGAAGGACTCGACCGTCCTCATCATGTCGTGAATCTCCGCATGCCCTTCCTCCAGCGTGAAGAGCCCCATCGTATGGCCGTCCCGGTCGTAGAGGGCCATCACCGCGGGAAGGATCTCCCGGGTGCGCTTTAGGAGCCTCTCGTCCTGAACGAAGCGGACCTTCCCGTCATACCGGAGGAAACGGTTGCCCTTGAAGGCAAGGATCTCCACGTAGGGATTCTTCTCCATCTGGTGGTAGACCTCCTTGAAGGTGCCGCAGCCGAAATAGATCCGGTCCCCGTCGAGAAGGTGGAAGCCGAACACCCTTCCTCTCGGCCGGCCGTCCTCGATGGTCAGGAAGTCGAACGTCCCGGCCTCGTCCAAGAAAGCGTCTACCTGTTCTGCGCGGGTCATGGAAAGCCCTCCTTTCCTTCATGATAGCACAGCGAGGAAAGGGGCCTCGGGTAGAAGGGTCCCGGAGGACTAGGCCGGGCCGGGGAAGAACGGCCACGGGAGAAAAAATCCGGGATGTTTTCGAATTTCTTTCGTTCCGAAAGGGCTCTCTTGCTACAATATTGAAAAGGGAGGACGCTTATGCCGGAGAACGAACAGAGGGACATCTACCAGACTCAGACGAACCTGTTAACCTGCGAGAACATCGTCGACTACCTCTGGACGAAGTACGACCGGACGGAGCGGGACTTCAAGCCCGAGGGGGCAACGGCCCTCCAGGTGAGCGTCGAGCGGGCGGACCTGAAGAGCGGGGAACAGATCCTGAAGACCTTTTCCCTAACCGCCGAGGCCAAGAAGCATGCCGGCCTGAGGAAGAGCCAGGACTACGACGTCGACTTCGTCCGCTTCACCACCTTCGGGGAGAAGGAGAAGGTCCTGACCCAAGGGGAATTAGTCGTCATCTACGTGCCCGAGAAGAAGTGGTTCCTAATCCTCTTAAAGGACCGGGACGGATCCCTGCGTCCGGTCATCAAGGCCACCCAGGAGAAGAAGCTGTTCCAGACGTATCCGACCCAGACGATCCTGTACTTCTAATGCGTTGAAAAGAGAGGAGGCGGAAGATGGACGAGAACGAGTCGACGGACCTGTACGAGACGAGGACGAATCTGTTAAGCTCCGGGAACATCATCGACTACCTTTGGCGGCGCTGCGACCGAAACTCCACGCCCTTCAAGCCGGAGAACAGCAGCGAGATCGTGACGAAGCCGGTCTCCAGCGACTTTAAGCTGGGGAAGGAAATCCTGGCCGAGTACGACATCGCGCCCAAGGACCTGAAGAACGCGATGCTGAAGAAGGGAACCCAGTACCGGTTCGAGGTCTCCTCCTTCACCTGCCTCAGCTTCATGAAGAACCCGGTCTCCGACGGCGTTCTCGCCCTCGTCTATAAGCCGGACCGGAACCTGACCGACCTCTTCCTCATCGAGCCCCCGCAGGGGGCTGGGGAGAAGAGCACCCTGAAGCTCCTTCTCCGCTCCAAGCAGACCGTCTCCCTCTTCGGCTCCTACCAGACCGAGATGGTGACCTATTATTAGTCCTTCAAACCGAAACAAAAGGCGCGCCGCTGATGTGTACCCATCTAATTAGACTACGTTGAAGCCATCATATCACAAACTCAGACGCTAGATGTCTCCTGAACCGTTCAGGAGACATCTTTAGTCTGAGTTTGATGCGCTTCGAGTTATACCATTG
>Ga0256406_1000674_pt1 | contig 60591 bp, 50 predicted proteins | sample RumenRJG_03DNA_FD_185986 | JGI IMG/M metagenome (GOLD analysis project Ga0256406, IMG submission 185986) | Bovine rumen microbial communities from Lethbridge, Alberta, Canada - RJG_03 | ecosystem: Host-associated > Mammals > Digestive system > Stomach > Rumen | place: Canada: Alberta | collected... | reverse complement strand
TGAACTATTCAGTCGGTGAAGCTGATGATATAAAGCTCGCTGCAGCGCTTGATATATTAGACTATGCTCTTCTCGAAGCACCGGGAGCTCCGCTCCGTCAGGCACTACTAGACGCCGGCATCGGAACAGACGTCTATGGCGGGCCGCAGTCTATCCAGCAGCCGTATTTTTCGATCACGGTAAAAGGGAGCGACGACTCGAAGAAGGAGCAGTTTAAGGAGTTAGTAGAAAAGACTCTTACAGACTTAGCAGAGAACGGACTTGACCACAGGTCACTTCTCGCCGGAATCAATTCAGACGAGTTTAAGTATCGTGAAGCTGATTTCGGAGGCTTCCCGAAGGGGCTTATCTGGGGACTAGGAATCCTTGACACCTGGCTCTATAACAAGAACCTGCCGTTCATAAGGCTTAAGCTCCTGCCTATCTATGCAGACCTTAAGAACGAGATCGAAAATAACTACTTCGAAGGACTGATAAAGAAGTACTTCCTCGAGAACACGCACAGCTCTTTAGTCGAGATCTACCCGGAGGCTGGCCTTCAGAAGAAAGAGGACGACGAGTTCAGAAAGCAGATGGCTGAGAAGAAGGCTTCTTTCTCTGATGCTGAGCTTGAAAAAATAATCGCAGACACAAAGCACTTAAAGGAGTACCAGGGTACGCCGTCCAGCCAGGAAGACTTAGCGAAGATACCTTGTCTGTCGCGTGACGACCTCGAGAAGAAGGTCCGCCCTATAAATAAAAAAATCTACATCCGCGAGGGCCTTCCGGTCATTTTTACAGATGTGGAGACGAACGGGATCGATTACCTCGACCTGCTCTTTGACATCGGAAATATCGGCCTCGATGACGCAGCAGGCTTTGCCTTCGGCATGAGGCTTTTAGGACTGGTTGACACAAAAGACTATAGCTATAAGGACTTTGCGACCGAGGTAAACCTTCACTTAGGAAGCCTTTCAGCAGACGTCTCAGTCATCGGAACCGGAAATGGAGACATAGAGCCTCTCCCGGGAGCCAAGACCGACGGCTATAGATTTTTCGCAGATATAAAGACGAAGTTTACCTACGAGGAAGCTGACTCTGCGATGAAGCTCTTGTATCAGATGCTCTTCACGTCTGATTTTTCGGATAAGAAGAGGATCAGGGAAGTCCTTCTCGAAGAGAAAAATTCAGTCGAGATGCGCTTTATGACTTCTGGAAACGCTGCAGCTGCTATGCGTGGCCTTTCACACCTGAAAAAGGCTTCGGCACTTTCAGACGCAGTCGGTGGCATCAGATACCTGAGATTCCTTCAGGATTTTGCAGAGCATTTCGATGAGAGAGTCGATGGCTTTGTACAGACCTTTACGAGAGAGTTAAAGACGGCGCTCAGCGTCAACACGATGATAGTTTCTACGACAGGCCGCGATCAGGTAATGGATATAATCGATACTTATCAGCAGAAGGCACTCGAGGTCTTAAATGCAAAAAATGACCTGCCGGCTGCCGGGATAAAGCTCGACACGGCGGTAAAGAACGAGGGCTTCAAGTCAGCTTCGAAGGTGAACTTCGTGAGCGAAGCCGGCAACTTCAAGGATCACGGCCTTGCGTACAAGGGAGCTTTCAGCATCCTGAAGGTTGCGCTTAGCTACGACTACCTCTGGATAAATATCCGTGTAAAGGGCGGAGCATACGGCTGCGCTGCGAACTTCAGAAGAAGCGGAAATACGGCGTTTACGACGTACAGGGATCCACATCTTAAGGAGTCGCGCGACATCCTTTTAGCTACACCGGAATATATAAAAGACTTTGAAGTATCTGACAGGGATATGGACAAGTACGTGATCGGAGCCATCAGTAACCTCGATGCGCCGCTTACTCCTTCGATGGAGGGACAGAGGGCGCTAACAGCAGTCATCGGAGGCATTTCAGACGAACTGTTACAGAAAGAGCGTGATGAAGTCCTGAATGCTACCCAGGCTGATATCAGAGCCCTGGCAGAGCCTGTAGAGGCAGCGCTTTCAGACGCAGTCCTCACAGTCGTAGGCTCCGAGGAAGCGATAGACGAAAACAGCGAACTATTTGACAGAACGGAGAACCTATTTGGCTAATACAAAAAGCGGTTTCGTGACACTTATCGGACGTCCGAACGTCGGCAAATCAACGCTTATGAACCGGATCATCGGGCAGAAGATAGCGATCACGTCAAACAAGCCGCAGACCACAAGAAACAGAATAGAGACAGTGCTTACAGACGAGCGGGGACAGATAGTCTTTCTCGACACACCGGGCATTCACAAGGCAAAGAACAAGCTCGGTGTCTACATGCAGAAAGTCACGACTGCCGCGATGAAAGGAGTCGACCTGATCCTCTGGCTGATAGAGCCTGATGAGTTCGTCGGAGGCGGAGACGCCTACATAGCCGAGAGGCTCAAGAACCAGAACACGAAGGTCATCCTCGTGATAAATAAGACCGACACTATCCCGCACGAGAATATCCTTACCACGATAAACGCGTACAAGGATCTGCTTGACTTTGCGGAGATAGTTCCGGTTTCGGCGCTTCGCAACAGCGGAATAGAAGACTTAGTTTCTACTATTTTTAAATACCTGCCGGAGGGACCTTACTTCTTCGATCCTGACACTATCACCGACCAGCCGGAGAGGGCCATAGTCGCTGAGATGATCCGTGAAAAAGCCCTCCACGCCTTATCAGATGAGGTTCCGCACGGGATTGCCGTCATGGTCGACCAGATGCACGACAGGAAGGACAAGCCTATCTGCGACATCGACGCGACGATCATCTGTGAGAGGGAATCCCACAAGGGCATCATCATCGGAAAGCGCGGCTCCATGCTCAAAAAAATAGGCACGAACGCCCGCTTTGAGATCGAGCGGCTCTTAGGCTGCAAGGTGAACCTGAAGCTCTTCGTAAAAGTCAAGGAGAACTGGCGTGATTCCGAGGTTCTTCTAGCGAACTACGGATTTAAGAACGAGGATGAAGAGTAGTGTCCGATGAGAAAAATTTCTTAAAGGCGAAGGGCTTCGTGCTTTCCTCAATGCCTGTCGGAGAAAATGACAGGCGTATCGTAGTCCTGACAAAGGAGCTCGGGAAAGCCTCGGCCTTTGTCCGAGGCGGCGCAAAGCCCAAAAGTCCGCTACTCGCGGCGACGAACCCATTTTTTTTCGGAGATTTCGAGTTCTACGCCGGGACTAATTCCCTGACTCTTCGTGGGGCGAAGCAGCAGGCGAGGTTCGACGACATCTTAAAGGACTTGGATGATACCTACATGGGCATGTATTTTCTTGAGGTCAGCGGGTATTTCGGAACGGAAGCTGTGGACGAGAGCGACAGGCTTAACCTCCTGTACGTGGCTCTGAAGGCACTTATAGCTCATCGCATAAGCAGGGAGCAGATCAGGCTTATCTTTGAACTGCGCACGATGCTTATAAACGGTGTCTATCCTGATGCGTTTTCATGTCATCACTGCGGAAAGCACCTGGACGTAAACGAGAAGAACCTCTTCTCGCCGTCGGACTGTCTTTTTTACGACAGTGACTGCCGCTCAGAGATAAAGGGAACGGCGATGACGGTCTCTCCCTATGTGCTATACGCCCTGCAGTTCGTACTGTCTGCCCCGGTCGGACATATTTTTTCGTTCGAGCTCAAGGACAGCGCCCTCGAGGATTTTTCTTATATAGTAAGACGCCTCCGTGCCCGCTTCTTCGATCACTCCTTCAGGACCGAGCGATTTATATGAAAGTCGCCTTGAAAAAAAGGGCAAAAGGCGTATAATTGTCAAAGTATGGATAAAAGAGAAAGTCCGACGCCGGAGCAGCTCAGACTCTACCGGCGCAGAAAAAAGATACTTCAGAAAAAACGCAGGCAGCGCAGGCGGGCACTCGTCGCAGTAGCAGCTGTAGCCATAGTAGTCGTAGTCGTGCTTGTAGCAGTGCTGTCAGGCTCGTTTGAAAAGCGCAGCAACAAAGATATGCTGACACTCGAGAGCGACGGGACTGTAGTCTTCGAAGAAAACGGCGACATGAAGAACGCTAAGGGACTGAAGCAGTTCGTAAAGAGCCAGATCATGTCTTACAATAACACGAATGGCGCCGAGTCAGTAAAGCTCGAGAGATACGCGAGAGACGGCGACCATTACTACGTCAGGACCCGCTACAAGGATCTGTCGACCTACTCGGATTTCACCGGGTACGAGGCTTTTGACGGAACAGTCTCTGAGGCCCAAAAGACCGGATACGACTTCGATTCCGGATTTAAGACTACCACCTATCAGAAATCTACCGATACTCTGACCTTTAACGGCGCGAGCGCCGATGCATTTAAGGAGCAGCGGGTCTTTATCATAAAGGAATGGGGCATAAAGGTAAAGATACCGGAGACGGTCAGTGGAGTTTCGCTTGCCGGTAACGTACAGTATGATCCGGGCAGTGACACGGTGACGATAGCAAAGCAGTCAGACAGCGGTACAGCACCGCTTACATATATTTTTTATAGATAGAGAGGATTTTTATCATGGTAAAGAGTCTGGACACAATAGTACAGCTGGCAAAGAACCGCGGATTTGTATATCCGGGATCAGAGATATACGGAGGCCTTGCGAATACCTGGGATTACGGTAACTTAGGCGTAGAGCTCAAGAATAACGTAAAGCGCGCCTGGTGGCAGAAGTTCATTCAGGAGAGCCCGTATAACGTAGGCGTTGACTGCGCTATTCTTATGAACCCGCAGACCTGGGTAGCATCTGGACATCTTGGTGGATTCTCGGACCCACTTATGGACTGTAAGGAATGTCACGAGAGATTCAGAGCAGATCAGCTGATCGAGAATTTCGCACATGACAATGGTATAGAGCTTGAGAGCTCAGTTGACGGATGGACAAACGAGCAGATGGAGAACTGGATCGAGGAGCATAACGTTCCGTGTCCTTCATGCGGCAAGCATAACTTCACCGAGATCAGACAGTTCAACCTGATGTTCAAGACTTTCCAGGGTGTTACAGAGGATGCGAAGAATACTGTTTATCTTCGCCCGGAGACAGCCCAGGGTATCTTCGTAAACTTCAAGAACGTAGCCCGTACTTCCCGTAAGAAGATCCCGTTCGGTATCGGTCAGATCGGAAAGTCCTTCAGAAATGAGATCACTCCTGGTAACTTTACTTTCCGTACAAGAGAGTTCGAGCAGATGGAGCTTGAGTTCTTCTGCGAGCCTGGTACTGACCTCGACTGGTTTAATTACTGGAGGAAGTTCTGCCACAACTGGCTCCTTTCACTTGGAATAAATGATGAGCATTTAAGACTTCGTGACCACGATCCGGCTGAGCTTGCATTTTACTCAAAGGGTACTACAGATATCGAGTACACCTTCCCGTGGGGCTGGGGTGAGCTCTGGGGAATAGCTGACAGAACTGACTATGACCTTGGCCGTCATCAGGAGGTTTCAGGACAGGATCTCACATACTTCGACGATACAAAGAATGAGAAGTATCTGCCATACGTCATCGAGCCTTCACTTGGTGCGGACCGTGTAGTTCTCGCTTTCCTCTGCGAAGCTTATGACGAGGAGAATATCGGTACAGAGGATAAGCCTGATGTACGTACAGTGCTTCATTTCCATCCGGCTATCGCTCCTGTAAAGATCGGCGTCCTTCCTCTTTCAAAGAAGCTTGCTGAGCCGGCTCAGAAGGTATATGCAGAGCTTTCAAAGAGATATAACTGCGAGTACGACGACAGAGGCAATATCGGAAAGAGATATCGTCGTCAGGATGAGATCGGTACTCCGTTCTGCGTTACTTACGACTTCGATTCTGAGGAAGACCACTGCGTTACAGTCCGTGACCGTGATTCGATGGAGCAGGAGCGTGTAGCCATCGGTGAGCTGAAGGATTACTTTGAGGATAAGTTCACATTCTAAAAAGACAGGAGAGCTTCTTATATGAAAAATCGAGTGGGCGGTATAATCGGACTTATTCTTACAGCACTGTTCTTAGTGCTGTATCTGCCTCCGCTGGTATTTTACGGGATCATAAATACCGGAAATATCATCGGTTTTGTGCTTGCTGGACTTGCTCTTATTTTTTCGATACAGCAGTTCGTAAAGGCACACGACAGTGCACCGAAACGCGACTATGACAGGTCAGTTTCCGGCGGCACCAGGGGGAAGCTGCACAGACAGTTTAACCACGATATGGGACGAAACACCGTGCTTATAGAGCGTGGAGGCCTCGGGAATTTCACGGCTGACACCTCGATAGGCTACGACGGCGACAGGACTTCGCACGCGTCCATGATCTTCTGGATCGTTGTGCTGGTAATCGTTGTGGCATTTTTTGCACAGGGATGTGTCAGAATGAATGCGCAGGATGTGATCAGTCAGTCGGAATGGTGGAATGTAGCCACGAACCTGACGGAAAAGTGCGCAGATGTACTTATAAATTCATTTATATGAAAAAATTAGTTACTTTCATGGCGGCGCTTCTTATGGCCGCCTCATTTTTTACAGTAAATGCCAGTGCCGCAGAGGCACTTTCTATAGAGCAGGTAAAGCTCGCTCCGCCGGACATGGATGTCTACGTGCATGCAGATGACGCGGACTTAAGCGGTGTGAAGCCTGCTGATGTGAAGGCGCAGCTGGGCTCCCATACTTTTGATGTAAAAAGTATAGAAAGCCAGGGAAGGCTCTCGGAAGGGATTTTCTACGCGTTTCTTCTTGATGTGTCGGGCTCGATCCCGCAGTCTTCACTCGATGCCGCGGTAAAGTCTATAGGCTCACTGGCGGACGATATGACTTCAAAGGACAGGCTTGCCGTGATCACCTTTGGAGACAAGGTAAACGTTATATCCGACGGTTCTAAGGCTCCTGAAAAGACTCTCAAGGCGCTAAAGGGGCTTAAGGCTGATGACCAGAACACCGCCTTCTACACAGCTATGGATTCGCTTATAAAGGTCACAAAGAAAGCCGGTGACCTGAGAACTGTGGCTGTAGTTTTTTCAGATGGTGTAGATGACACAGATGCCGGAATGACAGAGCAGGAGCTGACAGACACTCTGAAGCAGAGCGGGGTAGCGGTCTATGCGATGCAGGTCGGAAAAGTGACCGCAGACCAGACAAAGCACCTGAAGGCTTTTATAAAGGTATCAGGCGGCCAGGTCTACCGGTACGACGCTTCGAATGCCGCAAAGACTGTAAAGTCTCTGGTCGGCCACCTGGGAGAGGTCTACTGTATAAGTCTTGCCGGAGACAGTGAACTCTCGGTAGATAAGGATTCTGATCTGAAGCTATCAGTTAAAGGATTTGAACCACTTGACTGGACTGTAAAGGCAAAGACCTGGGAAGTCGCTGCCGGAGAAAATCCCGGTGAAGGGAAAAAGACAGAGACTGTCACTTCAGACGCTTCAAGTGATGGAGAGGCTCCTGTTCAGGAGACCATAACTGACAAAAATATCGAGAAAAAGCAGGCTGTCATTTTCATTGCGATAATAGCGGTGATCATTGTCGCTGCGGCAGTTGTGGTCATTTTGCTTATGATCCACAGGAAGAAGGCGCGCGAAGCATTTTTTAAAGAAAATGGCTTAGACCCGCACGAGATAGAAGAGATAGATAAAAAAATCAGACAGAAGAGAAGGAGACACTGATGATAGAACTGCTGAAAGCTGCGCTTTTCGGGCTTGTAGAGGGCATTACCGAATGGCTCCCGGTCTCGTCGACCGGCCACATGATACTTTTAAATCACTGGGTGAAGCTCGACGTCTCGCAGAGTTTCTACGATATGTTCGAAGTCGTGATACAGCTTGGGGCGATCATGGCTGTCGTTATCATATTCTGGAACCAGCTCTGGCCTTTCTATATGAAAAAAGTGAAAGTGCCGGGAGTCGTGGCTACTAAGACACGTCCGGCATGGAAAAAAGGCGCTCCTGACATGTGGCTTAAGATAATCATCTGCTGCATTCCAGCGGCGATAGTGGGGCTTTTATTTGACGATGAGATAGACAGGCTTTTTTACCATCCGATTCCCGTGGCGCTCGCACTTATCATAGTGGGCGTGGTTTTTATCATAGTGGAGCTTACCGCTGGCAAAAATGCCCCGAAGGCCGGTTCTATCGCCGGGATGAGCTTTACGATGGTCTGGTGGATAGGGGTAGCGCAGACGATAGCGGCTATTTTTCCGGGAACATCAAGGTCGGGTGCTACGATAATCGGTGCCCTGATAGTCGGTGTGAGCAGGGAAGCGGCAGCGGAGTTTACATTTTTCTTAGCAGTTCCTGTAATGCTCGGGGCCTCTCTCCTGAAGGTCGTAAAGTACGTACACGATGGGCTTAAAATGACAGCGATGGAAGGCGGGATTCTCGCAGTAGGGTGCATTGTAGCTTTCGTGGTCTCGATCATCGTGATCCGATTCTTTATGAATTATATCAGAAAGCACGATTTCAAGGCATTCGGCTACTACCGCATCATCCTGGGGATCGCCGTTATCGCGCTTCTGCACTAAGGAGGTCTTATGACAGTCTCGCTCTGCATGATAGTTAAAAACGAAGAAAAAGTCCTCGACAGGTGTCTCTCTTCGATCGCTGATCTCTGTGATGAAGTGGTGATAGTGGATACCGGATCGACCGATTCTACGAAAAGTATCGCCGCAAAGTACACTGACAATGTATATGAATTCAAGTGGATCGATGATTTTTCGGCAGCGAGAAACTATGCATTCAGCAAGTGTACATGCGACTATATCTATTCGGCAGACGCCGATGAGTATCTGGACGAGGAGAACCAGACCTCTTTTAAAAATCTGCTCTCTGTCCTTGATCCGGCGATAGAGATAGTGCAGATGCACTACTATGAGCCGGGGATATCAGACGTGTTGAACTCCAGGTCAGAGTACCGTCCGAAGCTCTACAAGAGACTCCGGACATTCAGATGGGTGGATCCGGTGCATGAGACTGTGGCGACAGACCCGCTGGTATTTGACTCTGATATAGTGGTCACCCATGCACCTGAGAAGCTGCATACGGCAAGGGACTTCGGCATTTTTGAAAAGGCGTATCACAGGGACGGGACACTAAGCCGTAAACTCTACGCCATGTACGCCCGTGAACTCTATAAAAATGGTACGATAGAGGAGATAAGAAGAGGTTCTGACATATTCAGGGAAGTGCTGTCTTCCGGGGAGCTCGACCCGGATCTTCTACAGATGCTGCTCTCGGTCCTCGCAAAGGATGCCCGCCTTAATAAAAATGCTCAGGGAATGCTTCTATATACTTCCAGGCTCTTAGCTGTCCCTGAGCCGTGTTCCGAGGTCTGCTTCGAGCTGGGTGAATTTTTCTACGAACAGGGCGAGTACCAGGACGCATCTCTCTGGTACTTAAACGCCGCCCAGCAGCAGCCCTTGATGGATGTCCACGCCGGTGGAGATGCAGCCCTGCGTGGCCTCGGCCGAAGCTACGCCAAGCTCTCAGAGCAGACCGACGGCGAGCAGAGCGACACCTACCGTGACCTCGCAGAAGAGTACGAAAATAAAGCCGACAGCTGGCAGCTGCCGGAGGAATGAAATTTATCATTGAGGAGATAATAGGGATAGTATCGAGGCATAAGAAAAACACCTCGAAAGCCTTTAAACAGGGGCTTTCAAGGTGTTATAATTCATGAGGCATGGGGGATTTGAACCCCCGACAACTTGATTAAAAGTCAAGTGCTCTACCAACTGAGCTAATACCCCAGATACTGGGCCAGCCGGATTCGAACCGGCGAATGCAGGAATCAAAATCCTGTGCCTTACCGCTTGGCGATAGCCCAACGCGGATGAAATCCGACTAGAATATAAGAGCAGCAGAAGTGCTGCGCCGGGTGGATAAAGGGATTCGAACCCTTGGCCTCCAGAGCCACAATCTGGCGCGCTAACCAGCTGCGCTATACCCACCATATATGCGTCCCGGGAGTAGGCCCAGGAAAAAATGTGCCTGAAGGGATTCGAACCCCCGACCCACGGCTTAGAAGGCCGTTGCTCTATCCAACTGAGCTACAGACACATATAAAAGCAGGTGATGAGAATCGAACTCACGTATCCAGCTTGGAAGGCTGGTGTTCTACCATTGAACTACACCTGCGCAAATCGAGGTGACAGGATTCGAACCTGCGACCCCCTGGTCCCAAACCAGGTGCTCTAGCCAAACTGAGCCACACCTCGTAATATATCAGCGTCTGCTGTTTGTCTCTCTCGCAAACGCAAGATATATTCTATTACAATCTAACCACTATGTCAAGGACTTTTTAAAAAAAATCAATTTTTCCCTTTCAGCACCGGTGAAATGCGCTTGTATATCAGGAAAGTGATCACTACATCGATCATTCCTTTGACAAAAGTAAACGGCATGTTGAAGCAGCAGATTGACTGCTCGACAGACGTCATTGACGGGATGATGGCCTGGTATGCTTCGAGAATAGCTGACTTCGGAGTGAATTTGTAGTACACCGGGTAGACGATGTAGATATTCGATGGGATGCTGACTATAGCCATGCAGATGGCACCAGCAAATGAGGCGATGACAGCACCTTTTTTAGTCTTGTTGAACTTGTAGATGAAGCCGGCGACAGCCACGAAAATGGCACCGAGGATGAAGTTCGACAGCTCGCCGACACCGCCGGAAGTGGAGAGCGGCAGATGCAGGAGATTTTTTATCAGCTCGATAAAAATACCGCAGACCGGACCCATCGCGAAAGAACCGATGAGAGCCGGAAGGTCAGAGAAGTCGAACTTGATGAAGACCGGCATGATAAAAGGCACCGGCAGCTCGATCATCTGCAGCACAAAAGCGCAGGCAGAGAGGACACCGGTGACAGCGATATATCGGACATGGCGCCTGGAATTGCTGTGGCGGGTAACAGTGTTGTTAGACATATAAACTCCTTCTTATTGTAAAATAGTGTAATTTCTGCTAGTATTATAAGGATTAAAAGAACAGATGTCAACTATTATATTACAGTGGGGTTTATAGTGCGGAATGCCAAGACAGAGATTAAAGATAGGAGACCTGCTCCTGAATGCAGGTGTTATAAATGAACAGCAGCTCCAGAAAGCACTCGATTACTCAAAGGAGCAGAGACAGAAGGGAAATGCGAAAAGACTCGGAGACTGCCTGCGTGAGCTGGGATTCGTTACGGACAGGCAGGTGGCAGAGGCGCTTGCGAGCCAGCTGAACCTGCAGCTCGTGGATCTGCAGGGCTTTACCCTGAGCAAGTAGATGCAGGAGCTGATACCGGGTTCTACCTTAAGAAAACACTCGGTACTTCCGTTGGGCTATGATCCGAAGGATCCGCAGGCTATTTTTCTTGCGATGTCAGATCCGCTCGACATAGTGGCGATAGACGATGTCGAGATCATCACGAACTGCCGGGTCGAGCAGTGCGTCGCCACCCAGACGGAGATCCAGGCGATACTCGACAGGTACTTCGGAAGCGAAGAGGCGATGTCAGCCGCCGAGAAGTTCTCAAAGCAGAGGCAGGAGAGGATACAGGCGGACAGAGAAGTGGAAGAGCGGGCAGAACGGGAGCTCGCCAATGCGCCTATCGTCCAGCTGGTCCGCACGATCGTCGAGCAGGCGGTCCGTTCCAGAGCATCGGATATCCATATAGACGCGCTCGAGCGTGAGGTCCGTATCAGGTTCCGTATCGATGGAGTCTTAGTTGAAAAATTGCGCTACGACATTTCTATCCTGGCAGCCCTGTCCACCCGTATCAAAATCGTTTCCGGTCTTGATATAGCAGAGCGCCGCCGCCCGCAGTCAGGCAGAATGACAGCCACAGTAGACGACGTGGAGTACGATATCCGAGTCGAGATCCTGCCGACCTCATTCGGTGAGAAGATAGTTATGAGGCTTGCCAGGGCGAACGCGCTGACCAGGGACAAGTCCGAGCTCGGTATCCAGCCTTATGAGATGAAAAAATTCGACCGTATCCTGAAGCACCCGAACGGCATCATCCTGGTTACCGGACCGACAGGATCCGGAAAGTCGACGACACTTTACACTGCACTTTCAGAGCTTAATACCCCGGAAGTAAATATCCTGACTGTAGAGGACCCTGTCGAGGCGAATATCCCTGGCATAAACCAGGTACAGGTAAACCCGAAGGCCGGACTTACCTTTGCATCAGCACTCAGGTCGTTCCTCCGAGAAGACCCTGATATCATAATGGTAGGAGAGATCCGAGACACTGAGACGGCCCAGATAGCAGTCCAGGCGTCGATCACCGGACACCTGGTGGTAAGTACAGTCCACACAAACGGTTCCGCAGCGACGATCACGAGACTTGAGGATATGGGAATCGAGTCTTACCTGCTGGCTGATTCGATCACAGGCATCATCGCCCAGAGACTTGTCAGACGGCTCTGTCCTGACTGCAAAGAGACCAGATACGCGGACGAGGTGGAGATGAAGCTTTTAGGACTCGAGGGACAGAAGCCGAGGAAGATCTGTGTCCCGCATCCGGGCGGCTGCCCGAAGTGCAACGGTACAGGTTACTACGGCCGAATCGGTATCTACGAGATCATGGAGATGACGAGCCACCTGAAGCAGATCGTGGCAAAGAGCCTTGGCACAAAAGAGCTCGAGGAAGAGGCCAGGAAAGAAGGTCTTCGCACCCTCAGAGATAACGCTGCCGCCTACGTGCTCGACGGTATGACATCCATTTCAGAGATGCTTAAAGTCGCCGCAGTCGAAACGGATGACATAGTCCTGTAAATCTTGCCATCGGTTGCGCGTTGTGGTATACTTCAATGGTTTGATTAAATTTTTATAAACAGAAAGCGAAACGAAAATGATCACAGACTTCGATGAACTGGTAGTAAAGGCGAAGGATTCAAACGCCTCCGATATCCATATCGGCGTAGGACAGGCGCCGTGCCTTCGTGTAGACGGACGAGTACAGCCGCTAGGCGAGGAGAAATACGGCCCGCAGGAGATGGCGGCCATCCTCGACAAAATGCTTACCGTAGAGCAGGCAAAGGATTTAAAGGAAATCGGCGAGCTCGATATGCCGTATTCTATACCAGGTGTAGCCCGACTCCGTATCAATGTCTACAGGCAGAGGGGTACCTACGCAGTGGCAGCGAGACTTTTAAACCCTGCGATCCCGAAGCCGGGAGACTTAGGCATCCCGCAGTCAGTCGTCAAGTGCTGCGATAAGAAGAGAGGACTCATACTTTTTACGGGACCTACAGGATCCGGTAAGTCGACCTCCCTCGCTTCGCTTATCGACTACGTAAACGAAAAGTACCCGTACCACATCATCACTTTCGAGGACCCGGTCGAGTACTTACATCATCATAAAAAAAGTATCGTCCACCAGAGAGAGGTCGGAACCGATACCAGATCCTACGCAGCTGCACTCAGGGGCGCCCTCCGCGAGGACCCTGACGTGATCCTCGTAGGAGAGATGAGAGACTTAGAGACTATCTCCCTCGCCTGTACGGCCGCAGAGACCGGACACTTGGTCTTCTCGACCCTCCATACGGTAAGCGCCGTAGATACCGTAAACCGTATCATCGACGTGTTCCCGCCGCATCAGCAGGCACAGATCAGGACGCAGCTCGCGGATATCCTCGAGTGTGTCGTGGCAGAACAGCTGCTCCCTAGGATAGAGGGCAAAGGCCGTATCGGCGCCTTCGAAGTCATGCTGGGGAATATGGCCATCAGGAACTACATCCGTGAGGGGAAGACCTTCCAGATCACATCTACGATGCAGACTTCCCGTGCGCAGGGAATGATCACGATGGACGAGTGCCTTCAGCAGCTCTATAATAACGGTGAGATAAGCCGGGACACAGCCATCCGCTTTGCCCGTGACAAGGTCGCCCAGGAAACGAGATTGATGTGATGAGTATCTGGAAAAGAGCGGTAAAGCGATTTCAGATCATCGGACATTCTGAGAGCGTCGGTGATTTTTTAGATAACGTGACAGATAAGGCCTTCGACTGCGTGGCAGCGATGCCGGTTCTCCTATGGCTTCTTCATATGGTAGTGGTCATGGAGACAGTCCTGAAGCTGCACCTGCGCATCTACGTGCTCGGGCAGTATCCGAAGGACATCGCGGCGATGCTTCCGTCGATACTTATCTGCTATGCGATCATGCTGGCACTTCTGATAGGGAAAAATGTCCGCTCCGGGCGTACACTTCGTACCTCTTTAAAAAATAACCCGGTCTACATCCTCTTCCTGATAGCGATGCTCTGGATGCTTCTGGCAGTCACAGTAGATGGCTGGACTAAGATCACTCTCCTGGGAGACGACAGCAGGTACGAGGGGATCCTCTCGTACTGGGGGTATATAGCGGTGCTTTTTTTCAGTGCGAGCCTGATCAGAAGCGAAAGGGTAAAACGTTTCCTGTGTGACGTGTCGCTGGTGCTCTCGATGGCCCTGTTCGTGCAAGCCATCTGGCACTACTATTTTTTCAAGCTGGACATCACGGTCGACGAGCCGTACCCGACATCTGTATTCATCCAGTTCAACCACTACGGTTACTACCTGGCAGTGAACCTGATGCTCGCGGCGCTTCTCTTCGTGGTCACGAAGTCCCTCCTTGGAAAAATGCTCTATATGCTCTGCTTTGCGGCAAATGCTGTGATGCTGAACCTGAACATGACCTTCGGAGCCTGGCTCGCCTGCGCCTGCGGATTTATCTTTGCGCTGACAGCGTTCGCAGTAAGGGACAGACGCCTGAATCTGAAGGCACTTGCAGCATTTATAGTCTTTATAGGCATTACGGTCGTGATGACGATCGCAGGACACGGACAGCTGGGCGACCTGCTCCATTTCTTCGGAGATGTAAAGGAAGTCGCCTCAGATCCGTCCGGGGCAAATGACGCCGGAACGACCCGCTGGGCACTCTGGAAGGCTACGGCCGGATACATCAGGCAGCGTCCGCTCTTCGGCTGGGGCATAGAGGGAATAGACGATATGCTCCAGAAGGCAGCAGGCTCATCGAGGACTCACAACGAGTACTTGCAGTACGCTGCGACATTCGGAATCCCAGAGGCGGTAGCCTATGTGGCAGCCCTGATAGGAGTCTTTGTACGTGCTATAAGGCGCAGACGCATCCTCTCCGGAGTGACTCTTGCCTGCCTTACTGTGGCTTTCACTTACATGGTATCAGCCTGCTTCGGCATCACTCTCTATAACACAGCCCCGTATCTGTTCATTTTTCTGGGGCTGGGCTATAGGAACCGCGCAGAACAGTGACGCATGGAAACGGTTGCACCAAATTATATACAATAATTTTTTAAAACTTTCTTCACAAAGAAGTTATTTTGTGTTAATATTTTCTTTAGAAATTTTTTATAATTATTGAGGAACGACAGTTGGGTAATTTTAACTACACAGTCATAGCAAAGGACGGAAAGCAGAAAAAGGGAACGCTTGAAGCCGACACCAGGGAGCTAGCGATAGGGCAGCTGAAGGTCGAAGGCAACACGATCATTTCCCTCGAAGAAGCCAACGCCCTTAACGCGAACCTCTCGCTCGACATAGGAGGAAAGCCGAAGCCGAGAGACATGTCGGTATTCTGCCGGCAGTTTGTATCTATAGTAGAGGCTGGAGTTCCGGTCATCTCGGCACTTCAGATGCTCTCGGAGCAGACCCAGAACAAGCTCCTCCGCGAAGCCATCATCGGCTGTAAGAAGTCGATAGAAAAAGGCTCGACCTTAGCTGATGCGATGCGGCAGTACCCGCAGATTTTTTCAAAGATATTCGTTACGATGGTAGAGGCCGGTGAGCAGTCAGGTTCGCTCGCGAAGTCATTCTCGAGAATGGGAATGCAGTACGAGAAAGAGCACACACTGAAGGCTCTGGTCAGAAAGGCAGCCATTTACCCGACGGTGCTTATCATAGTCACGATCATCGTGGTCATCATAATGCTGACCTTCGTCGTACCTACTTTCAGGGATATGCTTGAAAGCCTCGATACTCCGCTGCCGGGACTTACGCTCTTCCTTCTGGGTCTCTCAGACTGGATCAAAAATTACTGGTACATCCTGGCATCTATCGTAGTGCTTATCGTCGCGGGTTATCAGATGACGAAGCATAACCCGGCTGGAAAAGAATTCCTCGACAAGACCCAGCTCAGGATCTGGAAGGTCGGTGACCTGAAGACCAAAGAGAATGCCGCCGCCTTTACCAGGACCTTGGCGACACTCCTGGCGACAGGAATCCCTATGATGGAGGCTCTGTCGATCACAGCCGGAACCCTTACGAATGTACTTTTCGAAAAGGCGGTCCTGGCAGCCAGAGACGCGGTGTCGATGGGTTCAAATCTGTCGAGCCCGCTGAGGGATTCGGAGGTCTTTCCTCCTCTCGTATATCACATGATAGGAATCGGAGAGAGCACCGGTGATATCGACGGAATGCTCGACAAAGTCGCCGATTACTACGACGAAGAGGTAAAGGAAGCCACCGAGCAGATGATGGCGCTCCTGGAGCCTATAATAATCATCATCCTGGCGTTTGTCGTAGGTACGATAATCCTCAGTATGGTCCTTCCGATGAAATCTATGTACGACGCTCTCGACAAGGCATGATAAAACTGGTATATAGCGCAGCAGGGAGCGCTGATACATATATGCAAACAAACACTTACAAAAGGAGATTCAAAAAATGAAAAATTTACTTGCAAAAAGAGTAAAGAAGAACAACAAAGGTTTTACCCTCGTAGAGCTTATCATCGTAATCGCTATCATTGCTATCCTTGTAGCAGTGCTCGCGCCTAACTATGTAAGATATGTCGACAGATCAAGATGGTCATCAGATAAGAACACAGCTGAGACCCTTCTTCAGGAGTGCCGTACAGCAATAGTAGAAGCTCAGGATGATACAACAAATAAGGCTGATACTTTTACTGCCGGAGAGCCATTAGTAACTATGACTAGCGCAGGAACTACCATCAATAAGACAGGTGGTGCTTTTGAAGACGCTCTTAAAAAGGCTGATCCAAATGTAACGGACGCTAAAGTTAAGAATAAAGGTACAGCTGCAGTAGCAGAGGGACAGCAAAAGCACAGTGAATATACTGTAAGTTATTCTGATGGTGGAGCTAAGGGCTCTTGGACAAAATAATATGACATCTGTGTGTCAATGGGGACGCGTTCAACTGACACATTTTAGGATGTGTCACCTGAATCTGTTCCCCCTGACTCATGTCAGACTGAGACTCTCTCCGGTCTTCTGACCGGAACGTCTGATAAGTCTTTCACCAACTACAGAGCTATATTTAAATCTTCCCCGGTCCCCTGGCCGGGGGATTTTTTTACCCAAAAACTCATCCACATTTCACTTGATTTTATCGTGCCAACGCGATAAAATAATTATAAAATCATCGTATGCGTACGATGGAATGATTATCGTACGAGGAAGATACTATGGATCATAATATAGTAAAAAGAGTCATTATAGATATGAGGGAACTCATTCAGAATGTGGAGATAGTAGACAGGGACTATTTTTTTGAGAAAAATGCGAATTATATCCTGGTTGGAGTCAGAAGGAGCGGCAAGTCTTACCTGATGTACAGGAGGGTTCGGGAACTTATAGAGTCTGGATGTGAATGGAATCAGATATGCTACGTGAATTTTGAGGATGACAGGCTTACTGGGTTCAGGGCTGAGGAGTTTGATGACATTCTTGAAACGGCACATGAATTTACAGATCAGAAGATCTATTATTTTTTTGATGAGATCCAGAATGTGGAAGGCTGGGAGCGTTTTGCCCGGAGGCTTGCCGATCATAAAGAACATGTTTACATCACCGGAAGCAACGCCGGCATGCTGAGCAGTGAGATGGAGGGAAGGCTTGGTGGACGCTATATATCGATGATGATAATGCCATTTTCACTGAGTGAGGTACTTGACTACAGGAAGGTGCTGCACGGAGAACAGGATCTGCTCTCTACGGCCGGAAACGGGAGGATCCGCGGCATGGCAGAGGAGTATATTCTTCATGGCGGACTTCCGGAGACGCTTGATTACAGTATAAAAAGGACGTACATACAGAATGTATACGACAAAGTGCTGCTTGGAGATATAATAGCCCGGAACAGGCTGAATAATCCGAAGGCTATGCAGCTTCTTATGAAAAAAATAGCTGAAACTGTCACTCAGGAGGTGTCTTATAATAAACTGGCAGGTGCGGTAAAGGCCTGTGGACTGAAGTTCTCAACAGATGCTGCGATCCGCTACACCGGATATGCCGAGGACGCTTATCTTCTGTTCAGGACGAGAAACTATGCGTCAAAGTTCGCCGAAAAAGAAAGTAGGCCGAGATTTTACTACGTAGATAACGGATTTTTGTCTCTTTTTCTGGTGAATAAAGATGCAGCACTTCTTGAAAATGCCGTTGCTGACAGACTGCACAGGCTGTATGGAGGGGACGTGTATTACTTCAGGTCAGCCGCACAGGGAATCGATATTGATTTTTATCTTCCGTCAGAAAATACAGCCATACAGGTGACTTATTCGCTGAATGATGACTCTTACAAGCGTGAGACCGACAGCCTGATAAAGCTCAGAAAGCATCAGGACAGCCGTAATGCCCGTCTTATGATCGTGACATACGAACAGGAAGACCACATAAATGTAGAAGACACCGATATCGATGTGATCCCGCTTTATAAGTTCTTGCTGATGAACAATATACAGAAGATCTGATGTGTCACTGGTGACAGGTACCGCTGACACATGGTGCCCGCCGTATGGACTATTTTTCGCTGGCGTGTTATAATTCGAAGAAGTGCGATCAAATGAGTCAGACGGAAGGAGACGAAAGTGGCTGCCATCAGCGAAAGGGAAGATACGAAGTTCTTGGAGTGTGAGAAGCAGTATATTTTTTATCTGCTGATATTCGCCGGGGGTGTCTTCGGCGGATATACTTTTGTACAGAGAGGCGGAATATTCTGCAACGCACAGACCGCGAACCTGGTTATGCTTGCCATCCACCTGGGGCGGGGTGACTGGAATGGCGCGCTCTATTATTTCATTCCGTTTCTGGCCTACCTCAGTGGAATTATGCTGAGCGAGCTTCTGGCATTCTCTATCAAACCGCTGCATCTGATGCGCTGGGATACACTTCTCGTTGGTATCGAGTCTGTGGTAACTATTATCGTTGGTTTCATACCACAGTCGGCACCTGATCAGATCAGCCAGATCTCGCTTAATTTTCTTGCGGCAATGCAGTTTAATACTTTCAGGCAGGCAGAAGGAGTCGGCATGGCTACGACTTTTATTACTAACCATGTAAGACAGATGGGCAGCCACCTGGTGCAGTTCTTTCACCATGGAAAGCCTGAGAATTTTAATCGCTTCAGAAGACACAGCTTTATGGTTGTCTCTTTCGTATCAGGTGCGGCTGTCTGCTCATTTTTCTGCATGATCGCCGGCGATTATGCCATCTGGTGCGCCTCCGGGGTCGAGATTTTCGTCTTCTTCCGCCTGCTTTATGCCGACCGCACCTATGAGAGCGAGTTGCTGTACAGGAAGCCGAAAGGACATTGAGGCATACTGCGTGCAGAGCTTGCGATACCGCTGGAAGCTATTCAGATAAGAGGCCTGGCTGACGGACATATTTTCGGAGGTTTGCGGATGAAGTACTCTAAAAACATCAGGCTGAAAAATGGTGAGGACTGCCTGATCCGAAGCGCCCTTGTGGACGATGCACAGGGCGTTATTGAAACTTTTTATAAAACTCACGGCGAAACGGATTATCTAGCTTCAAATAAAGGTGATAAAATAATTGATCTGTCCTTTGAAGAAAGCTTCCTGAATGAAAAATTGAATTCAGATAAAGAAGTATATCTTTGCGCCGTTGTTAATGGAAGTTATATTCAGATAATATAGTGATGGCACAATCAGAATGGTAAATCTGATTGTGCCATGTTCATTTTTATTGGCTTTAGGTGGGGATGCTTATTGATTTGACATATACCTGCAACACGTGTATAATCATTCTATGATAAAGAGCTTTGCAGACAAGGAAACAGAAAAGATATTCAACCAGCAGTTTTCGCATAAGCTCCCACATGACATACAGAGAGTGGCTTTAAGGAAACTGATCATGATAGATAATGCATCTGATCTGAATGATCTGAGAGTTCCGCCGGCTAATCATCTGGAGGCTTTAAGCGGAAACAGAAACGGACAGTACAGTATCAGGATAAATGACAAATACCGCATATGTTTCCACCTGGTGAATAACGATTATGAGGATGTGGAAATAGTAGATTATCATTAGGAGGCACATTTTATGACTGGATATATAGAAACACCTAAAGTAAGCGAGATTTTATCAGAAGAATTCATGCAGCCGCTGGGACTGTCGGCTTACAGGCTGGCACAGCAGATAAATGTTCCGGTATCCAGGGTTCAGGATATACTCCATGACAGAAGAAAAATAACCGCAGATACTTCGATCAGACTGGGAAGATTTTTCGGGGTATCAGACAGATACTTCTTAAACCTTCAGACAGATATAGACATCAGAAATGAAGAGCATGAAAGAGGAGACGAGTTTGCGCAGATAAAAGCAGTGTCATTTGCCTGAGCACCCGCACTTGATAAATTCATCCCGTTCCTGTAGAATAAGAGAAGTTTTGCGATTTTAGACGGAGGTTTAGCATGATACAGGCTTCAAATATTTCACTGCGTGTCGGAAAGAAGGCACTTTTCGAAGACGTAAATATCAAGTTCACAGAGGGCAACTGCTACGGTATCATCGGTGCGAACGGAGCGGGCAAGTCCACTTTTTTAAAAATCCTGTCGGGCAGGCTTGAACCGACGACCGGAGAGATAAGTATCACACCGGGACAGAGACTTTCATTCCTCGAACAGGACCAGTTCAAATACGATGACCAGATCGTACTCGATACAGTCATCCAGGGAAACCAGCATCTCTACGATGTGCGCCAGGAAAAGGATGCCATCTACGCGAAGCTGGATTTCTCGGATGAGGACGGTATCCGCGCATCAGAGCTCGAGGCAGAGTTTGCCGACATGGACGGCTGGAACGCCGAGAGTGACGCTGAGACACTCCTTAACGGACTCGGAGTTTCCACAGAGTTCCATCAGAAAAAAATGGCCGAGCTTCCGGGTGCTCTGAAGGTCAAGGTACTTCTTGCGAGAGCACTCTTTGGAAATCCTGATATCCTGCTTCTTGATGAGCCTACAAACCATCTGGACTTAGATGCTATCGGCTGGCTCGAAGAGTTCTTGATAAATTTCGAAAACACAGTCATAGTGGTATCCCACGACAGATATTTCCTGAATAAGGTCTGCACGCATATTGCCGATATCGACTACGGCAAGATCCAGCTCTACTCAGGCAACTATGACTTCTGGTACGAGTCATCACAGCTTATCTTAAAGCAGAGAAAAGAAGCGAATAAAAAGAAGGAAGAGCAGATCAAGGAACTTAAGGACTTTATCTCCAGATTCTCCGCAAATGCCGCAAAGAGCAAGCAGGCTACTTCTCGAAAGAGAGCTCTCGAGAAAATCGAACTCGATGATATCCGTCCTTCATCAAGAAAATACCCGTACATAGATTTCCGCCCGAAGAGAGAGATCGGAAACGAGGTCCTTACAGTTGACGGTCTCACTAAGACTGTTAACGGCAAGAAAGTCCTTGATAACATCTCATTCGTAGTCGGACACGATGACAAGATCGCCTTAGTCGGCGGAAACGAGGCTGCAAAGACTGTTCTTTTCGAGATCCTTTCCGGGAACATGGAGCCGGACAGCGGAACCTATAAATGGGGCGTTACGACTTCACAGTCATACTTCCCTAAGGATAATACGAAGATTTTTGACAATGACATGATCATAGCCGACTGGCTGACCCAGTTCTCAGAGATCAAGGATGCGACTTATGTCAGAGGATTCCTTGGAAGAATGCTTTTTGCCGGAGAGGACGGAAATAAAAAAATGAAGGTCCTCTCAGGAGGTGAGCGAGTGCGAGTTCTGCTTTCCAGAATGATGATCGAGGCTTCAAATGTCCTGATGCTCGACGAGCCTACAGACCACCTGGATATGGAGTCTATTACAGCGCTGAACCAGGGTCTTAAGAAGTTCAAGGGCGTGATCATTTTCTCATCCCGTGACCACCAGATAGTCGAGACGACAGCTAACCGTATCATGGAGATCCTTCCGGACGGCAGCCTGATCGACAAGATCACTACTTACGACGAGTACCTCGAATCAGATGAGATGGCACGTAAGAGAACAGTATATAATACTACAGACGACGAAGAGTCTGACGATTAACGTAGCTGCCCGAAAGGGCGGCTTTTTTTAATGTAAAAAAGCTGTACCGCATAAAAAACACCAAATGTATGTAAAAATGATTGAATTTTTTGTGCAAAAATACTATATTTAAGAAGACGAATTCAAACGGCTGCGTGCCGTATTTTTCTTGTGTGAAAAGGCATGGAAGTCGTTGGAAAGTATAGTAGTAGGAGGAAAGACTATGATCAAGAGATCAATGAAGACCATGGATGGAAACCATGCTGCCGCTCATGCATCTTATGCATTCACAGATGTAGCAGCTATCTATCCTATCACACCTTCATCAGTTATGGCAGAAGCTACTGATGAGTGGGCTACTGCAGGCAGAAAGAATATTTTCGGCCAGACAGTACAGATCACTGAGATGCAGTCTGAGGCCGGCGCAGCAGGAGCTGTTCACGGTTCACTCGCAGCTGGTGCACTTACCACCACATTTACCGCATCACAGGGACTTTTACTTATGATCCCGAACCTGTATAAGATCGCAGGTGAAGGACTTCCGGGAGTATTTAACGTATCGGCTCGTTGCGTAGCTACTCATGCACTGAATATCTTCGGTGATCATTCAGATGTTTACGCCTGCCGTCAGACAGGATGCGCAATGCTTTGCGAATCATCAGTTCAGGAGGTCATGGACTTAACTCCTGTAGCACATCTCGCAGCACTTGAAGGACACGTTCCTTTCATTAACTTCTTTGATGGATTCCGTACATCACACGAGATTCAGAAGATCGAGACATGGGATTACAAGGATCTCGCTGATATGCTCGACATGAACCTTGTTGAGGACTTCAGAAAGAACGCTCTTAACCCAGAGCATCCGAAGGAAATGGGCTCAGCTCAGAACCCTGACCTCTTCTTCCAGACCCGTGAGGCTTGCAACGAGAGCTATGAAAAGCTTCCAGCTATCGTTACCAAGTACATGGATAAAATTAATGAGAAGATCGGCACAGACTACAAGCTGTTCAACTACTATGGCGATCCGGACGCTGAGAGCGTTATCATCGCTATGGGTTCAGTTTGCGAGACTATCGACGAGACTATCGATTACCTCCGCAAGGAAGGCGAGAAGGTCGGCGTTATCAAAGTAAGACTTTATCGTCCGTTCGTAAAGGAAGCCCTCATTTCAGTTATCCCGAAGTCAGTTAAGAGAATCTCTGTTCTGGACAGAACTAAGGAGCCAGGATCTATCGGCGAGCCGCTTTACCTCGATGTAGTAGCAGCCCTCAAGGGTTCAGAGTTCGAGAGCGTTCCAGTTTACACTGGCCGTTATGGACTTGGTTCAAAGGATACTACACCTGGACAGATCATCTCAGTATTCAAGAATACAGAGAAGCCTAGATTCACTATCGGTATCACAGATGATGTGACAAACCTTTCACTTGAGGTTAAGGAGAACCCGGTTACTACTCCGGAGGGAACCACAAACTGCAAGTTCTGGGGACTTGGCGCAGATGGTACTGTAGGTGCTAACAAGAACTCTATAAAGATCATCGGTGATAACACCGATATGTACGCTCAGGCATACTTCGATTATGATTCAAAGAAGTCCGGTGGTGTTACTATTTCACATCTCCGTTTCGGACATCAGCCGATCAGATCTACATACCTGATCTCACAGGCTAACTTCGTTGCCTGCCACTGCACAGCATATATCTACAAGTATAACATGGTTCAGGACCTTGTTCCGGGCGGTACATTCCTGTTCAATACTCAGTGGACAGAGGATGAGCTCGATGAGAAGCTTCCTGGCCAGGTAAAGAGATACATCGCAGAGAATAACATCAACTTCTACATCATCGATGGTGTAAAGATCGGTAAGGAGATCGGACTTGGAAAGCGTATCAACACTGTCCTTCAGTCAGCATTCTTCTCACTGACAAAGCTCATCCCTGAGGAGCAGGTTCTCAAGCTCATGAAGGACGCAGCTAAGGCTTCATATGCTCGTAAGGGTGATGATGTCGTAAAGATGAACTGGGACGCTATCGATGCAGGTGCTAGCGCATATCACAAGGTAAACGTACCTGAGAGCTGGAAGAACTGCAAGGATGATGATCTTTCAGTAGAGGTAAAGGGCGACAGAGCTGACGCTGTAGAGTTCGTTAAGGACATCCAGCAGAAGGTTAACGCTCAGCAGGGTAACACGATCCCTGTATCTGTAGTAAAGAAGTATGCAGATGGTTCTACACCTTCTGGTACAGCTGCTTTCGAGAAGCGTGGTGTTGCTACAGATGTTCCTGTATGGGATGTAAATAAGTGTATCCAGTGTAACCAGTGTTCACTTGTATGCCCTCACGCAGTTATCCGTCCTGTAGCTATGACGGCCGATGAGGCTGCTAAGGCTCCGGAGGGAATGAAGTGCAAGGACATGACAGGTATGGACGGATACAAGTTCGCTATAACTGTTTCAGCATTCGACTGCACAGGCTGCGGTTCATGCGTAAATGTCTGCCCGGTAGACGCTCTCTCAATGGCTTCATTCGAGGAGAACGAGGGCGAGCAGAAGTACTTCGACTATGCAGTATCTCTCCCTGAGAAGGAGAACGTAGTAGAGAAGTTCAAGGTAAATACCGTAAAGGGTTCACAGTTCAAGAAGCCTCTTCTTGAGTTCTCAGGCGCCTGCGGCGGCTGCGGAGAGACACCTTATGCAAAGCTTATTACCCAGCTCTTCGGTGACAGAATGTATGTAGCAAATGCTACAGGATGCTCATCTATCTGGGGCAACTCATCACCTTCTACTCCTTACACTGTAAATGATCAGGGCAAGGGTGTTGCCTGGTCCAACTCACTGTTCGAAGATGCAGCTGAGTTTGGATATGGTATGCTTCTCGCTCAGAGAGCTATCCGTGACAGACTTAAGAGAGAGCTTGATGATATGAACGCTACAGGTTCTCTTGCAGATGCTATCAAGACATGGAATGATACCTTCGCAAGCGGAATCCTCAACGGACCGGCTACTGACAAGCTCGTTGCAGAGCTCGAGAAGGATGGTTCAGATGCAGCAAAGGCTATCCTTGAAGAGAAGGATTTCTTAGCCAAGAAGTCACAGTGGGTATTCGGTGGCGACGGCTGGGCTTACGATATCGGATACGGCGGTCTCGATCATGTAATTGCTTCCGGCAAGGATATCAATATCATGGTTTACGATACCGAGGTTTATTCAAATACAGGCGGTCAGTCTTCTAAGTCTACTCCTTGCGGTGCTACAGCTCAGTTCGCTGCAGGCGGTAAAGAGACAAAGAAGAAGGATCTCGCAGGCATGGCTATGTCTTATGGCTATGTATATGTAGCTCAGATCGCTATGGGTGCAAATATGGCTCAGGCAGTCAAGGCTATCGCAGAGGCTGAGGCTTATCCAGGTCCTTCAGTTATCATCGCTTATGCTCCATGTATCAACCATGGTATCAAGAAGGGCATGAGCAAGGCTATGACAGAGGAGAAGCTTGCAGTTGAGGCAGGTTACTGGTTCAACTTCCGCTTCAACCCACAGCTTGCTAAGGAAGGCAAGGATGCATTCTCACTCGACTCAAAGGCTCCGACAGGCAGCTATCAGGACTTCCTGAAGGGCGAGAACAGATATGCAGCTCTTGCAAAGTTCAACCCTAACAAGGCTGCAAAGCTCTTCGCAGAGTCAGAGCAGGAATCAAAGGATCACTACAAGTATCTGACAAAGATGGTAGACCTTTACAAAGCAGACTGAAAACTTCGAGATGAGAACGAGACAAAGTCGAAGTTCGAATCCGAAGTGAAGTCGTTCTTTGAGATTAGCGAGAGCGAATGAAATGATGCTCGAGCTTAGCGAAAAGAACTTCATTAGAATAGTTGTGAGCGGCGTCGCATTGCGGCGCCGCTCTTCTTGTGTTAGAATAAAATCTATATGAAAATCCGAAAAGGAGATAACTAATGAACTGGAAGAAATTATTCGACCCGTCTGTCGACAAGCAGGGCAGTGACCTGATGACAGCCGGTAATGTAGAGCTTTATTCTAAAGACACGAGCCTCTATACCGGTAATGTCACAGACTTTGACGGGCACACATACACAGTTCAGATCATAGATAACGGAAACGGTATGCCGCCATCGCTTTACTGTAACTGCGATGATTTTTCAAATGGGAAGAGATGCGCGCATCTCGCGGCTTTTTTTCACTTCCTCGATGCTGAGGAGCAGAAGAGCAAACTGGCTGCCGGGCAGAAAAAGACTGCCTCAAATCTCTCAGCTGAAGAGGCTTTTCCCATGCCTGAATCAGATGACGATGATCTTCCGGCCTATCAGAAAAAATACCACTATTACGTAGTTGCCCGCGCCGTAAGAGATCTGACCATTCCAAAGAAAAAATACGACCTGGCACTAGACATAGTGCATCGGAACGAGATCAGGATCTCGAATATCCACAGCGGTTTTATCAGCAGGATGCAGCGGGATGTATCAATAGATGACGATGATAACCAGGCACTTTTCGTGACATGCGAATTTACCGGCGGAAAAGCCACGCACTATGGATATACTTCTAAGCGGATAGTGAAACTCGTGATGCTTCGGAATGAGCTGCTTTCGTACAGCTGCGGGGTTCCAGGCTGTAACCGCTACGACCCGTATGGGACAGCGTATGTGCTGACCGCCTACGAGAGAAAAAAGCCTCTCTGCGAGCATCTGATCGCAGCACTTTACCTGACAAACGAATACCTGGTCAGAAATCCGAATATCACAGATACTACAGATGCTGCGGGACACCGGCTGCTTGAGAGCTTTGCCGAGTCCGGCTTTGTTCCTGATACGGAAAAGATAGTAAAGGACGTAGTCATCACTCCGCGCCTGAAGGTAAACCACAGGACAGGCGGCTCCTTTTACGGTTCACGCTGGATATATCAGGACAGGACAGAGCTGGCTGTGGATTTTAAGGTAGGACACGACCGACCTTACCTCGTAAAGAACTTAAACGAACTGATCGAAAAATACCGGGATAAGGACGTCTATTCCCTCGGCAAAAAATCCGACCTGCTTTTTTCAAAAGAGGACTTCACCGATGCTTCGAAGAAGATGTACGACTTCATCGTCTCTTACATAGAGGAGGAAGCCTACAGGCAGGACGTGGCTGAGGGTTCAAAGACCATGACTGCAAAGGAGCTGATGCTCTACGGCAAGCGCCTGGACGATTTCTTTGACTTAGTCGAAGGTCGATCCATCGAGATAAGCGCCAAGAACATGGAGGATGAGGTCAGAAGCCCGGTCAAGGCAGTAGAGCACGACCTTACGATCAACCTCACTGCGACAGCGCACAAGGACAGGGACGGCGAGTTCGACGGGATCACCCTGAACGGTTATGTGCCGACAGTCATCGAAGGCATAAAGGGAGCATATTTTTTCAGTGGGGGAATGTTCGCGCGTATTTCCAAAGAAAATGTCCGCGCATTAAAGCCGTTCATTTCTTCGGCTGACGACGGGATAGTCGGGCTCGTGATAGGCCGTGCGAACCTGGCGCAGTTTTATTATCACATCCTTCCGCAGATAGAAAAGTACGTCCATCTGGACAGTAAGGACACTCAGCTGATAGAAAATTATCTGCCGCCTGAATCGACGTTCTCATTTTTCTTAGATGCCGATACAGATGATGTGTTCTGCGAGGCGAAGGCGGTCTACGGCGATTTTTCTTACAGTCTGACTGACATGAACGAGCAGAAGAGCGGCGACAATTTCTACCGTGACATCGAACGGGAGAATCAGATCATCGACGCGGTGAACAGCTTCTTCCCGGACTATGATCCGAAGAGCGGGAGGTTCTCGTGCGACAAAGATCCGGACACGGTGTACCGTATCATCACTGAAGGCGTGAATTCGCTGATGAAGCTCGGCGATGTAAATACTTCAGATCAGTTTAACCGTCTGACAGTCCGCCGGGGCTGGCACATATCTGTCGGAGTCTCGGTAAAGAGCGACCTGCTGTCGCTGAATGTCCTCTCGAGTGACATCCCGATGGACGAACTGGCTGACGTGCTGACGAGCTACAGGGCGAAGCGCAAGTACCACCGCCTGAAGAACGGGGATTTCCTGTCTTTTGAGGATAACGACTCTGTCGCAGCCTTAGAGGAGATGATGGAGGATCTGCACCTGTCGGTAAAGGAGTTTACCGATGGAAAAATGGACGTTCCGGCGTACAGAGCGCTTTACCTGAATAAAATGCTCGAAGACCACGATGAGATCGCGACCGACAGGGACAAGAACTTCAAGTCCTTAGTAAAGAACTTCAAGACCATGAAGGACGCGGACTACGAGGTGCCAGCGTCGCTTAAGAATGTGCTGAGGAACTACCAGAAAGAGGGCTTCAGGTGGATCCTTACTCTGGCAGGCTACAGCTTCGGCGGAATCCTCGCCGATGAGATGGGACTAGGCAAGACTCTTCAAATGATTTCTGCCCTGCTCTACGAGAAAGAGCAGGGGACTTTTGAGAGAAGCCTTATCGTCTGCCCGGCATCCTTAGTTTACAACTGGCAGAGTGAGTTCAAACGGTTTGCTCCAGAGCTTGAAGTGATCCCTATCGACGGCCCGAAGTCAGGCCGCAAAAAAATAATAGAAAGCGGCAAAGGTGACGTGCTGATCACTTCCTACGACCTCCTCCGCCGTGACATAAATCTCTACGACGGTCAGCATTTCGGCTACATGGTTTTAGACGAAGCCCAGTACATAAAGAACCCGAAGTCAGGCATCAGCAAGGCTGTAAAGATAGTCGGAGCATCTCACAGGTTCGCGCTTACCGGAACCCCGATAGAGAACAGGCTCTCTGAGCTCTGGAGCATTTTTGATTTCCTGATGCCGGGATTTTTATACGACTACGACACTTTCCGGACTGACTACGAGTCGCCGATCGTAAATGATCAGGACGAGGAGCTGACAAAACGCCTCTCTGCGATGACGTCTCCGTTTATTTTGCGAAGAAAGAAGGAATCCGTGCTTAAAGACCTCCCGGATAAGATCGAGGAAGTCCGCTACACCGCCTTCGAGTCCTCCCAGAAAAAAATCTACGACAGCCAGCTTGTCCGCATGAAGAATCTGATAGATCAGACTTCGCAGGAAGACTTTAACAAAAACCGCATGAAGATCCTGGCTGACATCACGAGACTCAGGCAGATCTGCTGTGATCCGTCGCTTATCATCGAAGACTATAAGGGCGAGTCAGCGAAAAGGCAGCTTCTTCTGGAGCTTATCGAAGAGGCGATGGACGGCGGCCACAAAATGCTCGTGTTCTCGCAGTTTACCTCGATGCTCGAGCTGATAGAAAAAGACCTGTCAGAGCGGGGAATCCCGTACTACCTGATCACCGGTGCCACGCCTAAAAAGAAGCGTCTTGAACTGGTGAATGACTTTAACGGGAATGAAGTGCCGGTATTCCTTATCTCGCTTAAGGCTGGAGGCACCGGACTTAACCTGATAGGCGCTGACGTGGTCATCCATTACGACCCGTGGTGGAACGCCGCTGCCGAGAACCAGGCGACAGACCGTGCGCACAGGATAGGTCAGAAGTCTAAGGTCTCAGTTTTTAAACTGATAGTAAAGGACACTATCGAGGAGAAGATCCTGAAGATGCAGGAGGAGAAGCTGAATCTCGCCGATGAGATCCTGAACGGCGAAGGCACGAGCTTTTTCAACCTGTCTAAAGAGGAACTTCTTGACCTGCTTGAATAATATGTGGTAAACTATTCTGGTTAAGTAAAACACACACAGAGGGAATAGATCCAATGGATGAAAATACAGATATCACAACAGGCGAAGATTACGGCTCTGACGCGCTTTTAGTTCAGATAGATGCGTTCAGGGACAAGGCCGTAAAGCTCTCAGGCCTTATCGGAGCAAAGCAGAAGAAGGTCGTAGCTCTCGAGGCTTTAGTAAAGCAAAGAGAAGCAGACATCGCCGACAAGGAAGAGCAGATAGCAGCTCTCCAGTCAGAGCTCGACTCGAAGCAGAAGGAGGCAGACGCTCTTGTCACGACTGTGGAGACACAGGTCGATAGGATGCTTACCTCTGTAAAGGCTGACCTTTCTGACCTGAACCAGAATATCTCGGATAAGATATCAGAGGAGAACCAGGCAGGAGCCGATAAGCTCGAGACTCTGCTTAATACCGTAAATACTTCAGTCGGTGAGATAAAGGAGACCTTAGCGAACTCCAGCGAGGGCATAAGCCTCGAGGACGTAAAGCAGGAGCTCTCTGAGAAGATCCACTCCGAGAACGTAAAGGTATTCCGGAACATCCAGGACACTATGAAGGAGATGGATCACTCAGAGGAGCAGGAGATCTCATTCGAAGAGAAGTACCAGGCGATGAAGAGCAGGTTTATTGGCATTCTTGTGGTACTGATCGTGAACTTCGGAGTTTCCATCGTTATTCTTCTACATTCACTTGGTATTTTTTAAATGAAGGGGCCGTTCTGCGGCCCTTATTTTGATATTATGGAAAAATTAGAACGTCGCCGCCCGGTATGGGTCATCGGCCATAAGAACCCCGATACAGACTCTATCTGCGCGGCAATAGCATACGCAAATCTTAAGAATCAGACAGAAGAGGGAGATTTTGTTCCAAAGAAAGCTGGCCCGATAAATGAAGAGACGAGGTACGTACTCGACACTTTTCATGTGACGGAGCCTGAGACAGTTAGAAATGTCGGCACCCAGATAAGGGATATGGATTACCGCCACACAGAGGGTGTGGATTCCCACCTTTCCCTGAAAAAAGCCTGGGCGCTGATGAGACAGCTGGATGTCGTTACCCTGCCGGTCGTAAAGCCGGATGGGAGACTCGACGGCATCATCGTAAACGGAGATATCGCCTATTCGTACATGGACGTGTACGATAACCGCGAGCTCGGCCGCGCAAGGACCCAGTACAAAAATATCATCGAGACCTTAAACGGCAAGCTGATCTGCGGAAACGAGCATGCCTACTTTAACCACGGCAAAGTAGTCGTGGCTTCAGGTGATACGAAGACCATCAGGGCAGAGGTCGATGGTGATGACCTGGTGATCCTCGGAAATGTAGTCAGCCGCCAGAAGGCAGTTCTCGAGGAAATCCCCGGCTGCATGATAGTAACCGGCGTAAAGACCATAGATCCCGAGGTAGTAAAGACAGCAGAAGCTATAGACTGTGTGCTTATCACCACAGAATACGACAGTTTCACGACAGCCCGACTCATAAACCAGAGCATCCCTATCAGGTATTTCATGACAACCGACGGACTCGTGACTTTCGAGGAGAGCGACTACTTAGACGATGTGACAAAAGTCATCGGAAAGGTCCGCCACAGAGACTTCCCTATACTCGATGAGCACCAGCGCTATGTCGGTATGTTCTCCAGGCGAAACCTCTTAAATCCGGAGAAAAAGCGGGTTATTCTCGTAGACCATAACGAAAAAAATCAGGCTGTCGACGGCATAGATGAGGCCGAGATTCTGGAAGTCGTGGATCATCACAAGATAGGTTCTCTTGAGACCATTTCTCCGATATATTTTACAAACCGTCCGCTGGGCTGCTGCTCCACGATCATCTACCAGATGTATCAGGAGAGAAAAGTCAAGGTAAATCCACAGATGGCAGGACTTATGCTTAGCGCTATCCTTTCAGATACGCTGATGTTCAGGTCCCCGACCTGCACCGGTGCCGACAAGTCAGCCGCCAGGGAGCTTGCAAAAATAGCCGGAGTCGACATAGAAAAGCACGCAATGGCGATGTTCGAAGCCGGTTCGAATTTCTCTAAAAAGTCCATAGGAGAGATATTCTACACAGACTTCAAGACCTTTAACCAGGGAGATACGGACTTCGGTGTCTCGCAGATCTCGGCCGTATCAGATAAGCAGCTGAACAGCATCCGCACGTCCCTAAGTGAATACCTTGAAAAAGTGCTCGCAGACAGGAACTTAAGCCAGGTCTACGTGATGCTTACGAATATCCTGGACCAGTCGACCCGCCTGATCTGCTACGGCGCAAACAGCGAGGAGATCGCCCGTCAGGCCTTTCCGGACAAACCGATCCTCGAAGATGCGAATGGCCACTTCCAGCTCCTTCCTGGAGTCGTCTCACGAAAGAAGCAGGTCATCCCGGCGCTTATATCCGCGATGGAGGAGCAATGAGTCAGGATACAGTCATTCCGTGGTTTCATATTCATAAGACCGCGGATACGTCAATATTTCTGTGTGAAAAAAATGAAATTTCTGAACAGGCAGTTGAAGAGACAGAGCCGATGATGAAGCCATACCGGAACCGCAGTACGACGTGGGATTACCGCTCAGCATCAGCACTTATCTATGAGGCCTTCCGGCAGTATGAAATCCCACTTGAACAGTACATGGTATCCTACTCAGGACGGCCGTATATAGCAGGCGGCAGAGGAGATATCTCCATAAGCCACAGCGGTCATTACACGGTAGTTGCCATAACCAGCAACCCGGAACTGTCAATAGGGATAGATATAGAAGAAATAGAAAGAGCAAGAAAAAGAAATATAACTGGAATCGCGAAGCGCTTTTTCCCGGAGAAGGAATTCATCCGGGTTCGGGACTCAGAGGATCCGACAATTGAATTCCTAAACCTCTGGACACAGAAGGAGGCCAGGATGAAGGCACTGCGGGTTCCACTGGCGCAGACACTGAGAGAAAATGGAACTGAATCAGCTGCGCCTGCAGGAGATTTTCACAATAAGGAAGATTTCATGTATATGGCATCAAAAAATTATGTGATGACAACGTGTTTTTTTAGGCCAAAACAATAGTAAATATTAAAGTTGAATTAAATTCATCACATACTTGAAAAAAACTCTTGACATCATACAAAAGAGTGCTAGAATGTAAACAACTTAGGGAAAGGAAAGAGAAATGCAGAAGGTATTATCAATCCTCGTAGAGAATACACCCGGACTTCTGAGTCATGTATCGGGGCTTTTCTCAAGGAGAGGATACAATATAGATTCATTCTCCTCGGGAGTCACGGCAGATCCGAGATATACGAGGATCACAATAGTGACACACGGAGATGATATGATCCTCGAGCAGATCGAAAAGCAGGTCGCAAAGCTCTGTGACGTCGTAGACGTAAAGACCTTAGACCCTAAGGATTCCGTCACCAGGGAGCTGATGCTCGTAAAGATAAGTGCCCGTGATACAGACCGACAGTCGGTACTTTCCATCTGCGGGATTTTCCATGCAAAGTGCGTCGATGTGACGAAGGATTCAATGGTCCTCGAGGTCACAGGAAGGGCGGACAAACTGAACAGCTTCCTCGATATGCTTGAAGATTACGATATATTGGAGCTCGCGAGAACCGGACTCACCGGACTTACCCGCGGCACGAAGGACGTAGTCATGATAGATGAAGACGGGAAGATGCATTCACTTTAATCAGACAGAGAGTGGATATAACTCCACTTTCAGATATAAGTACTCACATAAGGAGGATATTTTTATGTCAGAAGCAAAGATCTTTTACCAGCAGGACTGTGATATGTCATACCTTCAGGGCAAGAAGATAGCTATCATCGGCTACGGCAGCCAGGGACACGCACACGCACTTAACCTCAAGGATTCAGGATGCGATGTAGTAGTAGGTCTCTATGAAGGATCAAAGTCAAAGGCTAAGGCCGAGAAGCAGGGACTTAAGGTTCTTACTACTCCGGAAGCAGCTAAGTGGGCAGATATCATCATGATCCTGACACCGGATGAGAAACAGGCTGACATGTATAAGCAGGATATCGAGCCGAACCTCGAAGCTGGCAATATGCTGATGTTCGCACACGGATTTAATATCCATTATAAATGTATCGTTCCGCCAGCAGACGTAGATGTAGCCATGATCGCTCCAAAGGCACCAGGACATACAGTACGTTCTGAGTATCAGGCCGGAAAGGGAACTCCTTGCCTTATCGCAGTAGAGCAGGATGCTACAGGAAAGGCATGGGATATCGCCAGAGCATATGGCGCAGGAATCGGCGGAGCCCGTGCAGGACTTCTTGAGACTACCTTCCGTACAGAGACAGAGACAGACCTCTTTGGTGAGCAGGCAGTTCTCTGCGGCGGCGTTGTAAAGCTGATGCAGACAGGATTCGAAGTACTTTGCGAAGCAGGATATGATCCAAGAAATGCTTACTTCGAGTGTATCCATGAGATGAAGCTGATCGTAGACCTGATCTATCAGTCAGGATTCCAGGGCATGAGATATTCTATCTCAAATACCGCTGAGTATGGTGACTACGTATCAGGACCTAGGATCATCACAGAGGACGTTAAGAAGAACATGAAAGCAGTTCTTTCAGACATCCAGGATGGTACATTCGCTAAGGACTTCCTTCTTGATATGAGCCCGGCAGGACGTCAGGTACACTTCAAGATGCTTCGTCAGAAGAACTCAGAGCATCCTTCAGAGAAGGTCGGCGAGCAGATCAGAAAGCTTTACAGCTGGAATGACGGCGAGGACAAGCTGATCAACAACTAATCCTTATTTTTAAAAAATCGTTACTATTCACGGCAGGCTTCTGTGGGGGTTCACGACGGACGCACTTGTGCGGACGTTTGAATACCCACAGAAGCCTGCCTGTGAAGCAGGAACCTCCCCAGCAACCGCAGACTTTTAGCATCGAAGATGCGGCAAACGCGCGTAAGCGCGGTTGGTCTGCGGTCTGATTGGGGAGGTGCCGTGAATAGTAACAAAAAATCGGGGCAGTTCCGTAAGGAGCTGCTCTTTTTTCTTTACAAAATTCCCCGGAAATATTAAAATTAAACGAAAAGATTATAATGCTGGAAAGGAAAAGTATTACTATGGGAATGACTATGACGCAGAAGATCCTTGCAAAGCATGCCGGACTCGATCATGTAGAGGCCGGACAGCTGATAGAGGCAGACCTGGATCTCGTTCTCGGAAACGACATCACTTCCCCGGTGGCAATCCACGCCATGGAGAATCTGAACGATAAAAAAGTTTTCGATAAGGAGAAGATCGCCCTCGTAATGGATCACTTTGTCCCGAATAAGGACATCAAGAGCGCAGAGCACGTAAAAGAAGTGCGTGAGTTCGCCTGTGAGAACTGCATCACGAACTTTTACGATGTGGGACAGATGGGTATAGAGCACGCCCTGCTTCCTGAAAAAGGACTCGTGGTAGCAGGCGACGCCGTTATCGGAGCAGACTCGCATACCTGTACCTATGGCGCTCTCGGAGCATTTTCTACAGGAGTAGGTTCTACAGATATGGCAGCAGGCATGGCTACAGGAAAGGCCTGGTTCAAGGTTCCGTCAGCCATAAAGTTCATCCTGACCGGAAAGCCGGCTCCGTTCATCAGCGGAAAAGACATTATCCTCCACATCATCGGTATGATCGGTGTAGACGGTGCGCTCTATCAGTCGATGGAGTTTGTAGGAGATGGTCTTCAGTACCTGACTATGGACGACAGATTTACGATTGCAAATATGGCTATAGAAGCCGGTGGAAAGAACGGCATTTTCCCTGTAGATGACAAGACTTTAGAGTATATCAGCGAGCATTCAGACAGAAAGCCTGTAGTCTATGAGGCAGATCCAGACGCTGAGTATACAGCAGTCTACACTATCGACTTATCGAATCTCCGTCCGACAGTTTCATTCCCGCATCTTCCTGATAATACGAAGACAGTCGATGAGGCAGGAGACGTCGAGATAGATCAGGTAGTCATCGGTTCATGTACGAATGGCCGTCTCTCAGACCTTCAGATCGCAGCAGATATCCTGAAGGGCAGGAAAGTAAAGAAGGGTCTCCGTGTCATCGTGATCCCTGCTACTCAGCAGGTTTACTTAGATGCCATGGAAGCAGGCTACCTGAAGACTTTCATCGAGGCAGGAGCAGTAGTTTCGACACCTACCTGCGGACCGTGCCTTGGCGGTTACATGGGAATCCTCGCATCGGGCGAGAAGTGTGTTTCGACGACGAACAGGAACTTTGTAGGCAGAATGGGTGCCACAGATTCAGAGATCTATCTGGCATCGCCTGCAGTCGCAGCAGCATCTGCCATAACTGGAAAAATAACCGACCCGGCAAACGTATGACCGAAAGCTTCGAGATGAAAACAAGACAAAGTCGAAGTTTGAATCCGAAGCGAGGTCGTTCTTTGAGATTAGTGAGAGCGAGTGAAACGAAGCTCGAACTTAACGAAAAGAACTTCATTAGAAAGGAATTACATGGAATCAGCAAGAGGAACAGTTCATAAATTCGGCGATAACGTAGATACAGATGTCATCATCCCGGCAAGGTATTTAAACTCATCGGATCCTGAAGAGCTTGCAAAGCACTGCATGGAAGACATCGACAAGGATTTTGTAAAGAACGTAAAGAAGGGCGATATCATCGTTGCAGAGAAGAACTTCGGCTGCGGCTCATCGAGAGAGCATGCCCCGATATCTATAAAGGCAGCAGGCGTCAGCTGCGTCATAGCAGAGACGTTTGCGCGCATTTTTTACAGGAATTCGATAAATATAGGCCTTCCGATCATCGAGAGTAAGGAAGCGGCTGAAAAAATAAAAAATGGTGATACAGTTTCCGTAGATTTCGACAGTGGAGTCATCACGGATGAGACCACCGGTGAGACATTCAAAGGACAGGCATTCCCGCCGTTCATGCAGAAGCTCATCGATGCGGGCGGACTTATAAACTATGTAAATAAGGAGGAAGCGTAAATGACAGTCGATGAAGAGGCTATGGAGCTTCACCGCAAACTAAATGGAAAAATAAGCACCGAGGCAAAGGCACATGTAAAGGACAGACATGACTTAAGCGTCACTTATACCCCGGGAGTTGCAGCACCTTGCAGGCTCATAGCAAAGAACCCACATGAGGCTTATAACTACACTATAAAGGGCAACACCATCGCTGTCGTATCCGACGGATCAGCCGTCTTAGGCCTTGGCAATATCGGACCTTACGCAGCTCTTCCTGTAATGGAGGGAAAGTGCCTGCTCTTTAAAGAATTCGGCGGAGTAAACGCATTCCCAATCGTCCTCGACACCCAGGACACTGAGGAGATCATAAAGACTGTAAAGGCCATAGCACCGGGCTTCGGCGGCATAAATCTCGAAGACATCTCAGCACCGAGATGCTTTGAGATAGAAGAGCGCCTTAAAAAAGAACTCGACATCCCGGTCTTCCACGATGACCAGCATGGCACAGCCATTATAGTTCTTTCAGGCATCATAAACGCTCTGAAGGTCACGAACCGTACAGTCGAAGGCACGAAGATCGTCGTAAACGGCGCTGGCTCGGCCGGAGTCGCCATCACAAAGCTTCTACTGAGATACGGCTTTAAGGACATCACTATGTGCGACAAGACCGGAATCCTCTCGAAGAGCACGAAGGAAGACCTTAACTGGATGCAGAAAAAAATGGTCGAAGAGACGAACCTCTCACAGAAGACCGGAACCCTTGCAGACGCCCTTAAAGGAGCAGATGTCTTCATCGGAGTCTCAGCGCCTGGTATCGTGACAAAAGAGATGGTAGCCACCATGAATAAAGACGCCATCATCTTTGCGCTAGCAAACCCGACACCTGAGATCATGCCTCCTGAGGCAAAGGCAGGCGGAGCCGCAGTCGTAGCTACAGGAAGAAGCGACTTCCCTAACCAGATAAATAACGTCCTCGTTTTCCCGGGCATCTTCAAGGGCGCTTTAGAGTGCGGAGCCAGGGCCATCACAGAGGATATGAAGCTCACCGCCGCCAAGGCAGTCGCTTCTCTTATCCCTGACTCTGACCTTACCCGCGATAACATCATCGCCGACGCCTTCAACCCAGGCGTCGCCGACGTCGTTGCCAAAGCCGTCAAGGACAATTATATCTCTGAAGAATAACACATAGCAGTATATGAAAAAGGGCAGTCCCTTTTTCATATACTTGAAATCACTTTAATTTTTTACTATAATAAGTTCATTCGATTTTTCATTTTTTCACAAATCTAAAAATCAAATTCATAGAATATACATGAATCTACGAAAGGACATGCATGGCAACAGAAGAGACTTATAAGAAAATGCAGCTCCCGGACCTGAAGGCCCTGATAAAAGAGAGGCACATCAGAGGGACATCGACAATGAGAAAGCCGCAGCTGATCGAGGTACTGTTAAATTACGACGCGAAGCAGCAGCTGACAGGCCAGCCGGAAGAGACGAGAGAAACGACTGAAGAGCCAAAGGCAGAGGTAGGGGAGGCGGAGAAGCCGCAGGAGACAGTACAGAAAAAAGAGCCGGAGGAGAACCACTACAGAAAACAGCCGAGACAGAAGTATCAGTCAAAAGAGCCGGAAGAGAGAAATAACCGCGGAGAGAACAGGGGAAGACAGAACAGATATAATAAATCCGACAACAGACGAAACTACCAGAACTACCAGAATAATAGAAAAAATAACTACCAGCAGAGACAGAACCAGCAGCCTCAGGAGAACCAGAATCATGCCGAAGCAACAAGCGATACTATAGCAGGTGAAGTCATCACAGAGGCACCGGATACTGAGAATATGACTCCGCGCGAGGCAGCCAGGGAAGCAGCCCGTGAGCAGGCAGAGATCCCTAGATACAAGGACGCTCATCCGTGCAGCGGAATGCTCGAAGTCTTACCGGACGGATTCGGCTTCCTGAGATGCAACGGCTATAGTACAGCGGAAAATGACGTTTACGTATCACCTTCACAGATCAGGAGATTCCGCCTTCGCACCGGGGATATGCTTACAGGTGAGACGAGAAAAAATAACACGACAGACAAGTACGGCGCCCTGCTCTTCATGGATTCGGTAAACGGAAAGAATCCAGATGTAAATGCCAGAAGGACTCCGTTCGAGAAGCTGACGCCTATTTTCCCTGATGAGAGGATCAGACTCGAAAGAGAGGGCGGCTCCAACGCTGCAAGGCTCGTAGACCTCGTATCCCCGATAGGAAAGGGACAGAGAGGAATGATCGTCTCCCAGCCTAAAGCCGGAAAGACCACACTTTTAAAAGAGGTCGCTCTTTCGGTCATGCACAATAACCCGGAGATCCATCTGATCATCCTGCTCATCGACGAGAGACCTGAGGAAGTCACTGATATGCGTGAGACCATCGCCAAGGCAAACGCAGACGGGAACGCCAGCGTAGAGGTGGTGGCATCTACTTTCGATGAGACACCGGAAAATCACAAGCGCGTTTCCGAAATGGTCATAGAGCACGCGAGAAGAATGGTCGAGGATAAAAAGGACGTAATGATCCTTCTCGATTCTATCACGAGACTTGCGAGAGCCTACAACCTGACAGTTCCGCCATCAGGAAGGACACTTTCAGGAGGACTCGATCCGACAGCGCTCTACATGCCGAAGAGATTTTTCGGAGCAGCGAGAAATATGCGCGAGGGAGGATCACTTACGATCCTTGCCACTGCACTTGTAGATACAGGCTCCCGAATGGATGACGTCGTATTCGAGGAATTCAAAGGTACTGGCAATATGGAATTAGTCCTCGACAGAAGCCTTTCAGAGAGAAGGGTCTTCCCGGCTATCGACTTAGCAAAGTCGTCTACGAGAAGAGACGACATGCTGCTTTCAAGAGAAGAGATGGTCGCCATGAATATCATCCGCAAGGGACTTAGCGGCATGAAGAGCGAAGACGCGATAGAGACAGTACTTAATCTCATCTCCCGCACGAAGGATAACTACGAATTCTGCCGTGAGATAGTCAGGATGAGAGTTATTTAAAGCTTGAAAGAATTTTATCTATGTAGTATATTCATGCTTATGGAGGTGAGACATGAGCGCAGATCTAAGCATTGTACTGGACGCGTGCGGAGGAGACAACGCGCCTGACGAGATCATAAAGGGAGCTTATGAAGCACTGAAGAAAAAAGAAAATCTCCGGATCATTTTTGCAGGACCTGAAGACGAGATAAAGGCGAAGGTCGAGAGCTACGCCGACATGCCGACAGAGCGCGTCAGCTACTGCAACGCTACCGAGCAGATAGAGATGGCAGAGCCGCCGGTAAAGGCTATAAGGCATAAGAAGGACTCCTCTATAGTGAAGGGGCTTACCCTGGTCAGGGAGGGGGAAGCAGACGCTTTCATCTCAGCCGGCTCTACCGGAGCCATCCTCGTAGGCGGACAGCTTATAGTAGGAAAGCTCAAAGGCATAAAACGGGCTCCTCTGGCACCTCTCGTACCGACTACGAACGGAGTCACCCTTCTTATCGACTGCGGGGCGAATGTTGACGCCAGACCGGAGCACCTCGTATCTTTTGCGCAGATGGGTTCTATCTATATGGAGCACGTCCTGAAGAAAAAGAATCCGACGGTAGGGCTCCTCAGCATAGGGACCGAAGAGGAGAAGGGAAATGCCCTGGTAAAAGATACGCTTCCTCTCCTTAAAGAGTGCAAAGGCATTAACTTCATCGGACCTGTAGAGGCGAGAGACCTGCCTTTCGGAGCGGCAGACGTCATCGTGACAGAAGCCTTCGCCGGGAATATAGCCCTGAAGACTTACGAGGGAACCGCGAAGATGCTTATGGGCCTCCTAAAGGACAGCCTTACAGAGAATCTCAGGTCGAAGCTCGGAGCAGCCATGGCACTTCCGTCCCTGAAGAAGCACCTGAAGGCGTTCGATGCCTCACGCTACGGCGGAGCACCGCTCTTAGGACTCAGGGGACTTGTCGTAAAGGCGCATGGCAGCAGCACGGCAGTCGAGATAAAGAACGCCATCCTTCAGTGCATGGTATTTTCAAAAGAAGATATAAACGGAAAAATAGCAGCAGAGTTAAATTCGGAGGAACAGTGAAATGGAATTTGAAAAGTTAAGAGACATCATAGTAGACGTTCTTTCTGTAAATCCTGACGAAGTAAAGCCGGACACGAAGTTCATCGATGACCTCGGAGCAGATTCGCTCGACATCTATCAGATCATCATGGGAGTCGAGGAAGAGCTTGACATCGAGGTGAACGAAGAGGACGCCGAGAAGATCGTCACAGTGCAGGATGCACTCGACATGATAAACGACGTAAAAGACTGACACACACATGAAAAAGGGGACAGACCCCTTTTTCATCTTTTTGATGGAGGATATTTTGAACAGAGACTTGGATGAGCTGATGAAATGCATTGGATATCAGTTTAAGGATAAGGAGCTCTTAAGGCACGCGCTGACCCACAGTTCATACGCGAACGAGAAGAACCTGAAGCCTTTTTCTGATAACGAGCGTCTGGAGTTTTTAGGAGACGCTGTCCTTGAAGTGGTATCCAGTGATTTTTTATATAAAAATTATCCGCAGATGCACGAGGGAGACTTATCGAAGCTCCGTGCGTCTTTAGTCTGCGAACCGACTCTCGCGTTCTGCGCAAAGGAGATTAACCTCGGAGACTTTATAAGGCTCGGACGCGGCGAGGACGCTACAGGCGGCAGAAAGAGAAAGTCTGTCACTTCAGACGCTTTTGAGGCAGTCATAGGAGCCATGTATTTAGACGGCGGAATGGAGCCTGCATCCACTTTTATCAGGAGATTTGTGCTGACGGACATCGAGCACAAAAAGCTCTACCACGACTGCAAGACCGCGCTCCAGGAGATAGTGCAGGCTAAGCACGACGAACCGCTCGAATACGAAGTCATAAATGAGTCAGGACCTGATCACGCAAAAGTATATACTGCTGTTGCAAAAGTCGGGGATAAGATCCTCGGCAAGGGAAACGGCAGCTCGAAAAAGCATGCCGAACAGGAAGCAGCATTTAATGCCTTAGTCTCTCTTCACGAAGAGGACAGGGCTGATGTACTGAAGGACTAAAGACTCATGTATTTAAAGCAGATGGAACTTCTGGGATTTAAGTCCTTCGCGAACAAGATAGTTCTTAAATTCCACAATGGTATTACGGGAATAGTGGGCCCTAACGGCTCAGGAAAATCAAATGTAGCAGATGCTGTCAGATGGGTTTTGGGAGAGCAGTCGGCGAAGACCTTGAGATCTGGTTCCATGACAGATGTCATTTTTTCGGGGACGGAGCAGAGGAAGCCGCTAAGCTACGCCTATGTGGCAATCACCTTCGATAATTCAGATCATGTGCTCCCGACAGACTATGAGGAGGTTACGGTGGCGAGACGCGTTTACCGCTCAGGCGAGAGCGAGTACCTGATCAACGGCTCGACCGTAAGGCTCAAAGACGTAAACGAACTCTTCATGGACACCGGCATCGGAAAAGAGGGTTACTCTATCATCGGACAGGGGCAGATCGATAAGATCCTCTCGGGAAAGTCAGAAGAGCGCCGGGAGCTTTTTGACGAAGCAGTCGGCATCGTAAAGTATAAAAAAAGAAAAGCCGAATCGATAAAGAAACTCAATGAGGAGGAAGACAGTCTCGTAAGGTTAGAGGATATCCTCTCCGAACTCGAGAGACAGCAGGGACCGTTAAAAGAGCAGGCAGAGACCGCGCGCGAGTATCTAAAAAAGCGTGACAGGTTAAAGACTTTAGACATCAACGCCTTTCTTTTAGAGACAGCTTCGCTCTCTTCGGATGATGAAAAAATAAAGTCCGACCAGGATGTGACGAAGAGCCAGCTCGATGACTTTTACAAAAAAAGTGACGAGATAAAAAATTCGTTCCACCAGATAAAAGAGGATATCGCCGCTAAAGAAAACGAGCTTGATTCTTTAAGAGAAAAGAAGCAGCAGGCCGATGTAGAGAATGAGAAGCGCGAGGGCCAGATAAAACTCCTTAACGAGCAGCTCAGATACGAGAAGCAGACGGCTGAAGAATTAGAGCAGAGAAGAAAAGATACTCTGGAGACTCTGGAAGGTCACAAGGCTGATAAGGCAAAGGCGGAAGAAGACTTAAAAGAGTTAAACGAAGAGACTGCCTCTGTAAATGACGAGGAAAAAGAGACAGAGCGCCTATTAGCTAATGCTAAAAGGTCCGCCTCTGAACTCGAAGAGGATATCGCGAAAGTAAATAAAGCTTCAGACGAAGTCGCATCATTTAAGTCGGAGCATGAGGCCTTAGTGCTTAAGAACAAAGCCTTAAAGGAACAGCTCTCTCTTCAGAAGAGCCAGACTGCGGCCCGCCTTCTTTCGAGAAAAGAGAAGAACTCTGACCTCGACGGACAGATAGAGCAGGCGACAAAGGATAACGAAGCCCTCGACAGCCAGCTTAAATTAACCACCGACGAACTTAATAAACTAGCTGAAAAAAAGCAGCAGATCGAGACTGAGAGAGACTCACTTAAAAATGAGCTAAAAGAAAAGAATCAGCAGTATTCCGTCTATCACACGAGACTCGAGTCCATCAGAAATATCGCCGAGAGATACGAGGGATTCGGAAATACCGTAAAGCGGGTCATGGAGAAAAAGAGCCAGTACCCTGGCATTTACGGAGTAGTCGCAGATCTCGTGAGCACCGAGAAAAAATACGAGGTCGCTATCGAGATAGCCTTAGGCGGAAGCGTGAAAAACGTCGTAGTCGATACGGAAAATACTGCCAAAGAGCTTATCTCTTACCTAAAAAGAGAAAGATTAGGCCGTGCGACTTTCCTTCCTGTAAGTTCTGTAAAAGGCTCATATTCGAGAATTCCTGACGGAGTATCTTCTGAAAGAGGAGTCATCGGGACTGCAGATACTTTAGTAAAGCACGACAGCAGATACGACGGGATTTTTTCATACCTTCTAGGCAGGACAGTAGTCGTAGATTCTATCGATGACGCGATAGCGCTTGAGAGAAAATACCACCAGAGTCTTAATCTCGTGACCCTGGAAGGAGATACGATGAGGCCGGGAGGCGCCATGACAGGTGGTGCTTACCGCAGGTCTGAGAACCTTCTCGGAAGAAAGAGACAGCTCGATGAGTTAAGTGACACGTGTAAAAAATTACAGGAGCGCCTCAAAGAGATAAACTCTTCGATGGACGAGTCATCGCGGCAGAGAGAAGAGGCAGCTTCAAGCGAAAAGGAAAAGCGTGACGAGTACAACCGTATCCTGATCGAGAAGAAAAATAAAGAGCACGACCTCTCACTTCTTAATGAACAGAAGGCAGACGAGGCCAGGGCCTACGAAGACATCGTAAAGGAAGAAGCTGAGATAAAGAAAAAACTCGCTGCGATGGAAGAGGAGCAGAACTCGTTTGACGAGAAGCTCTCTGAAATCCATTTAAAGGAAAGTGACATCGCGAAGAAGTCCGAAGAGCTCGAAAAAGAAAAAGTAAGGCTCGACGGAAGCATCACGAGGCTTTCTGACAAGCTCTCTGACATCAGGGTTCGGAAAGCTTCCCTTTCCGAGAAGCTGAACGCAGCTTCAGAGAGACTCGGGAGATTCAAAGAGAGCGAAGCAAATGCCGAGAAGCTGATCGAGGACTTAAAGAACCGGACAGAGTCTGGTTCGAGGGAGACCGAAGATAAGAAAAAAGAAATCGAAGACTTAAAAGCCGAGATCGAGAACGGGAAGGCTGAAAAGGATGCTCTTGTCACCCAGATAAAAGAACTCGCTGCTTCAAAGGAAGAGCTTGATACGAAGAGTCAGAGCATTTTTGATCAGAGTGAGAGCATCTCCTCAGAGATCTCAGTCCTGGAGAAAGAGAGCCTGAGACTCGAGCAGAGAGCCGAGAAGAACAAAGAACGCTTCGACGAGCTGACAAACTATATGTGGGATCAGTACGAGATCACGAAGCACGAAGCTGAAGAGCAGAAGGATGAGACACTTACAGACCTCACAGAGATCAGAAAAGAGTCAAAGGGACTCCAGTCAGACATCAGGCAGATGGGTTCTGTAAATGTAAACGCAGTAGAGGAGTACGATGAACTCTCGAAACGATATACATTTATGAACACCCAGCATGATGATCTGCTCGACGCGAAGGAGAAACTGCTAAAGATCATAAACGACCTCGACACCGGAATGCGGGCGCAGTTCGAGACGGGATTTGCAGACATCCAGAAGGAATTCGACAAAGCATTCAAAGAGCTCTTCGGAGGCGGTCATGGAAAGATAACTCTTGCCGGGGATGAGGATATCCTCGAAGCGGATATCAATATCATTGCATCTCCTCCTGGAAAGAAGCTTACGAATATGATGCAGATGTCAGGAGGCGAGAAGTCGCTTACAGCGATAGCACTTCTTTTTGCGATACAGAACCTGCACCCGTCGCCGTTCTGCCTTTTAGACGAGATTGAGGCTGCCCTCGACGATTCAAATGTCGACAGGTTCGCGCAGTACTTAAACAGGCTCACGAACCACACACAGTTTATCGTGATAACGCACAGACGAGGCACGATGAACGCCGCCGACAGACTCTACGGAATCACGATGCAGGAGAAGGGTGTATCGACCTTAGTATCCGTAAACCTTATAGAAGATCAGCTGAAGTAAGGAGTGTAAATGGGATTTTTTCAAAAATTAAAGGATGGCCTTTTTAAGACCAGAAGCGGTTTTGTCGCTGACATGGACGCGGTCTTCATGGGCCATGAAAAACTCGACGATGATTTTTATGATGACCTCGAGGAGACGCTCATCATGGGCGACATCGGGGTGCACACGACAGAGGACATCATCGAGGAATTAAAAAAGGCTTCAAAGAAGGAGCACATCAAAAAGCCGGGACCTCTCCGCGAATACTTCGTGAAGTATGTCACCGAAAAAATGGCACTTCCGGATGACGCCTACGAATTCACCGGGACTACTTCGGTAGTTTTCGTGATCGGCGTAAACGGAGTCGGAAAGACGACTACGATAGGAAAGCTTGCGGCGAAGCTGCACGACGAAGGAAAAAAGGTCGTGATAGCGGCGGCAGATACTTTCCGCGCGGCTGCAAAAGAGCAGCTTGAGATCTGGTCGGACAGGGCAGGAGCCGAAGTCATCGGAGCAGGCGAGGGAGCTGACCCTTCATCCGTAGTCTACGACGCTATAGCAGCTGCAAAGGCAAGACACGCCGACTGCCTTCTGATAGACACAGCCGGAAGGCTCAATAATAAAAAGAACCTGATGGACGAGCTGTCCAAAATGAATAAGATAATCGACTCGCACTTTCCTGAGGCACACCGGGAGACTTTGGTCGTAGTCGACGCAACTACCGGACAGAACGCCTTACATCAGGCAGAGGATTTTTCACAGGTGGCAGATGTGACTGGTATCGTTCTCACAAAAATGGACGGAACAGCCAAGGGAGGCATTGCTATAGCCATTGCGACAGAGCTTGGGATCCCCGTAAAGTACATAGGAGTTGGTGAAAAAGTCGAGGATCTGGAGCGTTTTGACGCGGAGCAGTTCGCGAAGGCACTTTTTGAACTTGACGAAAAAGACGAAACAGATGTAGAATAGAACATACTTACGGAAAAAGAAAAAGATGAAAGGAACAGAGATTATGCTTACGAAAGAAGATTTTGACGAGGCTTTTAAGAAAGTCCACGAGGTGACACTAGAGACAAAGCTCGTGTACAGTGATTACTTCAGCGCGCAGACCGGGAACAAGGTCTACCTGAAGCCGGAGAATCTGCAGAGAACAGGTGCTTATAAGGTCAGAGGAGCTTACTATAAGATCTCGACTTTATCAGATGAGGAGAGAGCAAAGGGACTCATCACGGCTTCGGCAGGAAACCACGCGCAGGGAGTGGCCTACGCCGCAAAGCACTTCGGCTGCAAGGCAGTCATTGTAATGCCTACGACTACCCCTCTGATAAAAGTAAACCGCACGAAGAGTTACGGAGCAGAAGTAGTGCTTCACGGAGATGTCTACGATGACGCCTGTGACTACGCGCTGAAGCTCGCAAAGGAGAATGGATACACCTTCATCCATCCGTTCGACGATCCCGTAGTAGCTACCGGCCAGGGAACCATAGCTATGGAGATCATCCAGGAGCTTCCGCTGGTGGACTACATCCTCGTGCCTATCGGAGGCGGCGGACTGGCTACCGGAGTATCGACTCTGGCGAAGCTCATAAATCCGAAGATAAAAGTAATCGGAGTAGAGCCTGCTGGGGCTGCCTGCATGAAGGAGTCACTTAAGAACGGTGAAGTCACGACGCTTCAGCACGTGAACACTATAGCAGACGGCACAGCAGTAAAGACACCGGGTTCACATATCTTCCCATATATCAAGAAGAATATCGACGACATCCTGACAGTCCGCGATGACGAGCTGATCGTGGCTTTCCTCGATATGGTCGAGAACCACAAGATGGTAGTTGAGAACTCAGGTCTCCTCTCGGTAGCAGCTGCCAGACAGCTGAAGTGTAAGAATAAGAATGTAGTCTGTATCCTTTCAGGCGGTAATATGGACATCATCACGATGTCATCAGTCGTACAGCAGGGACTTATCATGAGAGATCGTATTTTTACAGTTTCTGTCCTGCTGCCTGATAAGCCGGGTGAGCTGGCAGCTGTCGCAGAGACTGTCGCAAAGGAGCAGGGTAATGTCATCAAGCTCGAGCACAACCAGTTCGTCGCTGTAAACCGCAGCGCACAGGTGGAGCTTCGCATCACGCTTGAGGCATTCGGAACCGACCATAAGGCGCAGATCATGGATGCGCTTGAAAAAGGCGGCTACAAACCGAAGATAGTAAGGACTGTTTTATAATTCAAGTGAAGGGGGCTCATGGCATAGTATGTTTCTCGAGACATCTGTGCCATTTGCCCCCCATTGTCAGGAGATAAAATTCAATGAGTAAAAAAACAAATGACAGCGACTATGGTGCTGACAGTATCGCTGTCCTGGAAGGGCTCGAGGCCGTCCGGGTCCGCCCCGGCATGTATATAGGCTCGACTACGAGAAAGGGCTTAAACCACATGATCTACGAGATCGTCGATAATTCAGTCGACGAGCATCTCGCAGGATACTGTGATACCATTCATGTCACCTTAAATGACGACGGTTCGTGTACTGTCGAGGATAATGGACGAGGAATCCCGGTGGGAATGCATGCCAAGGGAGTTTCTGCAGAGAGAGTGGTGTTTACGACACTGCATGCCGGAGGAAAATTCGACCACTCTGTCTACAAGACCTCAGGAGGACTGCACGGAGTAGGTTCGTCTGTCGTAAATGCGCTTTCGTCATTCATGGATGTGCAGATAAAACGAGACGGACATATCTATCACGACAGATACGAGAAGGGTAAGCCAGCTCAGAAGCTGATAAAGGGACTGCTTCCTGTCATCGGAGATACGAAGGAGACAGGGACTACGATCACCTTCCTTCCGGATCCGACCATTTTTGAAAAAACGAGATTCAAAGAAGATGAGATAAAGAGCCGTCTGCATGAGACAGCCTACTTAAATCCGGCTCTTACGATAATCTACGACGATAATCGCGAGGGAATGGATGAGCACGAGGTCTACCATGAAGAGGACGGACTTTCGGGCTTCATCAGAGATCTGAATGCGAATAACGAACCAGTCACCGACATCGTGACTTTAAGCGGTGAGAGTGACGGCATCCAGGTGGACGTAGCCTTCCAGTTCGTAAACGAATTCCATGAGAATATCATGGGCTTTTGTAATAATATCTACAATGCCGAAGGCGGAACCCACATCACCGGATTCAAGACTATTTTTACGACGGTCATAAACTCATACGCGAGGACTCTCGGAATCCTTAAGGACAAGGACCCGAACTTCACAGGAGCCGACGTCAGGAATGGTATGACAGCCGTCATTTCGATAAAGCACCCGGACCCCAGGTTCGAAGGACAGACGAAGACGAAGCTCGATAACCAGGACGCTGCGAAGGCAGTGTCCACAGTCGTAAACGAGCAGGTAGTTCTCTACTTCGACAGGAATGTCGATACGCTTAAGGCTGTAATAGAGTGCGCCCAGAAAGCAGCGAAGATCCGTAAGACAGAGGAGAAAGCAAAGACGAACCTTCTGACAAAGCAGAAGTATTCTTTTGACTCGAATGGAAAGCTCGCAAACTGCGAGAGCCGCGATTCCTCAAAGTGCGAGATTTTTATCGTAGAGGGAGACTCAGCCGGCGGTTCCGCTAAGACCGCGAGAAACCGTATGTATCAGGCCATCCTCCCTATCCGTGGAAAAATCTTAAATGTCGAAAAGGCTTCGATAGATAAAGTCTTAGCGAATGCCGAGATAAAGACGATGATAAATGCCTTTGGCTGCGGTTTTTCTGAAGGTTACGGAAATGATTTTGACATCACGAAACTCAGATACGATAAGATCATCATAATGGCAGATGCCGATGTAGACGGAGCACACATAGCGACACTACTGCTGACGCTTTTCTATCGCTTCATGCCGGAGCTTATCTACGAGGGACATGTCTACATCGCAATGCCGCCACTCTACAAGGCTATGCCAAAGAAGGGCAAGGAAGAGTACTTATACGACGATGAAGCCCTCGCACAGTACAGGAAGAAGCACAAGGGACCATTTACTCTCCAGCGTTACAAAGGACTTGGAGAGATGGACGCCGACCAGCTCTGGGAGACGACTCTCGACCCTGAGAGGCGAAGGCTCAGACAGGTAGAGATAGAAGATGGTCGTATGGCAAGCGACGTCACAGAGATGCTGATGGGAAACGAAGTGGCTCCCCGAAAGCAGTTTATACATAAGCATGCGAGGGAAGCAGAACTGGATCTGTAGCAGTCACATGGTATACCCAGCCCCGTAAATGATAAGGAGAATAAATGCCACAAGAACTGATTCACTCGGAATACTCCGAGATAATGCAGAAATCATATATAGACTATGCGATGAGCGTCATCGTGCAGAGAGCCTTACCTGACGTAAGGGACGGACTGAAGCCGGTGCAGAGGCGTACCCTTTATGATATGTACGAGCTCGGCATCCGCTACAATGGCCCTTACAGAAAAAGTGCGCGTATCGTAGGTGATACAATGGGTAAATACCATCCGCACGGCGATTCATCTATCTACGATGCTCTCGTGGTGATGGCCCAGGACTTCAAGAAGGAGCTCCCTCTCGTAGACGGCCATGGAAACTTCGGCTCGATAGAGGGCGACGGAGCAGCCGCCATGCGTTACACCGAGGCCAGACTCGCGAAGGTGACGCAGGAGACGTTTCTTGCGGACTTAGATAAGGATGTCGTAGACTTCGTTCCGAATTTCGACGAGACCGAAAAAGAGCCGTCAGTCCTGCCTGTCCGCATCCCGAATATCCTGATAAACGGAGCAGAGGGAATCGCAGTCGGAATGGCCACATCCATCCCTACGCATAACCCTGGTGAGGTAATCGATCTCGTGATCGCCTATATGAAAAATCCCGACATGTCGACAAAGCAGGCGATGAAGTATGTGAAGGGACCTGATTTCCCGACCGGAGGAATAGTCACAAATAAGGACGACCTTGAGGAAATCTACTCTACAGGCCAGGGAAAGATAAAACTCAGAGGCCGCGTGGAGACAGAGCCCGGGAAAGCCGGACACACGAAGGTCGTGATCACAGAGATCCCTTATACGATGATTGGTTCTGGTATTGGCAAATTCTTAGCTGATACAGCAGCTCTTCAGGAAAACCATCTGACGAGCGACATCTCTGATATCTCAAACCAGTCTTCAAAGGAAGGCATCAGGATCGTCATCGACCTTAAGAAGGGTGCGGATGTCGAGAATTTTATAAATCTGCTGTATAAGAAGACAAAGCTCGAGGACACATTCGGGGTCAATATGCTCTGTGTCTGCGACGGACGCCCGGAGACTCTGGGAATAGTTCCTATCATAAGGCACCATGTAGAGTTCCAGTACGAGCTTGCCAGACGAAAATATACGACACTCCTGAATAAGGAGAGGGAGAAGAAAGAAGTCCAGGAAGGTCTTATAAAGGCCTGCGACTGCATCGACCTGATCATCGAGATCCTGCGTGGCAGTAAGGACAGGGCTATGGCAGAGGCCTGTCTGGTCGAGGGAAAGACAGACGGCATAAAGTTCAAGACGAAGACTTCAGAGAAGGCCGCAAAGACCCTGCTTTTTACAAAGAGACAGGCTGACGCCATCCTCGATATGAGGCTCTACAGGCTGATCGGTCTTGAGATCCAGGCACTGCGCGCTGACTACGACCAGACCATGGCGAATATCGCTGTCTATACGGACATCCTTGAGAACCGTGACTCCATGACAAAGGTCATCATCGATGACTTAAAGAAACTGAAAAAGGAGTACTCAGTTCCGAGAAAGACGACTATTGACAATGTCGAAGAGGCTGTCATCGTAGAGAAGCCTATCGAGGAGACAGACCAGGTAGTCCTTATCGACAGGTTCGGCTACGCCAGAGGAATCGATATGCCGACCTACGAGAGGAACAAAGAGGCTGCTGATTCCGAGAGCAAGCGGGTTATTTTCTGTAAAAATACTGATAAGCTGATTATCTTTACCGACACCGGAAAGGCTGATACGCTGAAGGTCTTAGACCTGCCGCTCGGCAAATTCCGAGACAAGGGTGAACCTGTCGATAACGTAAGTAACTTTGACGGTTCGAAGGAGAGGGCACTTTTTGTAGGATCAGTTTCTGAAATTCTCGGAAAAGAGATGTATTTTGTCACGAAAAGGGGTATGATAAAGAAAGTAGCCGGAGATGAGTTCGAGTCTTCGAGAAAGACGATAGCGGCTACGAAGTTTAAAGACAACGATGAGCTGGTGGCAGTCGGCATCCTTGAGCCTGGTTCAGAGATCACGATACGCACTGAGAAGAAGCATAAGTCGAAGATAAAAGCCTGTGACTTCCCGCTGATGCATAAGAATTCAGTCGGAAATACCGGCATAAAGCTCAAAAAGGGAGACTCTGTCGTAGAGGCATAAGGAGGATATATGGAGGAGAAGAGAGTAAACAGAAACTACGCAGCGATGATGGCCGTCATTGTCCTGTCGGTGCTTTTTATCATAGTAGGCGCGATACTGGCGATAGATCCGGCGTTTCCTGTAGCAGGCTTTCTGTATGTGACGAGCGGATTTGCGATAATCGGAGGCTGCTGGCTGGTGCTCAGGTTCTTCATGAAAGAAGAGTACAGGTCGGTCTCGAACTATGATTTCTCGACAGGCATCCTGCTCATTGCAGCCGGAGTTTTAGTCATCATTCAGGCAAAGGCGCTTATACCGTATTTTATCTATGTGCTTGGCTGCCTGCTGATAGTGCTGGGCGTCTGTGTGCTCCAGTTTTTCCTTCAGTGCGCTTTCATGCGCGGACCTTTTTCAGCTTTCTTAAACTTCGTCTTTGCGGCAGCGATGATCGCCCTGGGTGGAGCCTTCCTGGTAGTTTACGGTAAGACAGTTTTTGCAAATCTCGTATATTTTTACCTCGGGGTGATGCTCGCAGGGATCCTCGGACTACTCTCACTTATGATGACCTTCATCAGGAGTGTAAAGTATGAGCGCTGGCTCGCGCTATCAGCTAAGAGGAATGTCGAAGACGAGCCTTACACCGAGACTTACCTCGACATCAAGCGCTCACGTGACAGGAACCTCGAGGATCAGCCTTTTAAGGTTGAAGAGCTTCCTCCAGAACCGAATCCGGGCAGACTCTGGAACGAACCGGCTGAGGAAGAACCTGCAGAAGAAAGCACAGATACAGAGGATAAGAAAACAGAAGAGTGATCTTTATAAAAAGGGGATAAGCCCCCTTTTTCACGTATATGGAAAGGAAAAAGATGAAACCAAAGATTTATATAGACGGGCAGAGTGGAACGACGGGCCTTCAGATATATGACAGGATAGAGGCCAGGGATGATCTGGAGCTCATTCTGATAGATCCGGACAAGCGCCACGACGAGGATGAGAGACGGAAATTCATAAACGCAGCTGACATCGTATTCCTGTGTCTCCCTGATGCTGAGGCAGTGCACGCTGTATCTCTAGTGGATAACGACCATGTAAAAATAATCGACGCTTCGACTGCTCACAGGACTGCCGATGGCTGGACCTACGGCTTTCCTGAATTAAAAAATGGCCAGAGAGACGAGATTGTCGCTTCACACCGTATAGCAAACCCGGGCTGCCATGCGACTGGATTTATCAGCACTGTGGCGCCACTGGTACAGGCAGGTATCCTTCCAGTCGATTATCCGGTCAGCTTCTTTTCACTGACAGGATACTCAGGTGGCGGAAAGAAGATGATCGCCGAATACGTGGCTGACGGCCGTTCAGAGCTTCTCTCATCACCAGGCATTTACGGCAGGACCTTAAAGCACAAGCATATACCTGAGATGGTAAAGTACACCGGACTATCACACGCGCCGGTATTCCTTCCGGTAGTAGATGATTACTACAAGGGAATGGCGGGGACACTGACGCTTCAGAACAGGCTTTTAAACGGTGTTCCTTCAGCTCAGGACATCTGGCAGTCGTATAAAAAGCACTACGATGGCGAGACCTTTGTGACAGTCGCAGACTTCGAGGAAAAGCCGGGGACTATCTACGCAAACGAGCTTGCCGGCTCAAACCAGCTGAAGATCTACGTCAGCGGAGACAGTGAGAACACTGCAGTCACAGCTATTTTTGATAACCTCGGCAAGGGAGCTTCCGGCGCAGCCGTACAGAATATGAACATAGCATTGGGACTCGACGAGACGATAGGGCTGGTGTGATATGTCAGAAAAGAAAGCATTTATAGTACCCGGGATCGGGTACACGGCGGATCGGTCGCTTCTGTATTTCACTGGAAAAATGGCCGAAAACGCCGGTTATACCAGAGATGTGATAGGCTTTGGCGGTTTTGAAAAGGGAGTAAAGGGAGACCCGGAAAAAATGAAGCGTGCTTTCAGGCACGCGTATAATCAGTTGACAGAACAGCTCCCTGAGGATGCGGCTGAAGGAGATATTTTTATATCGAAAAGCATAGGTACGGCAGTTTCGCTTCATGCTGATCTGAAGAAGGGCATCCGTGCCAGGCATATCCTTTTTACTCCGCTCGCGGAGACGATGCATGAACTGAGGCTGCTTCTCGAGTCCCAGGGCTCAGAGCGAGCAAAGGACATCATAGTATTTCACGGGCTGAAAGACCCGTGGGCTCCGGATAATGAGCAGCTGTCTGAAGACGCCGAGGAATGCGGCGTGACCTACTACGAAGTCACCGATGCGAACCATTCCCTCGAGACCGGCGAAGTCATGACAGACATCGGAAACCTCCGTGGAATCCTGGAGGCATGTGGGGAGTTTATAAGCGGAAGTCACTGATCAGGGGGACTGGTATTCATCACCTCCACCAGCTGTTCGAGGGCTTTGATCTGGTTCTCGGTCAGGCCGGTGACATCGAGGGTTTTCTCGGGAGGCTTCTTCTCGATGCCGAGGAGAAAATCAGTGGAGCATTTGTAGAGGGAGGCCAGCTTCATCACATTTTTTAGAGAAGGCTCTATATAGCCATTCTCATAATCTGCAAGGGTAGAGGAAGATATTCCGATAATTTCAGATACGACTTTTCTTGACAGGCCAAGTGCCTGTCTTTTTTCTTTTAGTTTTGTTGAAAGCCCTTTTATCATCATTTACCTCCGTACCGTTAATTTACATAACTATAGTGCGTTTAAAATATAAATACTTGCGTTATTAACACAAAAATGCTAGAATTTTACGGTGAAAAAATAAATGGAGATATTAGATGCAGTTTACAACAGCTGATATACATCTGGCGGAGGATTTTTCAGGAAAGCTTAAAAAGGCCTGTCAGGAGATGCTTGCCGGAAAGCCCATATCAAGGGCTCTGTCAGAAAATGTCATAAGCCCGTCAACTTTTAAGGCTCTGGTAAAAGGACTAAAAAAGAGCACTGGACTTATAGAAAATCCGGAAGTCCTGAGACATCCAGCCTGGCAGGATGATCTGGTTAGTGACCTGTGGAATGGTGAGGACGTATATATTCCGACCGACTTTGATGAGACGCTGGAGAGAATAGAAGCTGTGGAACTGGATGATGCTGAAAAGCATATCATAGATTTCTGCTATAAAGAGAGATTATCGCTACACGAGGTGGCTGGAAAGCTGGGAATAGACGAATCCACGGCTGCCATTAAAAGGACATCCGCTCTTCGTAAACTGCGTGCGCACCGAGATGAACTGGTACTGGGGCTGGAATACACAGACAGACTGAAGCAACTCCGGGAACTCTATGACAGACACAGTAAAGAGCTTTCATGGATGCAGGACGGCATAGCGTATCTGAAGGAAATGGATGCGGACTTTACAGAAGATGAGTCGCTAGACGATCAGGCGAGAGCATTTTTTAAAGAGGCAGGTGTGAAAAAACTGTCAGACCTGGCAGGCGTTAAGCCTGTGAAGCTGCTTGAGAGGATAGTAACAGACGCTTACGGATATGTCGAGGCACTCAAAGTGCCGGATGACGAGCGGCTCATCTATCCGGATACAGAGCTAAAGGACCTGGACTTTTCTACGAAGACGCTGATGGCTTTCGAGAAGGCGGGGCTCGATACTGTGGGAGATGTGCTGGCGCTTAATGAGGATGAGGCAGCAGGCATTCCCGGCATCGGTATGAAACAGCTCATCCACCTCTGCTGGCTTATCCTGGGAGAATATTATGGACCCGAGAATCGAGAAAACACTTGAAAAATTAAGAAACGGTCTTCTGTCACTTGTCGCGACCGAAGACCTGACTGATATATCTATATCGAAACTGGCAAAAGCCTCCGGCATCGACCGGAAGACCTTTTACCTGCATTATAAGGATGTGAAAGATGTGATGAATGACCTGTGCGATGAGACAGTAAAGAAACTGACCGGCAGATTTACCGGAGACCTGAAGAGTGACATAGAAGTATTTTATGACTTCTTAGAAAATGCTCCGGAGAACCTGCACCTACTGATTTCCGGCGAAAAATCCCGTGACTTCAGGGCACGCTTCCTGCATGGCGTCTTCACTTCGCCAGCCTTCAGCCGCTACTACGAGGGCGAGGACGCCAGCCTGGTAGAAGGCTATCTCTACTCGATCCTCTACATCTACGAAGAGTACAAACGCGTTGGCCGCCCGCTCGACATCCCAGAGCTCGCCGGCATCACAGCCGACCTGATCGAGCACGGGATCGCAGGGTGAATTATTATTTCATCTGTACTTTCGTTCCAATATATTATGTCAAATTGAAAAATCATTGAAGAACTGTTCTGGGAAATATCATTTTATTTGAGAAAAATGGCTGGACTTCATCAACGGTTAACCGGGCAACCTGTAGATTAACTGGTATTTGACACGCCTCCTAAAATTGCTGCTACCCGGCATTTGGCATAAAGTAGTTCTTGTCCGAAGGGAGAGCAGTGACCTATCAGCGTAAGTCACAAGCCCTCTGGCAGAAGAGATGTCCGCGGTCCGCATGGACCCGGATCATTCGGATTCTGTGATGACTCCTCCTCGAAGGACGGTGAACGGATGGAACAGCCTATAGAGATCAGTAGGACGTGACGCATATGCCCGCGCTGACCCGCCTCAATATGTTCCATAGCAGTTTTGGGAGGACGCGCGTTCACCTAGTACCATGACAAACATTCCATTATGAAGGAAGGGGATAGGGCCAAGGGCACAGGGTCTAGGGTTTTGGAGCTTTAGTTTTATCAGAATTTCAAGATTAGACTAAATTTCAGTAACCCTGCCCCCTACTCCCTAGACTCCTAACCCCTGCCCTTCGGAAAGCGAGGAATAATAAAAAATGTTAAACATGAAAAAAGGTTTAGCTATCGTACTTGCAGCAGCTACTGCACTTACATTCGCTCCTGTTAGCACACTTGGGCTTCAGGGCGTAGTTGAGGCGCAGGCTGCTACAGATAAGGTAGATGCTGTGACTATTTCAGGAGATGACTTCCTGATTGGCACCACAGCTAAGGATTTTACAGTTAGCACAAAAAACAGCTCGAAAGCATCTGAAGATGTCGACACTCCTGCTTCTGAAGTCAATGTAAAGGTACTTGATTCGACAGGTGCCGACAAGACCACAGAATTTACAATCACTAAAACAGCAGGAGCCGCAGGTTCTGGCCAGACCACTGTTAGCATCAAAAATACTGCGGGAGTTGTGGCTAAAGCTGATTACACGGTTGAAGTAACAGTAAACGGAAAGACTGCTACAAAAACACTTGCTGTATATAAGGATCAGGATGAAAAGACTGCGGCTGACGCAAAAGCTGCTGCCGAGGCAACTAAGGGCAATATTAAAGGTGTAGATTCAAACATCTACATCCAGCGAAGCTCAGGTTCCAGCGTGAACATCGTTCCTTCGTACGTTACCGTTAACGGTCGCGAGGTGAGTGCAAGCAACTATAAGTTCACAGTTGCAACCACAGAGCCTACTTCTCTTGTAAGTGTAGATTCTGTTCCAGTTGATGACCTAACTATCCAGTCATCTAAAAAGCTGAACATCGACTCCCCAGCTACAGGCTCTGTTAAGCTTACAGTTGATAAGACAGACACGCTTAATGCTGGAACTCCTGCTACTGCATACCTTGAGGCTTACAAGCTCGACAGCAGCACTGGTAAGTACACTCTTGTAGCTTACAATGAAGTTAAGATTAACCCATATGCTGTATCATCTGATCTCGTTTTATCAGATGACTACAACAACGGTGTATCAGTCCTTCTCGATGGAACCACAAATGGCAACATCTTTGATGGAGCCAAGGTTTTCGACAGTAAGACTGGAACACAGGTTGCAAATCCTACATTTAACGTAGGATCTGCATCCGTTGCATTTGCAAATGAGGCGATTGCTACTTTAGATACAACAAATGGTAAACTCACAGGAACCAAGCTTGGTTCAGAAACAGCTACTGGTCTTATGTCAAGATTTAGTACAAGTTAAAATGAGAAATTTTCCACTTTAACTTGCTACTTTTGCGTTTTTATCTACTGCTTCAGCATACATACGTTCATATTCATTGGGAGACATAAAGTTATCATGGCTATGAATCCGGACAGTATTGTAAAATGTTTCGATGTATTCCCACACCAGCGTGTATGCGGCATCGAAATTGGCGATACGGAATCGATTAAGCCATTCACGCTTTATCAGAGAATGGAACGATTCTATACAGGCGTTATCGTATGGGTAGCCTTTATGCGAGTAGCTCCTCTGCATGCCCTCTGTGGCTTTTCTGTAGGCCTCGCTGACGTACTGGCTGCCTCTGTCGGAATTATCCCGAATTCGGCATAATTCCGACTATGCCGAAGAAAAAACTATGCCGAAAAATCTTATTACCTCATGTATTCTTATTATTCGTATCCAATTCTTCGGCATAGTATTTCGGGTCAGTCAAGCGAGAAGATTGCTTTCTTTATATCAGCGTTCTTCCACAGCTTTTCGTCATCGTCAACTTTGGGAGCGGACTTGTTGATGGCTTCGCTCATCATTTCTAAGGTTGCAAAAGCATAGAATCCTGATGTTGTGGACATGCTCTCGTGCCCCAAAAGCTGCATTATAAACGGCAACGGCACGCCATTACGGTAAAGGTCCATAGCTTTTGCTTTTCTGATGAGGTGACAATGTACATTATCAGGGATTTCGTCGCAGTTTTTTCTTGCCATGTCAGCTGCATTTTTCAGAACAAGGCTGATGCTGTCGGTGGACAATCTATGAGGTTTTCCGCCAAGGGTACTATAAAACAGCGGGGCCTCCTCATTGCCCGGATGGAACTCCTGTATATAAACATTCAGATGCTTTACTGTTTTTGCCATAAGTGGGACATTACGGCTCTTGCGACCTTTCCCTACAAGTGTTATGTAAGGGTTCTCCTCTCCTATATGAAGGGAGGATATGTTAAGGTCAGCAAGTTCCTGCACTCTGGCACCGCTATCATACAAAAGGATTAACATCATCCTGTTTCTCCGGTGTTTTGACGCATCAACGCCATATGCGGACAGGATCGCTGATGTTGCTTGCAGTTTCAAGTACTGTATGGCTTTTTTCTCTTCTTTAACTTTTTTGACAGAGCATACATCTGTATAAATGCCACGCAGCTCGAAATCTTCCTCCGAGCAGTACTTGAGGAATGACCGAATAGCCGTGAGCCTTAAGTTTATGGTTTTAGGAGAGAACTCTTTATCCTTTAGCCATGTTACATATTCCTTGATGTTATCTCGTGAAAAGGCATCCAATGTTACTTTTTCCTCTGTAAGGGATTTGACCTCTTTCAAAAAAGAAAGGTACGTTTTTAGAGATTGTTTATACGCATCAACCGACTTATCCGAGAGATTCTTGACGGCGGGCATATAATCATGGAGATACGCACGGGCAAGCACCCAGAAATCCTTGTCTTTTTTTCTCTTATACTTCATACGCTTCCACCTCCGGTATCAGATCTTCCGTGGAAGATGTGAGCTTGGTATACTGAGAATAGTAATCAGGTATAAGATGGATGTAATAATAGGTGCTCTCCAGCGAGGAATGTCCCATGTATCGCATTAGATATGGAAGCATGGCATGGACATCCTTGCCTTCCTGTGACCACCGCATGATATTAGCACAGGCAAAATGGTGCCTGAAATCATATGCCCTGGGTTTGACTTTACCGTCCCGTTTTAATCCGGCAGAAACCCATATTTTTCTGAAATTGGCTGATACTGCGGTTGTTGAACAGATACCTCCCTTTGCACCCGGGAAGAAATATTCTCTTTCCGGAAAGCATGCTGAAATAGCTTTATCATACTGGGCAAGATAGCTGATGAGTTCCTCAGAAAGATACAAACGCCGATCTTTGTGCGATTTAGTGTCCAGTATGTCAGCATAGCCGTCCTTAAGGTGGACATTTATGCATTTGAGTTTTCTGGCCTCGACGCAACGCACTCCACAGCAATACAAAAACCTGTATAGTGCCGGCAATACATAGGGTCTCCCGGGAACCTTGGTGCGGAGCACGTAAGAATCACATTCCCTGAAGAACGCCTGGATTTCATCTGTTGACATGAGATAAACTTCGGCGTGGTAGTGCTGGATAGAAAACCTGTCATCCAGAACATACGCATCCTTTTCGCCGATGCTCTGCAAATATCGCCCAAACTCCCTTATTGGCGGTATCCAGCTTCTGTCCTGTGACTCAGATTTTCCTGCGTGCCAGATTGCCCAGCCCTCGGTCATCTCCTTTGTCAGCGTGTCACGGTTGCCATGTTCGAGATTATAACCATCCAATTCAAGCAGATAAACGCGACATGTATCATACTTAATGCCAAGGGCGTGTTTGTAGTCAAGTAAATCATTAAGCTTGCCGGCAAGATTGCTTAAAAAATCTCTCATGAGAACACCTCCTTTGAAAGTAAGCGGTGCATAAATCGTATCTTTTTTCGAGCCTTCATTTTTGATATTCTTGTATCATCAAGTTTATCGAAATGGAGGTTTTGCTTTGAGAGAAGAAACTAAGCTGATCCGCGCTATCCAGTGG
>Ga0256406_1000673_pt1 | contig 60760 bp, 54 predicted proteins | sample RumenRJG_03DNA_FD_185986 | JGI IMG/M metagenome (GOLD analysis project Ga0256406, IMG submission 185986) | Bovine rumen microbial communities from Lethbridge, Alberta, Canada - RJG_03 | ecosystem: Host-associated > Mammals > Digestive system > Stomach > Rumen | place: Canada: Alberta | collected... | reverse complement strand
TCCTCCTTCTTTACTTGAATGCAGCTGACAGACCGCATTCAAAGTGTAGCAGGAGGATTTTTTCTGTTCAAATGTAAAACATATCCGGAACCACTCGCCTAGCGAGTGGTTTTACCTAAATACAAAATCAAGTGCCGTATCACTGACTAGTGATACGGCACCTGATTTTAAAATCCATTAAATAACTTTGTATTCAAAAGCTATCGTACCATTTTTATCTTTTACGGTATCCACATTTCCTTTAGAATACGTAAGGTCATATGTCTTTACATCTCCGTCATCATACAGATCAATTTCCATGTGTATCAAATTTCCATCAGAATCATAGACAAATTTGCTTTTCCCACAGGAGATCATTCGACCGGCATCATCATAAGAAATCTTCTTACCATCCATACTGACAAGATTGCCTCTGCTGTCATAGGAGAATTTTCCATAAATATCTCCACCAGGGCCACTGCCAAGATAATCGGATGATTTGATATTGCCATCAGAATTATATTGAAGCGTAACTTCTTGACCTTGAAAATTATTATATCCATTCACATGAGTAGGAAGCCCATTCTGTTTGTTTTCAAAAACTGCTTCCCGATAGTTCTCCACATCATCATCCATAGTCCAAAAATATCGAACCTTGCTGAGTTTTCCACTAACAGCCGAATTGGAGCATGCTGCTGTAAAACCAATCCAGTCCCAATCTTGGCAAAAACCTAACAGAGCCAGATTTCTTGTCTTGGTATCCAATTGGGATAGCGCCCATAAGTCACTCAGCGGGAACGAATCATCCGTACTATTCATGTTCAATGTTTTCGTTTTTGGATCATACGTCGGTTCAACCACTTTTCCTGAGTACAACGTGATTTTCTTAGGAATCACGCTCTCATGTTTTTCCGCACCACAAGCACTAAATGTTGAGCATATCACCAATAGCAATGCCAACAATAATGATGTAACAGCCTTACTAAACTTCATTACCTATTCCCCTTTCAAAACTGTTCTACTATCAGTGACCCCCCCCGAAAAATAAGGTTCAAAATAAAAAGGAGCTACACCAAATTCATTTGGTACAGCTCCCAACTATTCTATTTCAGTAAAACTATCCTCACCCCGCCCGACCGGTCCGAATTTGGCCCAGTTCAATTTATTATTCGGCGGGCGATTCAGTTTTCTACATCAAAACTTTAAGTGAAATACTGAAGAATCTGCGCCATAAAACTGAATTTCAGTTTTATTCCCTCTTTGGGTCCGATTTGACTGAATAATTTTCAGACTGGGGCGTGCAACAGAGGATAGTTTGTTCGAAATTCAGTCTGGCTGGGCCAGAAAGTTCGGTTTTTGATGAAAATTGGAGGGGAATGGACTGAATCGCCCATAAAATGCAAAATTATTTTTTGCTCCTTCTCTTCTTCCTGGCATCCTTGCGCACATGATGCCGCTCCTCACGGACATCCTTGCGCCGTTCATGTTCTTCCTGGAGTTCCAGCATATGGGTGGCAAGGCGCTTGGCATGGTCGCCCTCCCAGTCCTCCTCAATGGCGAGCTGGGCGGTTTCGGCGTCGAAGTCGACGTGACCGCTGGCATCACGCCAGGCGTCGCACTTGTTGTAGAGTTCCTCCATGCGTTCCAGCAAGATGTCAAACTCGTAGAGCAGCGTGTCGGTGTCGACGCGGTTGATCATAGTGCGGAGAATGGCCGCGCTGACAAGGTTCAAGAGCAGGAAGAAGTAGCAGATTCCCGCATGGAACATGATAAAAATAGAGGAGCCCAAGGTCGTGACGACCATGATGATGAACTCCCAAATGTTCAGGAGCAGAAAATGGCGGATGGTGTCGAAGGTCTCCTTCAGCTGGGAATACTGGGACAAGGCCCGAATGGCGTTCGGCATATCTTTGGGGAAGACCCGGAGCGGGTCGTCCAGATCAATGGGAGACTCCTCGAAAATGTTCCAGGAAGCGTGACCGAGCGAGATCCGCACGCTGATGACCATGGAAAGAAGCAGGAATATAAGACACAGAAGATAGACCAGCACAGACCAGAAGTGGTCATGATATTTTCCGATGATGGCAGTGGCCTTGGGAAATACTGCAACAAAAAACAGCGAGATTGCCGTCATGCGAGGAGAGCAGGTGTCGTGGAAATAAGGCAGAGAATAAATGCGGGTATGGAAAATCCACAGCTCTGCCAGCACGACAAAGCTTATGAGCATGGCGGTAAAAGGTGCGAAAAGTTCCCGGACCGCATGCCAGTCAAACTGCCGGAAGTCGTCAACCGCGAGCTCCAGTACCAGGAGCGTTATGGCAATGGCCATGACGGCGTCATAGAAGGCAATGCTGCGCTCGCTGATGGAACTGGTGATGTTGCGGACGATATTGCTGGTCAATCGCAAATGAGGTCACCTCGAAAATGGGGATAAATAATAATTATTATACCGAAAAAAGTGGCCCCGGGGGAAGTCCCGGAGCCGCTGAATTTTTATTCGCTTATTTGGTACATTTTCCGACCATTCTCATTGCAGATGTCAATGAGTTCCTGGGCATCCATGCCCCGGAGGTCCGCAATAAACTGCGCCGTGTCAGCTATAAGGCTCGAGTCGTTCCGGGTACCGCGATGGGGCACCGGCGCCATATAGGGGCAATCGGTCTCTAGGAGCAGGCGATCCAGTGGAACCTCCTCGGCTATTTTTTTTGGTTTCTTGGCGTTCTTGAATGTGACGACGCCGCCAAGTCCAATATACATGCCGAGGTCCAGAATGTCCCGCATCATCTCGACGCTTCCGGAGAATGCGTGGACAACGCCCTTCGGCTTGTACTTTTTCAGCATGTCCAGGGTATCCTGGTGGGCATCCCGGTCATGAACCACAACAGGCATGTCCAGCTCGTTGGCCATTTCCAGCTGGCGGGCAAACAGGTCCAGCTGCGTCTCACGGGGAGCCCCGTCGTCGTAGTGGTAGTCGAGGCCAATTTCCCCAACCGCCACACACTTCTTACAGTTCGTGAGGAACGTGCGGATGACGTCCAAGTCTCCCTTTCGCTCGTCGGCGGCCTGTTCCGGATGATATCCGACACCGCAGTAGACATAATCATACCGCTGGGTCAGTTCCACGACATGGGCAGAGGTCACGAGATCCGTTGCGAGGTCCACCACAAGCGATACTCCCTTTTCCGGGAGCACATTGCGGAGAAGTTCGTCCCGGTCCTCGTCAAATGCCGGGTCGTCATAGTGGGCATGGGTATCAAAGATATTCTTCATGGTTCCCGGCCCCCAATCAGCGGAGTTTTGCTCCCGTCTCCATGTTGTCGGCGAACAGGACCTGGACATTGCCGTCACTGTTGTCGGCGGCCAGGATCATGCCCTGGGACTCGACACCGCAGAGTTTCGCAGGTTTCAGGTTCGAGACGACAACGACTTTGTGTCCGGTCAGATCCTCCGGGGCATACCACTGGGAAATGCCGGAGGCGACAGTGCGCTCGCCCTCGCCGTCATCCAGAGTCAGTTTCAGGAGTTTTTTTGCCCGTTTGATCTTCTCGCAGGCTTTGATCTCACAGATGCGGAGCTCCACCTTGGAGAAGTCATCGATACCGATTTGGGCAACGCCCTCAATTTTCTCCTCGGCCTTCTCCTCGAGGGTCTCCTTGACCTTCTCGTTGTTGGCCTTCTCTTTTGCGGCGGTCTCCTTCTGTTTGGCCTCAATGGTCTTGAACATTTCGTCCTTGTCAATGCGGGCAAACAGCGGCTTGGCAGCGCCGGTGGTGCGGCCGGCCTCGAGGGTACCCCAGTTTTCCAGAGAGTCGTAGTCGTCGCCGTTCATGTTCGTCTGAGCGAAGATGGCGGCGGAGGTGTCGGGCATAAAGGGCTTGATAAGTACAGCAAAGTAGCGGATGGCCTCAAACAGGTTGTAGAGGACCGTGCCGAGGCGTGCCTTCTTGCTCTCGTCGCGGGCAAGGACCCACGGTTCGGTCTCATCAATGTACTTGTTGGCGCGTTTCGCAATGCCGACGACCGTCTCAAGGGCGTCTGCCACGCGATAGGTCTTGAACAGTTCCTCAACCTTAGCAACGGCTGCCTTGCAGGTGTTGGCCAGGTCGTCATCCACCGGCTCATGCACGGTGGGCTCCTGAATAACACTGTCAAAGTACTTCTTATTCATGGAGATAGTGCGGTTGACCAGGTTGCCGATGGTGTTGGCCAGGTCTGAGTTGTACCGCTCTATCATGGTCTCATAGGTAATAGAGCCGTCAGAGGCATACGGCATTTCGCTCAGCAGGTAGTACCGAACGGCGTCCACTCCAAAGAGCTCAATGAGGTCGTCAGCGTAGATGACGTTGCCGCGCGATTTACTCATCTTATCCTCGCCGAACAGTAGCCACGGATGACCAAAGACCTGCTTCGGCAGCGGCTCACCGAGTGCCATGAGCATAATGGGCCAGTAGATGGTATGAAACCGGACAATGTCCTTGCCGATGATATGCACGTCGGCGGGCCAGTACTTCTTATACTGCTCGGACGGGTTGTCCGGGTCGTAACCGAGGGCGGTGATATAGTTGCTCAGGGCGTCGATCCACACATAGATGACATGCTTGTCATCAAACGTGACCGGAATGCCCCACTTGAAGGACGTCCGGGAGACGCAGAGGTCCCGAAGACCGGGCTTGATGAAGTTGTTGAGCATCTCCTTCTTCCGGGCCTCCGGATAGATGAAGTCGTCATGCTCCTCAATGTAGTCCTCCAGCTGCTTCTGATACTTGGAGAGCTTCAGGAAGTAGGCCTCCTCCGAGGCGGGCTGGATCGGGCGGCCACAGTCGGGGCATTTGCCGTCCACGAGCTCGGACTCCGTCCAGAAAGACTCACAGGGAGTACAGTACATTCCTTTATACTCGCCCTTGTAGATGTCGCCCTGATCATAGAGCTTCTTGAAGATTTTCTGGACCGTCTTCTCATGGTAGTCGTCCGTGGTGCGGATAAACTTGTCATAGGAGGTGTTGAGCTGGTCGGCCACCTGCCGGATTTCCCCGGAGACCTTGTCGACATACTCCTTCGGCGTGCAGCCCGCCGCCTCGGCGTAGCCCTCGATCTTCTGTCCGTGTTCGTCGGTGCCGGTCAGGAAGAACACATCGTAGCCCTGCATTCTCTTGTAGCGGGCGATGGAGTCGGTGAGAACGATCTCATACGAGTTTCCAATATGGGGCTTTCTGGATGTATATGCGATGGCGGTGGTAATGTAAAACTTTCCTCTGTCTGCCATGGCGATTCCTCCTCTGTTGATAATCTGCTCTATTCTAACACCCCGGCCGGGTTCGCGCAACTTTGCCCGGCGAATCGAGCTTTCTGCCACGGCCTATGGTGCCAAAATCTCCTCAAAAAAGAACCGAACGGCATTCCGTCCGATTCTTCTCTATTCCGTTCCTTATTTCTCGTTAATAAGTTTTCCGGTCATGTGCTCGGGGATGAGCTCCATAAGAAGGGTCCCGGGACCGGAGCGCTGAATTTCTTGGGCGATGTAATCCTCGTCGTCCGTAAACTTGTAGCAGAGACGACGGGAAATATCGTTGGTCTTTTCCTGGTCCTCCACAATCCGAATACGGCCAAAGACAATGACGGAGTGGACGGTCAGAGCCCAGTCCCCCTCTTTTTGGGTACCGTGATCGTAGCAACAGAACGATACCTTGTCGTTGGCGCGGACTGCATCTACCCGGTGGCCGATTTTTCCACCATGGAAATAGATGTGCCCGTCCTCATCGTTGTAATAATGATTGATAGGCACACCGTAAGGATACCCATCATCACCCAGTACAGACAGCACGCCACGCGTCTGTTCCTTTAACACCTGGATGCACTCGTCCTCACCAATGGCCTGCTTCTTCCGCCGCATGTCTCGAAACATGGAACCCCTCCTTGAGCATATTATTAGATAGCCCCCTCATGCAGAGCAATTTGTCCAAACATGAGAGGGCTTTTGCAGTCCGAAAACGGTCTGTGTTCCGTTAACGGCCTTTCTTCTTCAGAAAATGGTATGCGGACCGGAGGATCTTCCGGTCATTTTCAAATTTCAGCCGGTGGACGGCCTCCTCATAGGGCAGCCACTCCGAGGCCTCAATTTCCGATTCCTGGTTCACGGTCTTCCGGTCGCCGGTCGTGGCGGCAAAGATGATGACCGTCTTGTTGATGCGGTTCTGGATCATGTAAGTGGAGGACTCCTGAAAGCCCGGAATGATCTTGATATGGATTCCGGTCTCCTCGAGGACCTCGCGCTTGGCGGTCTCCTCCCGGGTCTCCCCCTCTTCCATGTGGCCCTTTGGAAAGCTCCAGTGGGCACTTCTCTTGTTTTTGATGAGCAGAAACTGTTTCTGCCCGTTGATGGTCCGCTGGACCACAGCGCCGCAGGAGCGCTCATAGTAGCAGCGGATGCTGTCCGGCTGGAAAAAGGCCGTGGCCTTTTTCACGTCATGGATGATGTACTTGCGGCTCTTGGGAGATACCACATAGTACGTGCGCCCGTCCTTCATGAGAGAGGCAATAACAATGCCGTCAAAGACCCGGACTGGTCTCTTGATTCCCATGATAAAGGCGAAATACTTGTTCTTTGAGCGTGCAGTGACGTTCCGAAATTCCCCAAAATTCAGTTCATAGGTGAAGCCCTCAGCCTCGTTTTTTGAAAAGATCGGAGCGGTCACTTTTACTCTGACATATCTGCCGAGCATAAACAACCTCCGAGTCGTGCCTACGCACGTGAATGAAAACTTGGCACTATTTTAGCACGTCGGGGGTACCTGCGCAATAAAAACAGGTGCATCGCGGATACATATTCCACAATACACCTGTATAATCTTATTGCTTATTGCCGTCAGAAGCCGATGTCGAACAGGCTCATCTGGGAACTGTCGGGAATGCCATCCAGGGCGCCCAGCTCATCCAGCTTGGTGATGATGGCGCTGGAGATTCCGGCGCGGCGCTGAATGTCGTCACGGGAAATGTACTCCCCTTCTCCATCGTCCCGGGCTTTTTCCAGCGCATTGGCGGCGGACTCGCCGAGGCCGTCAATAGAAGAGAAGGCCAGACGGATCTTCTTATGGCCGTCCTCCTCCTCAATGGTGTAGGTCGTGCCCTTCGACTTGTACAGGTCAACTGGCAGGAACTCAATGCCCCGGGCCAGCATTTCCTGAACCACGTGGAGACCGGTCTCCTCACTCTTGTCCTTGGCGGAGGCATCGCGGCCCAGCTCGCGGATTTCCTGGCGGCGGTTCTTGACGTAGTCCATGCCGCTCAGAATGGCCTTGGCGCTTAAATCCTCACCGCGGACGGTCAGGAACGTGGCGTAGTACTCCTCCGGATAATAGAGCTTGAAGTAGCAGAGGCGAAGGGCTGCAGAGACATAGGCCGCCGCGTGGGCCTTCGGGAACATGTATTTGATCTTGAAGCAGGAGTCAATGTACCACTGGGGCACATTGCAGTCCTTCATGGCCTTGATATGGTCCTCGGTGAGAAGCCGGGTGGCGTTGCCCTTACGGACGATCTCCATGATCTTGAAGGCCATGTCCGGCTCCAGTCCATAGTGGATGAGCCCGGTCATGATATTGTCTCGGGTTCCGATAACCTCAGAAATGGTGCAGGTGCCGTTGTGGATGAGCTCCTGCGCATTGCCGAGCCATACGTCGGTACCGTGGGACAGACCGGAAATCTGGAGCAGGTCTGAGAAGTTCTTCGGCTGGCACTCCACGAGCATGCCTAAGACAAAGTTTGTACCCATCTCTGGGATGGAGAGCGTACCGGTGGGACAGTCAATATCCTCCTCGGTGACACCCAGAGGCTCCGGGCTGGTGAACAGCTTATAGAGGCTCTTGTCCGTGAGGTCAATTTGCATGACGTCGTGTACCGGGGTCATGCGTTCCAGGTAGTGGAACATGGTCGGGACATCGTGTCCGAGGTTGTCAAGCTTCAGAATAGTGTCGTGCAGGAAATGGAAGTCGAAGTGCGTCGTCTTCATACCCTTGTCCGGGTCGTCGGAGGGGTACTGGACCGGCGTGAAGTCCGTGACATCGTAGGCATTGGGCACAACGACCATGCCGCCCGGGTGTTGCCCGGTGGTACGCTTGACGCCGGCGCAGCCGAGAGTCAGGCGGTTGATTTCGGCGTTATTGTAGTTCAAGCCCTTCTCGTCGAGATATTTCCGCACGTAGCCATAGGCGGTCTTGTCCGCCACCGTTGCCACCGTACCGGCCTTGAACACATGGTCCTCGCCGAAGAGCTCCACCGTGTAGAGGTGGGCATTGCGCTGGTACTCACCGGCGAAGTTCAGGTCGATATCGGGCGATTTATCTCCGTGGAATCCGAGGAACGTCTCAAACGGGATGTCGTGGCCGTCCCGCCACATCATGGTCCCACACTCTGGGCAGGCTTTGGGCTCCAGGTCGTAACCGGAACCGTATTCGCCCTTCATAAAGAACTCACTGTGGTGGCACTCTGGATTAGTGCAGCGATAATGGGGCACCAACGGGTTGACCTCCGAGATACCGGACATATGGGCAACAAACGACGACCCGACCGATCCTCGGGATCCGACGTGGTAGCCATGCTCCTCGGAGTTTGCCACGAGTTTCTGGGCAATCATGTAGAGTACGGCGAATCCGTTCTTGATGATGGAGTCCAGCTCCTTGGAAAGCCGCTTGGAGACATACTCCGGGACCTCATTGTTGTTCTTCGGGTCACCATAGAGCTCCTTGGCCCGGTTCCAGCAGATGGTCTGGAGCTGTTCCTCCGACCCCTCGATGGAGGGTGGGAACGAGCCGTTCGGCACTGGCCGGATGCGCTCCACCAGGTCCGCAATACGATTCGGATTCTCAATGACAACCTCTTTTGCCCGCTCCTCACCCAGATAGGAGAACTCGTCGAGCATTTCCTGCGTCGTGTGCAGGTAGAGCGGCGGCTGGTTGTCCGCGTCGGTGAAGCCCTGGCCCGCCATGATGATGGCGCGGTACTTGGCACACTCGGGGTCAATGAAGTGGACGTCACAGGTGGCGACCGTCATTTTTCCGGCGGCGTCGGCCAGAGAGAGGATGCGGCGGTTGATGTCCTCCAGTTCCTTCTCGCTGCTGAAGCGCGGCGGCATCATGGTCGTCTCCTTCGTCCCCTTGACTTTGACCTTATAGGGGCGGAGCAGGAAGCCGTTGTTTCCCATGGGCTGGATTTCCATGTAGTCGTAGAAGTCCACGATCTCCTGGATGCGCTCGTCGCTCTCCCCGTCCAGAATGGCGCGGTACAGCTCACCGGCGGAGCAGGCGGAGCCCACGAGAAGGCCCTCCCGGTTGGCGGCGAGGTCGGACTTCAGAGTAATTGGTTTCTTATAAAAGTGCTGTGTATGGGCGCGGGAGACAAGCCCGTACAGGTTCTTGAGACCCACGTTGTTCATGACCAGAATGATCTGATGATAGGTAAACGATTCCTTGTTCCGGAGGCTCTCCTTGATGTCCTCCCACTCCTTTGGGGCGCCCTCCCGGACATCATCGTAGACATAGGACTCTACGCCGTAAATGACTTTGATTCCAGTCTTGCCAGATGCCTTGAACGCAGCCGGGTAGCCCTGCAGCACGCCGTGATCCGTAATGGCCACAGCCCGGTGCCCCCATGCGGCCGCCCGGGAGACGAGCTCTCCGGCGTCGGTCATGGCGTCCATCATGGACATGTTGCTATGCATGTGGAGTTCCACGCGCTTCATTCCGTCGTAGTCATCCATGCGCGGAATCTTGTCCACGGTGGCGATGGACCCGTTGCGTCCTATATCAATGACATATTCATGCCGGTAGCTGTCGTTCTGTACGGTGCCCCGGACCATGACGGTAATGCCATCTTTGAGCTTTCCACAAAGGTCTGACACCTCATTGTTCCGGCCAAAGAGCTTGACCGTGTAGGAGTAGGTATAGTCCGTGATGTCGAAGGAGATGATCTTGCTGCGGCCGTCCCGGGTGTCCCGGATTTCCAGGTCGAAGACATCGCCCCAGACGGAGACCTCTCCGTCGTCCACGTGGACATCCTTAATTGGCTTGGGCCGTTTGCGGATGCCCTTGCCATAGATGACCTTTGCCGTCTCCAGATAAAGGGGCAGTCCGGGTATGATTTTGTGGGGGCGATTTGCCTTCTTCTTCTCCCCCTCCGACTTTCGGCTCTCCTTTGCTTTCTTGTCACCCTGTCGCTGGATTTTCTGCATGGCCTCGCCGTCGACCTCGACCTTCAGAACGCCGCCGAACACCACATGGAGCGAGATGCCGGTCTGTTCCAGAATGATTTTCTCCAGAGCCTGCGCGGCGCCCTTGCTCTCCAGGATGCTTCCGCCGCCATGGGTCAGGTTGATGGTGAGGGTGTCCCCGTTCTGCTCCGCTGTGCTGCCGCGAAGAAAGCCGTTGGAGGCAGGAACTCTGATTTTCAGTTTCTCTATGGCCTTGGGAAGCAATTCCATGGGATATGTCCCTTCTGGGGCCACCGGTTCTGCCTCTGGCAAATCCTCGTCACTGGGCGGCGGTGCGTCGGCGTCATCCACCATAGGGATGGCGTCGTCGTCATCCTGCGGAGGGATAAAAGGGCGCTCCTCCGGCGGGAGAACGGTCTCCTCACCCTCCGGGTATCCCACTTCCACGCGGACATGGTGGAGCTGGCAATCCTTTTTCAGCATGTGTTCAAAGGAGACAAGATCGTCCTCCGGAATCTGCTGCGATGCGCCCAGTTGAATACACAGAGAGCGATCCTCCATGTGCACCCTCATGCCGAGGACTTCCGCGTTCAGCAGGGCCTCCGAAAAAGAGGATTCCGGCGGATAATCAAACACTTCCGAAAATCTTTTGGGTTCTGACAATTCTGCTTACAGCCTTTCTATCTCACGGAAGAGCTCGTCGACGAGTTCCTCCTCCGGTACCTTCTTGATGATTTCGCCCTTCTTGAAGAGCAGTCCGACGCCGTTTCCGCCGGCAATACCGATGTCGGCATTTGAGGCCTCTCCGGGGCCATTGACCGGGCAGCCCATGACGGCCACACGGATGGGCTTATGGACGTCCTTTAAGCGCTCTTCCACCTCATTGGCAATTCCGATAAGGTCGATCTGGGTGCGTCCGCAGGTGGGGCAGGCCACAAGCTGCGGTGCGTCGGGTACCAGGTCAAGAGCCTTCAGGATGTCAAAGGCAGCGTCAATTTCCTTGACAGGTTCATCTGCCAGAGAGACCCGGATAGTGTCCCCTATTCCGTCCGCCAGCAGTGAACCGATTCCAATGGCCGACTTGATTCGGCCCATCTTCTCCGTTCCGGCCTCGGTGACTCCGAGGTGCAGCGGATAGTCGCACTCTTTTGCGACAATGCGGTATGCCGCGATCATGGTGCGGATATCCGACGACTTGATGGAGATGACAATGTCATGGAAGTCGGCGTTCTCAAGGATGCGCACACTGTTCATGGCGCTCTCCGCCATGGCCTCCGGTGTCACACCGCCGTACTTTTTCAGGAGTTCCTTCTCCACGGAGCCGGAATTGACACCGACGCGGATGGGAATGTGGTGCTCTTTGCATTTATCCGCCACCTCACGGACCTTGTCCGGTCCGCCGATGTAGCGAGGGTTGATTCTAATTTTGTCAATGCCCGCGTCGATGGACTCCAGGGCGAGCTCATAGTTCATTTGGATATCCGCCACCAGTGGCACCTTGACAGCCTCTTTTAAAGCACGGATGGTGTCAATGTCGGTGTGGTGAGTCACGGAGAGGCGGATGAGCTGACATCCGGCCGCCGAGAGTTCTCTGGCCTGCTGTACATTTGCCTCAATGTCGCCCTGGGGCGCGTTGAGCATAGATTGGACGACGACAGGGGCGTCGCCTCCGATAAAGAGATTTTCACCGACCTGTACTCTGCGGGATTTTCTTGTTTCCATATTGATGCCTCCGAGATGGATAACCCTATGTTAGTTTCGCAATATCACTGACTGTGACCACGATCATCAGCAGGAAAAGAAGGCTCATGCCGATGCTGTTGAAGGCGGCCTGCACATTTTCCGGCACCGGCTTTCTGCGGATGCCCTCGAGAATAATAAAGAAGAACTGGCCCCCGTCCAGTGCCGGGAACGGAATCAGATTGAATACACCGATATTGATGGCCAGCAGCGCCCAGAGCTCAAGAAGATAGTACCAGTCGGCGCTCTTCAGGGCACCCTTTGTGGTGTCTGACATGATTTGAATGGTGCCGATGGGTCCGGAGAGGTCTCGGATACTGTACTGTCCCTTGATGAGCCCTCCCAGGCTGTCCCAGACCACCCGGGCCATGGAGGCCGAATTCAGCCAGGCATACTTGGAGACGGTGCCAAAGGTGGGCTTCACACCGGCGACTTTGAAGTCAAATTTTTCCGGCACCCGGTAGTCGGCGATCAGTGTGTCTCCGCCGGCACGGCGAACCATCAGGTTTACGGTTCTGTCCGGATTCGAGCCCATATAGTAGCTGGCGTCCAGCGCCGTGAAAACACGGTGGTTGTCCACTGAGACAATGCGGTCTCCCGCCTGGAGCCCCTGCACAGCGGAAGCGCTGCCGGGAGAGACCTGTTTCACAACAGGTGTAGAGATTAGCGTCTGCTGAGACAGCAGAATGGTGATGAGCAGCACACCGGTCAGCAGATTCACCGTGGCACCGGCAAGAATGATAATTCCCTTCTGCCACGGCGGTTTTGCCCGGAAGGACCGGGGGTCTTCGCTGTCAGTCTGCTCCCCCTCCATGGCCACATACCCGCCGATGGGCAGAAGACGGAGGGAATAAGTGGTCTCCTTCCCCTTCTTCTGGAGAAGCTTTGGCCCCATTCCCACGGAGAACTCGTTGACTTTGACGTCAAACAGTTTCGCAAAGGAAAAGTGTCCGGCCTCGTGGGTCAGGATGAGAAGACCGAAAAACAGGATGGATATGAGGATGCTGATGGGTGCTCACCTCTCAACAAGCTGGGTGACATACTCCCTTGCGGCATGGTCTGTGTCCATGACGTCGGCAAGGTTGAAGTCTATGGTGTTCTCGCAGGCGTCCATGGCCTCGGCCACGAGCTCGCCGATCTGCAGAAAATGGATTTTTCCCTGGCGGAACAGGAGATTGGCCTGTTCGTTGGCGGAGTTGGCCGCCGTGGGGTAGAGACCGCCCCGGCGCATGGCCTCCCGGCAGGTCTCAATGCAGGTAAATGTATCGGTGTCCGGTTTATAGAATGTCATGCTACCCAGTTCCGCGAGGTCCAGTTCTCCGGTGGGAGAGGGAAGACGGTCCGGGTAGGTCAGAGCATATTGGATGGGAATGCGCATATCCGGCAGTCCCAGTTCGCCGATGACGGCGTTGTCGTCAAACACGACAGCACTGTGAAGGATGCTCTCCCGGTGGACCACCACCTGGATTTTGTCCTCCGGGACGTCGAAGAGCCAGCAGGCCTCCATGATTTCGAGACCCTTGTTCATCATGGTGGCGGAGTCGATGGTTATTTTGGCGCCCATGCTCCAATTTGGATGGTTCAGGGCCTCCTTGACCGTGACGCCCTCCAGCTCGTCCCGGGTCTTGCCGAAAAACGGGCCGCCGGATGCGGTGAGGATGATCTTCTTGAGCCGGCGCTCCGGCGGGGCGGCCTGAAGGCTCTGGAAGATGGCCGAGTGTTCGCTGTCCACCGGATAGATGGTGACGTGGTTCTTCCTGGCTGCCTGGGTGACCAGCTGTCCGCCGGTAACCAGAGTTTCCTTATTGGCAAGTGCTATGGTCATCCCCGCCCCAATGGCGTCCAGGGTCGGAAGCAGGCCGGCAATGCCTACAATGGAGTTCAGCACTGTGTCACAGGCCGGGTCGGTGGCACATTCACAGATGCCCTCTACGCCGGACAGCACCTCCGTGTCGGTGTCGGCCACCCGGGTCTTCAGGTCCCGGGCCGCAATGTCGTTGAGCATGGCCGCCTTCTTCGGGTGGAACTCCCGGATCTGGTCCTCCATTTTATCCACGCTGCCGTTGGCCGTCAGCGCAGTGACTTTCATTCCATGCTGCCGCACAACGTCCAGGGACTGGGTCCCGATAGAGCCGGTGGAGCCTAGGATACAGAGATTTTTTGTCATGGAAACCGCCGTCCTTTCTAAAGGTCTATTATACCATAGCAAACCGGTAATCCATAGATTCTGTCCGGACCTGGGCGATGTACCCATTGGTAAACGAGAGCAGTATTTTCTCGTCTCTAGAGCTCAAAACCGCACCGCTATGCGGGTCCTTCACCCCGCCCTGGACCGTCAGAGCAAAGGGAGCCGTGGAATTTCCCCTATAAAAATATTGATAGCGGTAGGAGACGACCTGGTCGGTGTAGGTCTCAAGCAATTTCATACTGCTCATTCTGCCCTTGCCATCAAACTGCATGGTGAGGGTGGAGTCCAGAGAACGCAGTAGACCCTGCTCTGTGTGGCTATAGACCGAACCACCGACCCGGGTCACCTTTCCCCCATCCCCGTAACGGATTGGCATGGTCTTCATGCGGCGGACCCGGTGGAACGAGGACACAAAATACCAGGTCTGCACCGAGCCGTCGGGGCGCGTGAAACGGATATCTTTGATTTTCCCGGACGCCACCGCGCGGTTACTGAGGAGTACATATTCCTCCAGCACATGGGCGACCTCCGGACCAGAGGCACAGAGTGCTGCAAGCTGCTGCCCCGTAGCAGTATTGTCGTCAATAAACGGGAGCATCCACATGCCGGAGTCCTGGTCTCCTTTTGCCATGAGTGTCCGCGATGCAGGGTCATAAGAAAATTGCACGCCCTTGTCCCTTTCCGCCGCAGTCATATTACCGGGAATTTTCGCCCTGCTGCGGGCAATTCCACTCCATGCCGCATTGCCGCACACGAGCAGAACGACAACCAGTATGACTGCCGTCCAGATCTTCCAGGATTTTTTCATGCCTCAAGCCCCCTGTTCTTTTCCAGAGAGAACAGTATAGCATAAAAATATGGCGCGGTGCAGGGGTCGGAGATAGGGTCCGAGAGCTGCATCGCGCACAGATAGAAAAATTTCTTTAAAACGCCGCGTGGGCAAAAATATCCGTGACAATAAACACTGTCGGTGCTGCCAGCAGGACGCTGTCAAACCGGTCCATGATGCCGCCATGGCCCGGAATGAGATGGGAGTAGTCCTTGACACCGTAGTTGCGCTTGATGAGAGACGCCATAAGGTCGCCATAGATGGAGAGCACTGCGGTGACAATGACAAGGACGGCGTAGAGCCATGCGGGCATAAAGAACGCCTTCTTGGCAAAGCATTTGACAAAGAGGAGCAGGAACAGCATCATGGCCACCATGTCCAGGACAACGCCGCCGATGGCACCCTCCCAGGATTTGTGGGGGCTTAGGATTGGCGTCATCTTATGCTTTCCGAAGGCAGAGCCGACAAAGTAAGCAAACACGTCATTCAGGAGCGCAGCCGCAATGCAGGTGAACGTCATAAAGAACGACTCATACTTGTCGATGGAACCGGGGAAAATCTTATAGAAGTCCGATACCAGCAGGATGCAGGCGAACCCGGTGGGAACCACCAGCGTGGCATAGAGCGAGATGGCGGTGTCGGAGAAAGAGATGTCCTGATGCCGCGCCAGGGTCAGGATAATGTAGAGGACCACAATGCAGAACAGAATGGTCGCAATGATCCACGGCTGCCGCAGATAGACGAGGGCCGCCGGGAACAGGGCGCCCAGCACAATGGCTATGACGCGAAGTGGCTTGTCCTTCACCCCGGCCACCTTCATGATCTCATAGGTGGCGGCACCGGCCAGCAGGCAGAATACGATGTCAAAGACCGGAGTGAACATGAGGCAGCCCGCTCCGATGAGCACGAGGGCTACGACAATGCCGGAGATGATTCTTGTTTTCAAGTAAGGTATCCCCCTTCGCTATTAGTGGTCCTGTTCGGAGAGACCGCCGAACCGACGGTCCCGCTTGGCATAGTCCATGCAGGCGCGGTCCAGGTCCTCCGGCTTGAAGTCCGGCCAGGCAATGTTGTCAAACCAGAGTTCGGAGTAGGCGGACTGCCAGGTCAGGAAGTTAGAGAGGCGCAGCTCCCCGCTGGGCCGGATGATGAGGTCCGGATCCGGGAGATCCGCCGTATACAGGTGGGACTGGATGGTGTCCTCGGTAATAGCCTTCGGGTCCAGTTTTCCTTTCTTCACGTCCTTGGCAATTTCCTGCATGGCATGGGTGATTTCCTGCCGGCCGCCGTAGTTCAGAGCCATGTTCACGACCATGGCGTCCTTGTTGTTCATGACAAGCTGGGCGGACTTGGCAAGAACCTGCAGATATTTCGGAAGACCGGAGATGTCCCCGATGACCCGGAGATAAAAGCCACGCTTTTCCCGGTCATATTTCGTCTCGTCGGCCTCCGTCAGGTAGTCCTTAAAGATCTGCATGAGGGCCTCGACCTCATCCTTCGGACGTTTCCAGTTCTCCGTGGAGAAGGCATAGAATGTCATGGCCTTCAGGCCGATGTCATGGCCGTAGTCCATGATCTGCTTGAATACCTTGGCGCCCTCCACGTGGCCTGCCGTGCGGGGCAGTCCCCGCTCTTTGGCCCAGCGGCCGTTGCCGTCCATGATAATGCCGACATGCTGCGGCATGAATTCCTTGGGAGGAAGATTTGACATAGGGTTCACCTCAAGTTCAGTTGAAATGGAACAGGCGCAGAGCCGGAACGGTTCCGTTTCTGCGCCCTAGGATGTATAACAATAAATCTGACGTTATACCGTAAGGATTTCTTTTTTCTTGTTCTCCTCGAGGTCGGTGGCTTTTGCCACATACTTGTCGGTGAGCTTCTGGATTTTCTCCTCGGCGTCGGCGAGTTCGTCCTCGGTGATCTCATTGGCCTTTTTCTGCTTTTTCAGAGCATCCATTCCGTCACGGCGCACGTTGCGGATGGCGACCTTGGCCTGCTCGCCGCGCTTGGCAATATCCTTGGCCAGCTCTTTCCGGCGGTCCTCTGTGAGCTGCGGGAACGTGAGGCGGATGACATTACCGTCATTCTGCGGGTTGATGCCGATGTCGGACTTGTTGATGGCCTTCTCAATGTCCTTCAGCAGGGTCTTGTCCCAGGGCTGAATGACCAGGACACGGGCCTCGGCCACGTTGACGGAGGCAAGCTGAGTGACCGGTGTGGGAGTGCCGTAGTAGTCCACCTTGACCTTGTCGAGGACGGCGGCGTTGGCACGGCCGGCACGGATCTCCGAGTAGTCGGTGGAGAGGGCGTCGATGGCCTTCTGCATTCTGGTTTCTACATCCTTATGGGAGCTCATAATATTTCCTCCAGTATTGTTACGGGTTTATTTACTGAATACGACGGTGCCAATATTCTCACCGCTTACGGCGCGTACAATGTTCTCCGGGTCGGTCAGGTTGAAGACCAGGATGTCAATGCCGTTGTCCCGGCAGAGAGATGCGGCCGATGCGTCCATGACGCTCAGGCCCTTCTCCAGGAGTTCCGACTGGGACAGGCTGTCAAACTTTACCGCGTCGGCATACTTGTTGGGGTCCTTGTCGTAGACGCCGTCCACATTGGTGGCCTTGAAAATGACGTCTGCGCCGATCTGCGCGGCACGGAGTGCACCTGCGGAGTCAGTGGAGAAGAACGGGTTGCCGGTTCCGCCCCCGAAGATGGTGACCTTGCCGGCTTCGAGGTCAGCGAGGACTTTGTCATTGCTGTAGAGCTCCGCAATGGGCTCCATGGCAACGGCGGAATAGACTTTTGCGGGAACACCCTGCTGGATGAGTGTGTCGGCCAGGGCGATGGAGTTCATGACCGTGCCAAGCATGCCGATGGAGTCCGCACGCACCCGGTCCATGGAACCGCTGGAGCGGCCTCTCCAGAAGTTGCCGCCGCCGATGACGACGCCGACCTGGACGCCCATGTCTGTGACCTTCTTGACGGCGGCGCAGATGCTCTCAATGACGTCGAAGTCAAAGCCGTGGCCCTGCTCGCCGGCCAGTACCTCCCCGCTGAGTTTGAGGAGGATCCGGTTATATTTTGGTTTCATAAAAGCAACCGTCCAATCTGTGATAGCATTCGATTCATTTTACCGTAAATGGCAGGCGGTGTAAAGCGCACAGCCCGGCGAGGTTCACTCGTTTTTCGCGCTCTCCGCCTTCTTGCGCCGGCGGGTCTCCGCCGTGGTGCGCAGGACATAATCAGAGCAGAAAGTGCGCTCCTCCGTGCTTAAGCCCTGCTCAGAATACCGCTCCTTATAGATGAGCTCCAGATATTTCAGAAACTCCTCGGAGAGGAACGGCGCAAGCCGCTGCGGATTCTGCAGTGAGGCCGGATATTTTTTCTTCCTAAGGTCTTTCATAAGGTAGCGATACCCCAGGAATACCGACTCGGCGTCCCTTCCATTCTGAATTTTCTGCAGTGCCTTCTTCTTTCTATGCACCAGAATCCACGCTATGATGGCCCCGACCAGGATGAGGACCAGTAGTCCCCAAAGGACAAAGGTCCAAGCATTGTGGCTCTTAGGCGGGCTTACCTTTTTCGGACTTCCTGCGCGGTTGGGCATTTGCTGCAGTCTGGCATGGCTGCTGCCGCTGCTGCTGGGTTTGGCGGGCGATGGAGATGTCTTTCTCGTGGCGGCCTGTGGTGCGACCTCTACGGGTGTCCATCCAATGCCGTCCATATACACTTCGGTCCAGGCATGGGCATTTTGTGCCGGAATGCTATAGCTTCCGTCTTTCCCCCGCTCCCTGTGGTTCAGGTAATACCCCTCCACATAGCGGGCGGGAATTCCGGCGGAGCGGAACATCAGAGTGCCCAAGGTGGCATAATGGATATCATTACCCTGATGGAGCTTGAGGAAGCCCTCCATGGGCTCCGAATTTCCATCAAAGGTCACCGGCTTCTTCGTTATGACCCGGTATCCGTTATTACGGAAATAGGCGCGAATCTCGGAGAGGACCTGTTCTGCACTCTGGCCCGGCTGCGGGTTCCAATCTGGAATATCCTCGGCGACGCCAGAACGGTCTTCGGCATAGTTTGCCCGGACAAAGTTCCCATAGGCGTCAAAGCCGCCGGCAAGTTTCGAGTTATCCGCGAGCGGTGTCAGCATGTTATTCTTCAGGTCGGTGCTCACCGCCTGAGGATAAATAGCAATACTGTAGCGTGAGTTCTTTCTGCGCCGCATGTTGCCCGGCGCCTCAAGCATGTTCATGTCGAAGGAGGCATGCTTCAATGTGGAGTCCGGGTAGACAGTCTCATACGGAGTATAGATGTATTCGTGGGGGGCGTCCTGGACTTGGATGGAGAGCTTTTGGGAGCGGAAAGTGGATCGCCCGGATTTCATCTTCTGGCCGTAGACCTGTCCAATGGAATACATGGGGATGAGCCCGCTCCGGTCCGCCGCCTTCCGTTCCTTACGGTCCTTGACGCTGGAGAGTCGGATGTCCCACTTTCCCTTGTCATAATCCTCGCCCACGTAGGCGCGGAAATAGAGATCGTTGTTGAGCTGCTTTCCCCCATCCGGCTTGACCACGAGGAGGACGGTCTTGGCCATAGGCATGTGGCGGGAGTCCACAATGTCGCCATGGGGCAGGCCGGAGACGTCGTTCTTTCGTGCCGTCCGGTTCAAGGAGTGCTCCGTGGAGGAGGTCTTTGCCTGAGACAACCAGTCTATTTTCTCAAAGCCCTTGGTGGCGGGCAGGAAGATGGCAAGGAACAGCAGAATGGCAAGGAACATGGAAATGCCCATGTTGATGCGCCTCTTGCGCATGGGGGATTCATGTCCCAAAGAGTAGACAATGGCAAAGACCAGGACGGCAAAATAGACGCCGAGGGAAATTCTCCCGTAGGGCTCATCCAGACGCATCTTCATGCAGATGCAGCCGAGGACCGGGGCCAGCGTCACAAGGAGCGGTAGGCCGCGGCGGTGGATGCAGATGTCATCCGAGATAAATACGGAGGTGACGATTGTCGCCGACAGGAGGATGGTCTTGCCTGTCATGCTGGCATACGGATCCTGTTGGACATTTGTAACGGCTGCCCACCAGGCGGTGATAGTCTGGTCGTCCGGCCACTTCACCAGGATTCCGATGAGGAAGATGATGACGGCAAAGAGCAGGCCGAGATAGTATTGCTTTTCCCCATAACGTGGCACCCTCGCCAGAAGCGAAGTGATAAGGGGAACTACTGCAATGGTGAGCAACAGTGCAATTGTTGGTTTCGCCGGGCTGGTGAAATCAAAGATTGGCAGCCACAAAGAGTCATTCAGCAGGATAGACAGGATGACCTGAGCCGCCACATCGGCGGCGCCGTGGGTCTTCTCGGGAAGGTCGGTCTCGGAAAGATGCATGCTCATCAGATATCCCCCTTCATGTCCAGCCGCAGTGCGCTGACCAGGCGGCAGTCCTCGGGCAGTGTATCCACGCTGAGGGCGTCGTCGGCGGTATCACGACCCCGGGTGCCGATGATGGCGGCACGGGCTGTACACTGACCGGCGGCCTGGAGCATGGCGCCGTTATCGAAATTGGTCGTGAAGTAGAAGAGCGTCTTCTTCTGTCCGGAGGGCTCCAGGTCGTCCAGAAACCGGGCCAGAGACTCAGAGATCCCCGGGTGCGGGCAGGAGACGATCATACGGAGGATGGCGCTCTCCATGGTCTCAAAGTTGGTGATATTGAAAGAACAGTACTCGTCGGCGCCGGCGTCATACCAGGCAATGGTGTGGAGGAGTCCGTTTTCCAGCAGGCACCGGGAAATGCCGACGGTGTAGCCGACACAGGACTCCAGCGCAGCAGACGATGACTCCGCCAGTTCTGCCAGCAGAACCACAGAGTACTCGACCGGTTTTCCGTATTCGCGGACAATGAGGTCGTCATATTTCGATGAGAGTTTCCAGTGGATGGAGCGGATGCTGTCACCGGGCTCATAGGTGCGGTGGTCAAAGGTCTCGGAGACGTCGTGACCCGACTCGGTGTCCGAGTATTTCTGAGAGCTGCCCTCCAGCTCCGTGGCCTCCCCCATGAGGATGCTGACCGGAATATCCGGCGGCTCCACAAGGAACGAGCCGTGCTGATTGGCCTGGACATGAAAGCGGGCCAGGAGAAGGGCGTCTGTAATGTAGAGGTCGGTGACGACGACGTCTACCCGGCCAATTTCCGCGTCCACCATGTGGATGGTCTTGCGGTTCACCGAGCGGCCGGCAGCAGGAAATTCAGAGCGGTGCTCCACGGTGGTCCCGGTCAGATAGTTGCTGATGCTGACCCGGGCGACGACCCGGGGGATGGCGAACCGAGAGAGATTCTCGGCCTCGAGGATGATGTCCCCGGTCTGTCCCTGCTCCAGTCCAGATGGAATTTGCAGTTTCAGCGTGACCCGGTTTCGAGTAAACAGACTCAGAAGAATGGAGGCAATGGGCAGGAAAATATAGAGGCAGAGGATAAGCAGCGTTGGCCACGTGTTCACCTGCCATTCCAAGATGAGGATGAGCACCAGGCCCACCGCATAGAGGATTCGTGAGTAGGTCATGGGTTATTCCTTTACGTCTGCGGGAGACGGGGCACGCACTTCGGCGAGCAGGTCTGTGAGGATGTCCTCCGGTTTCCGGCCGCGGATTTTCGCCCTCGATGTCAGGATGAGGCGATGTGCGCACACATCCACAAACAGCTCCTGGATATCCTGCGGAATGCAGTAGTTCCGTCCGTCCAGAAAGGCACAGGCTTTGGCCATTTGAACAAGAGCGAGAACAGCACGGGTGGAGAGACCCTGCTGCAGCTCCGGCAGGTCACGGGTCTTCTCACAGAGCAGAACGGCATAACGGACCAGTTCACGGTCCATATAGATGTCATTGACTGTCTGCTGCATGCGGATAATATCAGACGGGGCAACCACCGGCCGGATGGTCTCCAGCAGGTCGTTTTTCTGCTTTCTCTGGACGATTTGGATGGTGCTCTCCGTGCTGGGATATCCAACGGAGAGACGCACCATGAAGCGGTCCAGCTGGGAGTCCGGCAGAGGATGGGTTCCGGCAGATCCTGTGGGGTTCTGGGTGGCAATACAAAAGAAGGGCTGCGGAAGCTGATAGGTCTTGCCGTCCTCGGTGACCTGCATTTCGGACATGGCCTCCAGCAGGGCAGCCTGAGTCTTGGCTGACGTACGGTTGATTTCATCTGCCAGGAGCAGGTTGGAGAAGACCGCGCCCTCACGGAACCGGAACGTGTTGTTCTGGCGGTCAAAGACGGAGAAACCGGTGACGTCGCCCGCCGTGGTGTCCGGCGTGAACTGGATGCGCTTCTCCTTCATCTGCATGGCCTTGGCAAAGGCCTCCGCCAGCGTCGTCTTGCCGACACCCGGAACGTCCTCCAGCAGGACATGTCCTCCTGCCAGCAGCGCCATGAGCACCTTCTCAATGACCTCGTCCTTGCCGATGATGGCCTTGCGGACCTCCGAAATGATCTGGGAAGCGGTAATATCCATGTCGTTTTTCCTTTCTGCCCGTGGACTCTCCACTGAACCTTTCCATTATTGTCTTCTATTATAGCATAGGTGGTGGGTGGGCACAAAAAATGACCGGCCCACACGGACCGGTCATTTAAATTGGTATTTTATTCCTTATTCTGCGCTTCCCGCTCCTTGGCCAGTTCCTTCTCGTACTGCTTCTTCTCCTCCATGTACTTGGCGTAAGCCATGTCGGATTTGGCGCCAATCTGAACCATGGTGGGGTCGTCGTACGGGTTTTCCTTGTTGCGGCGGGACTGGGGCGCAAAGTTTACGACCTTGCGATTCACATTCGCCTCTTCCTTTACCTTCTTCTCCGTGCGGGCCTCAATGAACTCGTAGAGAGCGTTGGCAAACAGGAAGCCGAGGGTGCCCCAGAGAATGCCGTTGAGCATGCCGAAGAGGACGTCACTCGGATAGTGGACGAAGATGTAGATGCGGCTGCAGCCCACCAGGAACGGCAGGATGACGAACCACCACTGCCATTTGCGGTGTTTGGTGGTGCCGGTCTTGTAGCTCGTGCTGCCGGCGAGGATAAACGCCGTGGTGTAACTGAATGCGTTGGTGGTGTGTCCGGACGGGAACGAGAACGACGGCTCGTAGGACGGTGCGTGGCTTGTGCCGACGACAGCGAATTGATGCGCGTGTTCATAGAAGTTCCAGAATGGGTCGCCTTTAAGAGTGACAAATGGCCTCGGGCGCTGGATGAGCAGCTTGATGCCAAAGTTTGTGACAATGTAGGCGAGGCCCAGTCCGCAGACAATACTCATGCCGTACTTGCGGGTCTTTTTCGGGAAACAGAGGACGAGGGCAACGGCCATGAGAATGTAGAAGAACTGCTCTCCGCCGAAGAACGTGGCAAACCACGCAAATTTGTTGAGCCCCGGGCTCTGGATGCTGGAAAAGAACCGGTATACGGCCGTGTCAAATCCATAGAATGTGGAGTTGATGGCCTCGTAGATCATGGATGCGGTCTCCCCTTTCATTTTCTGTATCAGTCTGGTTATTATTCTAAACGATTCAGAAAATCAAGGCAACAGGCAACATCACGAAATCTGACGCTTCTTTTCGATCAGTCCGTAGACTGCCTTGGCCAGGAGAAGGCCAATCAGGGCCCAGATAATGCCGTTGATCATGCCGAAGAGTACATCGCTCGGATAGTGGACAAAAATGTAGATGCGGCTGAGTCCAACAAGGAACGGCCACGGGACGAGCCACCATGCCCATTTCTTATGGTCCCACATGCAGCCGGAGATGAGCGCCGTGGTGTACGTGAAGGCCAGAGTCGTGTGGCCGGATGGGAACGACAGGGACGGCTCATAGGAGGGCTGATGGTGGGTGCCCACAACGGCAAATTGGTGCCCCTTCTCGTAGATGGGCCAGAACGGGGTATCCTTCAGGGTGACAAACGGACGTGGGCGATTGAAGATTGCTTTGATGCCGTAGTTCGTGATAAAGAACGCCAATACTACGCTGATAAACATCGTCAGACCGTATTTCCGTGTCTTTTTCGGAAAGCAGAGGATGAGACCGACGGCCATGAGGAAGTAGGCCACCGGATCGCCCCCGAAGAAGGTGAAGAACCAGTTCAGATGGTTGAGCGGGACGCTCTGGATTCCCGTGAAAAAGCGGAAAATAGACGTGTCAAAGCCGTAGAAGGCCTGGTTGATGGCCTCATAGATCATAGAGCTCCTCCTTACAGTTCGTTTTGGCCATTTTATGACCGCCACGTAAGAGAAGGGGGAGCTCTGTGTTAAATATTTGGAAAATCAGCCGACAAACTCATAGCCGGCGGCCTCAACGGCCTTCTTGACGTCCTTATCCTTGAGTTTTCCGTCATGGGCGACCTTGACCTCGCCGCTCTCGTGGCTGGCCTCGGCGGTCTCCACATGCTTGAGGGCCTCGAGGGCACCCTTTACCGTGGCCTCGCAATGGCCACACATCATACCGTTTACTTTATATACTTTCTCTTCCATGGTGGAACTCTCCTTTTTATGGTTTCTTTTTTTCTTATCGTGTTTCGTGCTCCGCAGGTCGAACAGGTTCAGCCGCAGCGCATTCATGACAACGCAGAAGCTGGAAAGACTCATGGCCGCAGCCGCAATCATGGGGTTTAAGGACCAGCCGAGCAGTGACGTGTAGGCGCCGGCCGCCAGCGGAATGCAGATGACATTGTAGAAGAATGCCCAGAACAGGTTCTCGTGGATGTTCCGCAGCGTCTGCCGGCTGAGGCGGATGGCAGCGGGAACGTCGGAGAGATGGCTGTTCATGAGGACAACGTCTGCAGCGTCTATGGCTACGTCCGTGCCGGCGCCGATGGCTATTCCCATGTCGGCGGTCATGAGCGCCGGCGCGTCGTTAATTCCGTCGCCGACCATGGCGACCTTACCGTATTTCTTCTGCAGATTGGAGATGGCTGCCGCTTTTCCATCCGGCAGCACCCCGGCAATGACCTCATCCACGCCGGCTTTCCGGCCGATGGAGGCGGCGGTCTTCTCGTTGTCTCCGGTGATCATGACGACCTGGACGCCCATGCCATGGAGTTCTTCCACTGCCTGCGGGCTGTCGTCCTTTATTACATCTGCAACAGCAATGACACCTAGCACCTTGTCATTCGAGACAAACAGGAGTGGGGTCTTGCCCTCATCGGCCAGCTCCTCTGCACGTTCCGCCATTTTCTGTGGGACGTCGGTGACCGAGGCAATGTAGCTGAGGCTGCCGCCTAGGATTTCGTCCCCATCCAACAGAGCCGAGAGGCCGTGGCCGGGCAGCGCCTGGAAATTCTCAACCGGGGATGCAGTGAGTTTTCTCTCCTCCGCCTCTATCACAATAGCCCTCGCAAGCGGGTGCTCACTGAGCCGCTCGAGGGAATAGGCCTTCGAGATCAGCTCATCAACGTTCAGGCCGTCCGCCGGAACAACGTCGGTGACGACAGGCTCGCCCCGGGTAATGGTGCCGGTCTTGTCCAACGCAACGGCACTGACTTTGCCAGTCTCCTCGAGGGAGGCGGCCGTCTTGAATAGGATGCCGTTCTTGGCGCCCTTGCCGTTGCCCACCATAATGGCCACCGGAGTGGCAAGCCCCAGTGCACAGGGGCACGAGATGACGAGGACAGCAACAGCGCGGGACAGCGCATACTCAAAGCCGCTTCCAATAATAAGCCAGATAACGAACGTGACCAGTGCGATTCCCATGACCACCGGCACAAAGACAGCGCTCACGCGGTCCGCCGCCTTGGCAATGGGTGCCTTGGTGGCCGCAGCGTCGCTTACCATGTGGATGATTTGGGAGAGCGTCGTGTCCTCGCCCACCCGGGTCGCCCGGCAGCGAAGGAAGCCGGACTGGTTCACTGTTGCGGCACTCACCGTGTCGCCCTCCGCCTTGTCGACGGGAATGCTCTCGCCCGTCAGGGCGCTCTCATTGACAGCGCTCTCGCCGCTGACAACGACGCCATCCACCGGGATATTCTCTCCGGGGCGCACCACGAAGATGTCGCCAATTTTGACGTCGTCAATATCCACGGTGACTTCTTTGCCGTCACGCTCCAGCGTCGCCTGTTTTGGCGACAACGCCATGAGGGACTTCAGGGCATCTGTTGTCTTACCCTTGGACCGGGATTCCAGCACCTTGCCTATGGTGATGAGCACCAGGATCATAGCAGCAGACTCAAAGTAGTAGCTGTCCATGAGCGGCATGGCCTTCATGGCACCCTGTGTTGCCGTGACCGAGGTGGCCTTCAGCAGGGCGTAAAGACTGTAGAGGTACGAGGCAGTGGAGCCCAGTGCCACCAGAGCGTCCATATTCGGCGCCCGATGCCAGAGGCTCTTGAAGCCGCTGATAAAGAACTTCCGGTTGACGATCATGATGACCGTGGACAACAGCAGCTCAATGACGCCAATTCCGGCAATATTTCCGTCAAGAAACTTCGGCGCCGGCCAGTTCCACATGCAGACACCCATGCTGAAGTACATGAGCGCCAAAAGGAACCCGAGGGACCACCAGAAGCGGCGGCGCAGTTTTGGGGTCTCCGTGTCCCGGAGGGCCTCCTCCTCCTCTTTCAGCCGCTGCGACGCGGATGTCGTTTTCTCGTCCTCCCCGCCCCGCTTTTTTGCGCCGTAGCCGGCATTTTCTACGGCTTTGATGATTTCGCTGGGCGATGCAGTTCCCGTGACGCCCATAGAGTTCGTGAGCAGGCTCACACTGCACTCCTCGACGCCGGGCACATTCCGTACTGCGCTCTCGACCCGCGTCTGGCAGGCAGCGCAGCTCATGCCGGTAACACTATACTGATCCATAACAACCCAATTTCTATTTCATCAATTTCTGGAGGACCTCCACCAGCTCGTCGATGGCGGCGTCGTTGCCCTCACGGATATCCTCGGCCACACATCCGCGGATATGACATGCGAGCAGCTCCTTGTTGAAGGAGTTCAGGGCCGAGGAGACCGCCGAGACCTGCACGAGGATTTCCGGGCAGTAGGCGTCCTTCTCCACCATGCTCTCAATGCCGCGGATCTGCCCCTCAATTCTCTTGAGGCGATTCAGCAGTTTCTTCTGCTGCTCCGGCGACCGCATCTTCATCTCATGGATATAACCGTTTTCCATTTCCCCACTCATGGGAATACCCCCCTCCGGTATTTTTTACGCCTCCATATTATACCCCCGGGGGGTATATGTCAACCCCCGTGTTTGTGATAAAATAGGCCCAATCTTTTTGCGAGGAGTGCATCGCCCATGCTGAACCAATTTTCCCGGACCGAGCTGCTGTTTGGCCCCGACGCCATGGAGCGGCTGAAGAATGCCCGGGTGGCGGTCTTCGGCATCGGCGGGGTCGGCGGATACGTGGTGGAGGCCCTGGCCCGCAGCGGGGTCGGCACTCTGGATCTCATCGACGACGACAGGGTCTGCCTCACGAACATCAACCGGCAGATCATCGCCACCCGCCCTTCCATCGGGAAATACAAAGTGGAGGTGGCCCGGGACCGGGTCAAGGACATCAACCCCAAGGCCACCGTCAACATCTACAAGACATTCTTCCTGAAAGAGACCGCCGACCAGTTCGACTGGGAGGCCTATGACTATGTGGTGGACGCCATCGACACCGTCTCCGGCAAAATTGAGCTCGTCATGCAGTGCCGCGCCAAGAACATCCCAATCATCTGCTCCATGGGCGCCGGAAACAAGATGGATCCCACGGCCTTCCGGGTGGCGGATCTCTCCAAGACCTCCGTGGACCCGCTGGCCCGCGTCATGCGGCGGGAGCTGAAGAAGCGCGGCGTGACCCATCTCAAGTGCGTCTACTCCACCGAGCCGGCCCTCCGGCCGCTGGAGGATCTGGAAAACAGCTGCAAGTACAACTGCATCTGCCCCCCTGGCACAGCGCGCAAGTGCACCGACCGTCGCGACGTCCCCGGCAGCAACGCCTTTGTCCCCTCCGTTGTGGGGCTCATCATTGGCGGCGAGGTCATTAAGGACCTGACCGGGTACAATGAGGCGGTGTCTGCGGGAGAGAGATGGGAAGAGGTTAGATAAATAGTTAAGCGGTATCGCCGGAGTGGTGGTACCGTTTTTTGTTGCGGGAAGTAGGACATATCTTTCCTATTCTTATATGTGTATGAGATTGAAAATTTCCGTAGGACACAATTGCCATATTTTCAAATGTGGTCAATGATTTTGGGGCGATTCACGGGTCGCCATGGGACACAAATTGAATTAATCAAAATGTGTATGAGAAAATGACTCAAATATTTATCAAATCAGCATGTTTGAATAAGACTAAAACCTTATATTTTCGTTTTAGTATGAGTAAATTTTTAGAAGTAAGACACATTTGGAAATAGAGAAAATATGTATGAAAATGATCAGGGGGCCCGGACGAAAACTTTCACGCTCCTGGCCCCTCCCCTTTACCGCATCTTCAAATTTTTGGCAATGCGGTAAATATTATTTTTATTTTTCACCGCAATCCTAATTTTTACTTAATGCGGTAAAAAATAATGCTGCACGGTGTTCAAATACAGCCATAAATCTTACTGCATTGCAGGAAAATGGGTAATTCAGCGATGATAGAGGGCTGAATTGCCCAAATTTTCTTACCGCATTGGGACTTTTTTCGAAATGCGGTACTTGTGAAAAATTAGATTTACCGCATTGGCAATTTTTTGAAAATGCGGTAATGGAACTGGCGGCCTACTAAACAATCTTCCCCTTATTCACCTTTCCTGTATGACAAAAAATTTGAGTACACGAAAATATGTATTAGGTCAAACATACAGACCGTCGAAGCGAACCGCCCGCCACTGAATCGCCCCAGAACAAAAACAAAAAGACTGTACCACCAACAAATGATGATACAGCCTATTTCTGTGGTGCCTTCGGACGGAATCGAACCATCGACACGGGGATTTTCAGTCCCCTGCTCTACCGACTGAGCTACAAAGGCAAAAAAATGGAGCGGATTACGGGGGTCGAACCCGCTACCTCCACCTTGGCAAGGTGGCGCTCTACCAAATGAGCTAAATCCGCAAAAATATGGCGACCCGGATCGGGATCGAACCGACGACCTCTAGCGTGACAGGCTAGCGTTCTAACCAGCTGAACTACCGGGCCATATTTGGTGGAAGTTACAGGGCTCGAACCTGTGACCCTCTGCTTGTAGGGCAGATGCTCTCCCAGCTGAGCTAAACTTCCAAATTTTTTGGGAAAAGAAGTATCCCGGTGCTTCGGAGTACCGGGATACCCGATGGAGGCACCACCCAGATTTGAACTGGGGCATCAAGGTTTTGCAGACCTCTGCCTTACCACTTGGCTATGGTGCCGTAAAAAATGGAGCGGATTACGGGGGTCGAACCCGCTACCTCCACCTTGGCAAGGTGGCGCTCTACCAAATGAGCTAAATCCGCAAATGGTGCCTTCGGACGGAATCGAACCATCGACACGGGGATTTTCAGTCCCCTGCTCTACCGACTGAGCTACAAAGGCAAAAGTGGCGACCCGGATCGGGATCGAACCGACGACCTCTAGCGTGACAGGCTAGCGTTCTAACCAGCTGAACTACCGGGCCACATTCAAAGGTGGTGGAAGTTACAGGGCTCGAACCTGTGACCCTCTGCTTGTAGGGCAGATGCTCTCCCAGCTGAGCTAAACTTCCACATTTTATGCGCTTTCCGACGGCCTCTCACAGAGTCCCGTCGCTCCGGCGACGCTTTATATATTAACCCATACCCTATGGGATGTCAACCAATTTTTCAGATTTTTTTCTGGTCCCCCAGGCGCTGAAAAACCACGTCGTAACCGCCTTCTCCGTAGTTCAGAGAGCGGTTGACACGGGAGATGGTGGCAGTGGACGCACCGGTGGCCTCCACAATGTCACTGTACACCGATTTTTCCTTCAGCATCTTGGCGACCACCACCCGCTGGGAGATGGATTTCAGCTCCTTCACGGTGCAGAGATCCGTGAAGAACTTCTCGCAGTCCTCTTTCGTCTCAAGGCTCAAGATGGCCTCGTAGAGAAAGTCCAAGTTCTTGTCCTGAAGTTTATCCGTCATAACAGCTCAGCCTCCTGGCAAACAGTTTCGCGTACTAAAATATTTTAGCATTGGCTTTTATTGTTGTAAAGTGCTAAATCGCGGGGGGAAAACAGAGCCCCGGACATGCAAGTCCGAGGCGCTGACGTTACACTTTCTGATATCCGCTGAACACGATCTCCTGCTTGACGCCCTTGGTGTCGGCCAGCGAAGTGGAGACCCCGCTGATCTTGGCAATGTTGCCGTTCTCGTCATAGGTGATGGTCGTGACGGTCTTGGCGTCCATTTTGCCGGTGGACACGATTTGGACCGGACGGCCCTCGGCGTTATAGCTATAAGTCTGGGTGGAGCCGTTGCTGCCAATGATGGCTGCGACACGGCCATCTTTGTCGTACTTGACCTGGAACGTGTCGGTACGGGTCTGGCTGTAACCGGAGTCGGCCTGGTTCTTGAACGTGACCACGTTGCCCTGCTTGTCATAGGTATAGGTGACAATGCAGTACGGGTGGCCGTCCTTCTTGCCGGACTGGTCCGCATAGTAATAGGAGATTTGGGCGATGTTGCCCTTGCCGTTGTAATCATACTCCGTGAGTTCCGAGCCGGTCTGGGCCTCGGTGACCTGATGCTTGCTGTTGGTCACAATATGATAGACGGCGGTCTCCTGTTTCTTTCCCTTGAAAGGATAAGAGGTGCGGATGGTCTCAATTTTGCCGCTGCGGAACAGCGGATTGTAGATAAAGCAGTCCCCGGTAATGATGCTGGCGTTCTGATCCTGGATAGAATCGAAGTCCCTGTAGTTTACGAAACCGTAGTTGATATTGGTCCCGTTGCCGCGGAATGTCTGCACTTTGGTCGTGACCTTCAGGTTTACGGTCTTATTGGCAACATCATAGGCATAGACAATGGTTCCCCCCGCGCTGTCCACCTTCTGGGCGGCATAGGCGGTATCCTTGACGCTGCTCTTCCCGCACGCCGCGAGGACCAGCACAAGGGCCAGCGCCAGAACGGCGGCGAGGATCCGTTTTGATTTCTTCATTTCCATTCCCCTACTTTCTCAGACTAGAAAATTCCGGATTTCCTGGACACCCTGCTTCGAGAGTGCGGAGAACGGCACCATGGCCGCCGGGCAGTAGTCCGCGCACTCGTCGGCGCGGTCAGAGAGGGCCTTTTGGAAATCCGTCTTGTTGAGTTTGTCACATTTTGTCAGGACGATAATGAATGGGGTGTTTGTGTCCCGCAGAAACTGGAGCATTTGGAAGTCGTCCTGACTGGGCTTGTGCCGCATGTCAATGAGCTGCAGCACGAGCCGGATGTTCCGGTCCGAGGTGAAGTACCCCTGGATCATGTCGCCCCAGCGCTGCTGTTCCGCCTTGGAACGTTTGGCGTATCCGTAGCCGGGCAGGTCCACGAGACGGAAATTGTCGCCCCGGAAGAAGTTGATGGTAATGGTCTTGCCGGGTTTTCCCGAGACCCTTGCCAGGGCGCGGCGATTCAGCACCGCATTGATGAGAGAGCTCTTCCCCACGTTGGAGCGGCCGGAAAACACATACTCCGGCAGCGTGCTCTCGGGGAGCTGCTCAAAGGTCCCGTAGGACTTCTCGAAGTTCACATCATTTAAATTCATGCCTGCTCCTTGATGAGTGCGCGGTTCCAGACCTGGTCCAGACGGGTGACCGGGACAAAGTCGAGATGCTCCCGCACTGTGTCATCAATGTCCCGGAGGTCCGGAACATTGTCCTTGGGGATGATAACGGTCTTCATGCCCGCCTTATAGGCCGCCATGGTCTTCTCCTTGAGCCCGCCAATGGGCATGACGCGGCCGGTCAGTGAGATTTCACCGGTCATGGCGACGTCGCCGCGGACCGGGGCCCCGCTGAGGGCCGAGAGGACGCTGGTGGCTATGGTGACGCCGGCGGACGGGCCGTCCTTCGGCACTGCCCCCTCCGGCACGTGGACATGGATGTCCTTATTTTTATAGAATTCGGAATCCACTTTGAGATGGTCGGCGTGGGAGCGGATGTAACTGACCGCGGCCTGAGCGGACTCCTTCATGACGTCGCCCAGAGAACCGGTGAGCTTCAGCTGGCCGTTTCCCTCCATGACCGCTGCCTCGACCTGCAGCATGACGCCGCCGACCGAAGTCCAGGCAAGTCCGTTGGTGACGCCGACACCATCGTGGTGTTCGAAGTCCTCACGGTAGCGAGCAACTCCCAGAAGGTCCTCCAGGTCCCCGATCTTTACAGAGCGGTGATATCCCGGATCCTTTACGACCTCCAGGGCGGTCTTCCGGCAGATGTTGTCAATTTCCCGCTCCAGAAGGCGGACGCCCGCCTCGCGGGTATAGTCGCCGATGATGTGGCGAAGAGCCGGGTCCGTGATCTTCAGCTGGGACTTCTTCAGCCCATGGTGTTTCAGGGACTTGGGCACGAGATGTTCCTTGGCAATATGGAACTTCTCCTCCGCCGTATAGCTGTAGAGGTCAATGACCTCCATGCGGTCCAGCAGCGGAGCCGGAATTTGGCTCTTGTTGTTGGCCGTGGTTATGAAGAACACCTTGGACAGATCAAAGGGCATGTCCACGTAGTGGTCCACAAATGTGCAGTTCTGCTCGGCGTCGAGGACTTCGAGCATGGCGGCCGCCGGATCGCCCCGGACGTCGGAGCCCATCTTGTCGATTTCGTCGAGGAGGATGAGCGGGTTCTTCGTTCCGGCGTCGGAGACCGCGGCCATGATGCGGCCGGGCATGGCGCCGATATAGGTGCGTCGATGGCCACGGATTTCCGCCTCGTCCCGGACACCTCCCAGGGAGATACGCTGGTACTTCCTGCCCATGGCGCGGGCGAGGGACTGGGCGATGGACGTTTTGCCCACACCGGGAGGACCTGCGAGGCAGATGATCTGCCCTGTCACGTCAGGGTTCAGCTGGCGTACCGCGAGCAGTTCCACAATGCGATCCTTTACTTCGGTGAGGCCGTAATGGTCCTCGTCCAGGATTTGACGCGCATGGTCAAGGTCCAGTTCGTCCTCCGTCATGTCGTCCCACGGCAAGGCAAGAACCACGTCCAGATAATTCCGGATGACATTGGCCTCGGAGCCGGAGGAGGCGTCCATGCCGGCAAGGCGGCGGACCTCCTTCTGCAGTTTCTTGCGGGATTTATCGGAGATATTTTCGATGGCGTCGATCTTCTTGCGATACTCCTCCACCTCGTTCTCCGCGTCACCGCCGTTGAGTTCCTGGGAGAGCACATGCATTTGTTCCCGGAGGTAGTAGTCCCTCTGGTTCTGATCCATGTTCTTCTCGACCTTGCTGCTGATCTCATTCTCCAGGCGGAGCATGCGGATTTCGTCCGTCAGCAGGGAGCACACGGTCTCGAGACGCTCCAGGGGGTCCAGGGTCTCAAGGATATTCTGCTTCTCCTCATAGGAGAACGGAATAACGGAGGCGATGTAGTCTGCGATTCCTCCGGGGGAGTCGTCGTCCCCCACACGCATGAGGATGTCCGGCGAGATCTTCGGGGAGTAGCCCGAGTACTCGTCGAAGTAGTCCCGGGTCTTGCGGACCAGTGCCGCCGCATATTCCTCCCGTCTCGCGGAGTAGTCGTAGGTCGGCACATTCTCCACATCTGCGTAGAGGAACTTGCCGTCATACCCCTCCAGGACCCGGGCACGTTCTGTGCCCTCCACGATGACGCGGAGGTGGTCGGAGTTGGGAATAGTCAGTACCTGACGGATTTGTGCCATGCAGCCAATGGAGAAGAGACCGTCAAAGCCGGGCTCCTCTTCGGCGGGATCCTTCTGCGTGACGAGAAAGACCTCCTGGCTGTAATCCATGGCGGCATTGAGGGCGTCGATGGATTTTTTTCTGGCAATGTCGAAATGCAGAACCATTTCCGGAAAGACCACAAGGCCCCGGAGCGCAATGACCGGAACGGCATAGGTCGTTCTGATATCGTCCATTGATGTTCACCGCCTTCGTCAAAGATTTCGTAAGTTTCGGTTCTCTGGAACAAAGGAGTGGAACTGCCATAGGACGAGCAGTTCCACTCTCGATAATTAGAAGTCAGGCCTTGTCTCCGTCATGGGAGATGACAGGCTCTTCGGTACCGAGGACCGTGCCCTCGGTGATGGTGATTTTCTGGATGTCCTCGTCGGAGGGGCTCCGGTACATGACCGGCATGAGCACCCGCTCGAGCACGCCGCGGAGTCCGCGGGCACCGGTCTCCTTTTTCAGGGTCTCCTGGGCGATGGCGCGCAGGGCACCCTCCTCAAACTGGAGGTCGATGCTGTCCATGGCAAAGAGTGCCTGGTACTGCTTGATGAGCGAGTTCTTCGGCTCCGTAAGGATGTGGACAAGAGCGTCCTCGTCCAGCGCCTGCAGAGAGGTGACGACGGGAATACGGCCGACCAGTTCTGGAATAAGGCCATATTTCACAAGGTCCTGCGGAATGACCTGCGCCATGGCGTCGGTCAAAGACAGTTCCTTCTTCTCCTTCAGGTCGGCGCCAAAGCCAAGTCCGCCGCTTCCGGTGCGCTTCTCGACGATTTTTTCAATGCCGTCAAAGGCACCGCCGCAGATAAAGAGAATATTGGTGGTATCCACCTGGATAAACTCCTGCTGCGGGTGTTTGCGTCCGCCCTGCGGCGGGACGTTGGAGACGGTCCCCTCGAGGATTTTCAGCAGGGCCTGCTGGACACCCTCACCGCTGACGTCACGGGTGATGGAGGGGTTCTCGGATTTGCGGGAAATCTTGTCGATTTCGTCGATATAGATAATGCCGTGCTCCGCCCGCTCAATGTCGTAGTCGGCCGCCTGGATGAGGCGGAGAAGGATGTTCTCCACATCCTCACCGACGTAGCCGGCCTCGGTCAGCGTTGTGGCGTCGGCGATGGCGAACGGGACGTCAAGGATGCGGGCCAGTGTCTGGGCAAGAAGCGTCTTGCCGACACCGGTGGGGCCGAGAAGGAGCACGTTGCTCTTCTGGAGCTCCACGTCGGAGGCATCCTGGTGGCGTATTCTCTTATAGTGGTTATAGACAGAGACAGAGAGCGTGATTTTCGCCTGCTCCTGTCCGATGACATACTCGTCGAGTATCTCTTTGATTTCCTGGGGTTTCGGGAGCGCTTTCTCCATAACGGGGTTCGAGCGCCGGACGGCGTTCTTCCGCTCCGCGTCCTCCTCAATGATCTCGTTGCAAAGTTCTACACATTCGTCGCAGATGCAGATTCCACCGGGTCCCCCGATGAGCTTTTCCACCTCGTCCTGGGACTTGCCGCAGAACGAGCAGCGCAGAACATGTTCATCTTTCGGCAATTCGGTTACCTCCGGTTATCTCTTGTTCAGGACCTTGTCGATAAGGCCGTATTCGAGGGCCTCATCCGCGGACATAAAGTTGTCGCTCTCGGTGTCCTTGGCAATTTGCTCCACGGACTTGCCGGTGTTCTCGGCGAGGATCTCATTCAGTCTCTTCTTGACCTTGAGGATATTCTCGGCGACGATCTGGATGTCAGTGGCCTTGCCCTGGGCACCGCCGGAGGGCTGGTGGATCATGATCTCCGAGTTCGGAAGAGCATACCGTTTGCCCTTGGTACCAGCTGCAAGCAGGAAGGCGCCCATGCTGGCGCTGAGTCCCATGCTGATGGTGGAGACGTCACACTTGATGTACTGCATGGTGTCATAGATGGCGAAACCAGCGGTGACAGATCCTCCGGGGCTGTTGATATAGAAAGAGATGTCCTTCTCCGGATCCTGTCCCTCAAGGTACAGGAGCTCTGCAATGATGACACTGGCAGTGGCGTCATTGACTTCGTCGGAGAGGACGATGATGCGGTCGTCGAGAAGGCGGGAATAGATGTCGTACTGACGCTCCCCGCGGTTGGTCTGTTCAATTACATAAGGTACTAATGCCATTACGCTGCCTCCTAAAGTTACGCAGGACGGCGAGGGTCCCCCCGCCGCCTGCCTGTTAGTATTTTTTTGGAAATGAGTACAGTCGGATCATACTGCAATGGCTGGATTGCGGTTATTCTGCGTCGCCGTTTTCCTCCGCGGCCTCAGCGGTCTCGGTCTCAGCGGACTCGGTCTCAGCGGACTCGGTCTCAGCCTCGGCGGCCTCGGCCTTCTCCTCTTCCTCGACCTGCTCTGCCTCAGCGGCAGCGGCCTCGGCGGCTCTCTCAGCCTGGAGCTGTTCCTCGGTGACCTCGGTGATTTCGGCGGCGTCCTTGACGATTTCAAGGGCTTTCTTGGTCTTTACGTCCTTGGAGATGTCGTCCTCGCTGAGAATCTTGCGGACGGAGTCCTCCTCCATGCCGTACTGCTCAGCAAGGTCTTTATACTGGGCGTCAAGGTCTTCCTCGGTGACCTCGACGTTCTCGAGCTCTGCAATTTTCTCAAGGGCGAGACGGCACTTGACCTGGCTCTCCGCACGGCTGCGGAAGCTGTTGCGGAGGTCCTCCTCCGTCATGCCGGTGTAGCCGAGATAGGTCTTGAGGTCAAGGCCCTGGGACTGGATCTGATAGCCGAACTCACTGACGGAGTCGTCGATCTGATGCTCAAACATGGCCTGCGGGATCTCACTCTTGACGATGCCGGCGAGTTTCTCGAAGATCTGGGTGTCGACCTCGGCGTCAGCGGCCTCGGTCTTGGACTTCTCGAGGTCCTCTTTCGTGTGCTGCTTGAGCTCGTCAACGGTGTCATACTCGGAGACGTCGAGGACGAAGTCGTCGTCGAGCTCCGGAAGCTGTTTCTCCTTGACGTTGTCGAGTTTGACCTTGAAGGTGGCGTCCTTGCCAGCCAGGTCCTCAACATAGTCGTCCGGGAACTTGACGTTGACGTCAAACTCCTCACCGGCCTTGTGGCCGACGATCTGATCCTCGAAGCCGGGGATGAACTGGCCGGATCCCAGGGTGAGCTCGTAGCCCTCGCCCTTGCCGCCTTCGAATGCCTCGCCGTCGACGAAGCCCTCGAAGTCGATGGTGGTGAGGTCGTCGTTCTGGGCCTCACGGTCCACCTCGACAAAGCGAGCAGAGCGCTCGAGCATGGCGTCGATCTCACTCTGAACGTCCTCGTCGGTGACCTCGACGACCGGCTTCTTAGCGGAGAGGCCCTTGTAGTCGTCCAGCTCAACGTCCGGCTTTACGGTGACTTTGAGGCTGAATTCTACGCCGTCCTTGTCCATTTTCTGGATGTCGACGTCGTAGGGGTTGTCGACGATCTCAATGCCGGCCTCTTCCACAGCGTCGGTGACGACCTCCGGGAAGAGCTGCTCAAAAGCGTCATTGTAGAAGACGCCCTCGCCGTAATATTTCTCGATCATTCCGCGGGGGGCTTTGCCCTTGCGGAAGCCGGGGATGCTGATGTTCTTCTTCTGGCGGTTGAAGACCTTGGTGACAGCGTCGTTGAACTTGTCGCCGTCCACAGCAATTTCAAGCTGATAGAGGTTGGTGTCGATGTTTTCTGCTTTCTTTAAAGCCATGATGGGAGTTCTCCTCTCGTGTAATAGAAATTCGGTACAGCCAGTCCCAAATGTCTGCTGGCTAGAAACTAACTTATTATAACAAATGGATTTCGCGAATTCCACTCTATTTTTAATCAAATTCAATCGCATACTATTCAAAGGGTGAAAAAAGGCGGGAAGCCGCACAGCTGCGCGGTTTCCCGTCCAAAATATTTCAATATTTTTCAATGAGCTGCGGCGTGAAATGCAGGGCATCCGCCGAGATTAGATGAAAAGAGATGCCGTCCCGCTCCCCCTCAAAGGCGTGCGAAATAGAATTTCCATGCAGATGGCCGTAGTAGCAGCGGGTAATGCCGCTCTCACGGAGCACATCCATAATGGGGCCGCATTCCCGCTCCCCCGCCACCGGAGGATAGTGCAGAAAGACGATCTTCGGGAGTCCGGTCTTCTCCGCCTCCGCGATGGAGGTTCGAAGGCGCCCGCACTCGCGGGCAATGATCTTTTCGCTGAACTCCGACGGGTCGTCAAAGAACCACCCGCGGGATCCGCAGAGTGCGTATCCCCCTGCCACCCACGTGTTGTTGTGCAGGAAATGCAGGGTGTCAAAGCCGTTCTCCGCAAGGAAACGGTTCATGCGGGACATGGTGGCCCACCAGTAGTCGTGATTTCCCTTCATGAGGATCTTCGTACCGGGAAGGGATTCGAGAAAGGCAAAGTCCTCACGGGCAGCAGATAAGCTCATTGCCCAGGAGATGTCCCCGTTTAAGACGACGGTGTCCTCCGGCTCCACAAGGGCTCTCCAGTTTTTCTCGAGCCGGGGAAGATACCCCTCCCAGCCCGGAAAGATATCCATGGGCTTTGAGACACCCAGGGAGAGATGCGGATCACCGATAGCATAAAGAGAAATGGCGGGTTCCTCCCTCTTTAGATGTGGAGAAGGTCGTAGACCTGCTGTTCCATGTCCGGAATGTCACAGACGTTGTCGAAGCGGACCTTCTTCTCCTTCAGGCTGGCCAGCTGCGGCGGGACGACGGTGCCGGTCTGCTTCGAGAGCTCGGCGGCCATGTCGAACTCGTCAATGGCCGGGGCCTCGCCGTTCAGCGCGGTGAGAACTGCCTTCGGGAACTTGTACGGGCTTGCAGTGGAGGCAATAACCGTGGGGGTCTTGTCCCCGGTCTTCTCCACATACTCGTTGTATACGGCAATGGCGACGCCGGTGTGGGTGTCACTCAGATAGTGGTCCTTCTCATAGGTTGCCTTGATGGTGGCGAATGTCTTGTCGTCATCGGCGCAGCCGGCGGCGAAGTTCTCCCTGATCTTGGCGAAGACGTCATCCGGCACGGTGTATTTTCCGTCCTTGGAGAGGGCATCCATCCAGCCGCGGACTGCGGCATCGTCACCGTCACTCATCATGAACAGGAGACGCTCGAGGTTCGAGGAGATGAGAATGTCCATGGAGGGCGATGCAGTGGTGTAGAACTTCCGGTTCTTGTCATAGGTGCCAGTGGTGAGGAAGTCTGTGAGGACGTTGTTGGCATTGGAAGCGCAGATGAACTTCGCAATTGGCACGCCCATCTGTTTGGCATAGTATGCGGCGAGGATATTGCCGAAGTTGCCGGTGGGAACGACAACGTTCATGGGCTCGCCGAGCTTGACCTCGCCGGCCTCCACCATGTCGGCATAGGCGCTGCAGTAGTAGACGATCTGCGGAACGAGACGGCCCCAGTTGATGGAGTTGGCGGAGGAGAACATGAGTCCGTTCTCCGCGAGCTTCTCGCCGACGGCCTTGTCGGTGAAGATCTTCTTCACGCTGCTCTGGGCGTCGTCGAAGTTTCCGCGGATGGCGCAGACGCCGACATTTTCACCCTCCTGGGTGACCATCTGAAGTTTCTGCATGGGGCTGACACCGTTGTCCGGATAGAATACGAGGATGCGGGTGCGGTCCACGTCCTGGAAACCGGCCATGGCGGCCTTACCGGTGTCGCCGGAGGTGGCGACGAGAATGACGATGTCCTTGTCCGGAGCGGTCTTCTTCGCCGAGGTGGTCAGAAGATACGGCAGGAGCTGGAGTGCCATGTCCTTAAAGGCGCATGTCGGACCGCGGAAGAGCTCCAGGATGCTGGCACTGCCGTCCAGTTTGACGGTGGGGGCCACTTTCTCGGAGCTGAACTTGCCGGCTTTGTAGGCGCCGTTTACACAGTAGTCGATCTCCTCCGGAGTGAAGTCCGTGAGATAGAGCGCAAGGATTTTCTTGGCCCGCTCAATGTAGGACAGCGGAATAAGATCCTGGAGATCCGAAAGGGAGACCTTCGGAATTTCCGTTGGGACGAACAGGCCGCCCTCGGCGGAGATGCCGCGGGTGATGGCCTCGGAGGCCTCGACGCGGAGCGTCTTGTCTCTGGTGCTGGTGTAGAACATGGTATTCTCCTTCCACTTGGCATGGATTAAAATGCGTTTATCAGATGGCGGATTTTCACGGGATTCCCGTCCCGGTCGGCATAGACCTCTATGCAGTCAAACCGGGGCTGACAGCGTCCGCGGTACCGCCTCCCCCTTCCCGCCAAATAGATTTCAGCGGTCCGCAGGATTTTTTTCTGTTTTTCCACCGTGACCCATTCCGCCGGGGCGGCAATGGCACGGGGTCCTCTTGTCTTGACCTCCTCAAAGCAGAGATAATTGCCCTTCTCTGCAATGATGTCGATTTCCCCGAAGCGGCAGCGAAAATTCCGCTCCAGGATGGTGTAGCCCTCTGCCAGGAGGAACCGGCAGGCGGCTGCTTCGCCCGACGCACCCCGTTCATTCGGTTTTTTCGGGATGCTCCTCGCTCTCCTTTCGCAGCTTGGCGATGTGCTCGTCCAGCGTCCGCAGGAATGTCTTCCGGTGGATGGGCGATGGACCGTACTCCGCAAGCGTTTCATAGTGGAGTTTTGTGCCGTACCCTTTATGTTTCTCAAAGTGGTACTCGGGGTACTTCTCCGCCATTTCCAGCATGTAGCGGTCTCTGCTGACCTTGGCCAGTATGGACGCCGCTGCAATGGACATGGACAGCGAGTCCCCTTTGATGACGGTCTCCGTGGGGATACCCAGTTCCGGGTCCCGGTTTCCGTCCACCAGAGCAAAGTCCGGCGGGGTGGCGAGCTCCTGTACGGCGCGGTTCATGGCGAGGAACGTGGCCTGAAGGATGTTCAGGCTGTCAATTTCCTCCGGTGTGGCAATTCCAATGCCGTACTCGACGGCCTCCTCTTTGATGATATCAAAGAGGACGTCACGCTTTTTCGGCGTGAGCTTCTTGGAGTCGTTGAGTCCTTCTATGAGCAGACCGTCCGGCAGTACGACCGCCGCGGCGTAGACCGGGCCGGCCAGCGGCCCGCGGCCGGCCTCGTCGATGCCGCACACCGTCAGGGCGCCAAGCGCGGCTGCTGCCTGCTCTCTGCTGTAGTCCGGCATTACCCGTCGGCCTCCTCTCTCGGAGGCCGCTCCAGGGTGAGCTTGCCGAGCTTTCCTCCGCGGTACTCGTTGAGAAGCATGTTGGCGGCGCGCTCGGTGTCCACCTCGCCGCCCCGCACCAGCATGCCGCGCCGGCGCCCGATCTCGGTCAGGAGCTCAAACGGTTCGAGCTCACAGTCCTCGGGGGTCACCTTGTAGCGCTCGCACAACCGGTCCGCATAGTCGGTCTTCAAGATGGACAGAAGGCGGACTGCAATGGTCTCCGGGTCTGTGACGGTCCCTTTTATGGAGCCGATGAAGGCCAGCCGGTCACCCACGGCGGGGTCGTCGAACTTTGGCCAGAGGACACCGGGGGTGTCGAGCATTTCGATGTTGCTGCCCTTGCAGACGACCCACTGGTTCTGGCGGGTCACACCGGGCTTGTCCGCCACCTTGAGGCGGTTTTTGCCGCACATGCGGTTGATAAACGACGACTTTCCGGTGTTGGGGATGCCCACCACCATGAGGCGGAGCGCCTTGCCCTTCATGCCCTTTCGCTCGTTGGAGGCGATTTTCTCACGCAGGGCCTCCTGCACAATGGGCTCAAACTGATTCAGGCCCCGACCGCTCTTGCAGTCGGCGGAGAAGCAGTACTGGCCCTGTTCCTGGAACCAGCGGATCCAAACCTTTGTGGCATTGGGGTCTGCCCGGTCGCTCTTGTTCAGGATGACGATGCGGGGCACCGTTCCGGTCAGGGAGTCCAGCTCCGGATTCCGGCTGCTTAAGGGGACGCGGGCGTCGAGGATTTCGACGACGCCGTCCACGAGGGGCAGTGCCTCTTTGATCTGTCTCCGGGTCCGGGCCATGTGGCCGGGAAACCACTGGACAATTTGTTTCTGGGAGTCTGGCATGGGATCACCTATGGAAGCTGAGGCTCTTGATGCCGTCCGAGGTCCGGGCGGCTACGGCCTCACCGAGAATGTAGTCGTTGCGGATAAAGCCAACTTCCGAGGAGCGGGAGTCCAGGGAGTTCTGTCGGTTGTCGCCCATGCAGAAGCAGTAGCCCTCGGGCACCTGCATGGGAAATGTCAGATCATAATAGTTCGTGGTGGGGTTGTTGATGTAGGGCTCATGGAGTTCCTTGCCGTCCACATACACCTTGCCGGTCTTAAAGTTGAAGTCTATGACCTGGCCCTCGGTGGCAATGACCCTCTTGATGATATTTTCCCCGAAGTCATTGGGCTGGGAGATGACGACGATGTCGCCGTATTCGGGCTTCTGCTTCATTTGGGAGAGCATGACCCAGTCCCCGCCGTGCAGCGTCGGCTCCATGGAGATGCCCACAACGCTGGAGAAGCGGAAAAAGAAGATAAAGAAGACTGTGATGATGATGGCGGCCGTGAGAAGGATGCTCACAATGTCATACCATACACCGAGGCCCTTGCCGGACGGCTTTTTCTCCTCCGGCGCCTGGCTCTTCTCCTCTTCGATGATATCTTCGGACATTGGCGGTACTCCTCCCGACAGGCTCTGCGCCCGTATAATCTGTAATATTTTACAACATTTCCTGTGAGATATCCACCGGCAGTTCCAGCCCTGTCCGGCTTTTCCCGATTTTTCAGGAAAAGAAAAAAGGAGACACGAATGTCTCCTCTTCCCAATGCAGTTTAAGATTACTGGATAGTGCTCTTGACCTTGGCGGCTTTACCAACGCGGTCACGAAGGTAATAGAGTTTCGCTCTGCGGACCTTACCGGTGCGGATGACTTTGACATCCTGTACGTTGGGGCTGTTGACAGGGAAAACTCTCTCGACGCCAACACCGTAAGCGACACGGCGAACGGTGAAAGTCTTGGAAACGCCCTCGCCTCTCTTGGCAATGACGGTACCCTCGAAAGCCTGGGTTCTCTCACGGTCTCCCTCTTTGATTCTTACGTCAACACGTACGGTGTCGCCGACATTGAACTGCGGGAAGTCCTTTTTCTCCTGGCCCTCGGTGATGATTTTCAGTGCGTCCATGATAATCCTCCTTAAAAAACAGAACGTTCATAAACAGATGACTGCCAGAGGACCGTCCGGGATAATAAATGCTTAACTATATTATCAGATAACAGGGTGGACTGCAAGAGTTTTTTTATGGTAAAATACACAGCGAAATTTTGTATTGGAACGAGGTATGGCATCCATATGAGAATGCGCCGTAAAAAGAACCTGGAGCCCCGCATGGAGGCGGTCTCCGACCTGCTCATTCCCTGCGTCTCCGACGACCTGAATTTCAGCACCGCCGCTGACGTCAAAGACTATGTGGACTACCGGGCCCTGTTTGGGAACGACCACCCGGTCTTCCTGGAAATCGGCTGCGGCAAAGGACAGTTTATCATAGAAACGGCCAAAAGACACCCGGAAAATAACTACATCGCCGTAGAAAAAATTGCCAATGTCCTGGTCACCGCCGCAGAGAACACAAAAAAGGAGGGTCTCACCAACCTCCTGTTCATGAAGACGGGCGCCGAGTACCTGAACCGGTTCCTTCCGCCCCACACCATCTCCGGCATCTACCTGAACTTTTCCACACCGTTTCCGAAGAAGTCCCACCGGACCCACCGGCTCACCCATCGCCGCTTTCTGGAAATCTACCGTACCATCATGGCGGACCATGCCTTCATCTGGCAGAAGACCGACGACGCCGGCCTGTTCGCCTTTTCCATTGAAGAGTTCTCCAAATCCGGCTTTGTCCTGCAGAACATCTCGCTGGACCTGGCCGAGGATGAAATGGAGGACAACATTGTAACAGAATACGAGGCGCGCTTCATGGAGCAGGGCCTGCCAATTTATCGGCTGGAGGCCTACCTCTCTGACCCCGACACCTGGGAGGAGGAATCGCTTTGAGTACATTCATCACATTCATGATTGTCGCCGTACTCCTAATCACCGGTGACATTCTGCTTCTCGTCAAGGCCTGGAGGGGCAACGAGACCATCCACTGGGTCCTGACATTCCTTCTGGAGGTCGCCTCCAATATCATCTACTTCGTGCTCACACTGTACTTCAACGCCCAGGCGAGCATGATCCGCGAGCACATGGCAAACGCTCCGGACCCCAGCGTTCCCTACGCCCGCTTTGCCATCATCTGTCTCATGGTCGCCCTGTTCTTCCTCGGCATGACGCTCATCTCCATCATCATGGCCGTCGGCCGCCATGTCATGGCGAACCGTGGAGAAATGTAATGAAGAAGTACCTGGAACTCCGCTCCATCGCCCCCGGGCAAAACCTCTACCACTACACAAAGTGCCGCAGTCTGAAGAACATTCTCCAGACTGAGACGCTGTTCGCCACGAAGAGCAGTTTCTTGAACGACACGAATGAAATGGAATACATCATGTATGTGGCAACCGAGGTCATAAAGAGCGAAATTCCTCAGGAGGACTGGCAGAACCTCCTGCTGCGCCAGGTCGTCAACACCATGGACGAGTGCAAGCGCCATGACACGTTCGTGCTCTCGTTCTCCTGCGACCGCGACAGCATCACCCTCTGGTCCGAATTTGGCGACCAGACCGGCTACAACGTCGCCTTTGACGGCCAGCAGCTCATTGACCGCATCCGCAAAAGGCAGGACATCTACTGTCACGGGCGGGTCATCTACTCCCTGGAGCAGCAGAAGGCACTCATCCGTCACCTGCTCCTGGAGGAATTCCCGTCGCGAACCGGCATGTCCTTTCCAGAGCTCATGGAAAACGAGGTCCGCAGCACCGGGGACACTGAGGCCTTCCGCTCTCTTCGCCGCCGCCTTCGCAAAGCCCTGAACATCTATGCCATGTTCTTCAAGCAGGAGGAGTTCGCCGCTGAGAACGAGTACCGGATCGTCTTCCGAAACCCCGACCGCAGCCGAATCCAGTTCCGGGAAAAGGAGGGCTTCCTGCTCCCCTACATTGACATCGACCTGGCGCAGAAGGGCGAGCTCATGCCCATCTCCAGCGTCACGGTGGCCCCGAAGAACCATGTGGACCTGGCTCGGAAGGGCATGGTGCAGTACCTGGAGCACCTGGGCTACGCGGTTCCGGTGGAACTGTCGAGGTTGAAGCTGCGGTATTGAGAATAGTAGTAATAAAAGGTCGTATCCCGCTCCGGATACGGCCTCTTTTCTTTTGTGGGCGATGCAGGGGTGTGGTTCACCAGGGAATCTCTCCGGTGGGCAAGGGGAAGTTTGCATAACTGGCCACCGAGACAGCGCCCCTGTTATGACTACATTTTTGATTATTGTAAATGTAGTCATAATCAAAAAATTTGTGTGACTACATTTAAGAATATTCCATTTGTAGTCATAAGCAGCTATGCTGATCTGATAAAAAATCAGCCTTTTTGATGGGACTCCATGCCTTTATTTGGGTATCTGGGCTGTGGAAGCCGGTAAATCGCCCCAATATTATGACTACATTTGAAAATATGGGAATTTCGGATGACAGGATTTTTTTAATTAGACTACATTTTCAAATAATCAAATTGTAGTCATAATTAGGATCAGAACGGCAAAAGCTCTCGCCCTGGTCCTGGCTTAATTCATACACATTGTTCATATTGCCAGATGTGTCCTAACCCATCGTAATTCTCTCATACACAAATGAAAATGGAAGGTTTTAGTCTTATTCAAACATATCGATTTGATAAAAATTCGAGCCGTTTTCTCATACACATTTTGGTTATTTCAATTTGTGTCCTATTGCAGCCCATGAATCGCCCCAAAATCATTGACCACATTTGAAAATATCGCAATTGTGTCCTACGAAATTTTCTCAACTCATACACATTTCAAAATAAAGGATTTGTGTCCTAACAGATGTCCGAACACCATGTCTCATACTCCAACCGATCCGCCCTCGTCCCGTCATACTGCTCCATTCCCCCGGGCACACGGCGCACCAGCTTCATTCCAGCCTTCTCCAGCACCCGGGCAGATGCAGCATTTCCGGCATGACACCAGGCGGTGATGCGATGCAATCCTGCATCGCCCAAAAGGTAAGACACCACAGCGGTGGCCGCCTCGGAGGCGTACCCTTTGCCCCACTTGGTCCGGAAGATGCTGTACCCGAGTTCAATGGAACGGGAGTCCGGGTCATAGTCGTAGGCACCAATTGTGCCAACCGGCGTGCCCTCCGCCGTAATGATCCAGGAGTACAGTTTCCCCTGCTCCACCTCCACCAGATCATTCTCCACCTTTTGCTGCGCAGCTTCCAACGTGGAATAGGGGTTCCAGCCGGTGTAGGTAGACATGGCAGGGTCGCATCCCAATCCCCGATAGAGCAGGGCGGCATCCTCCACCACAACACCGCGTAGGATAAGGCGTTTTGTTCTCAATTCTTTCATTTTTCCCCTCTAAAAAGTCCAAATATCAATTCCCGTATATGCTTCCAAAAAACTACATTAGAATCCCGTAAAACAGAAGAGCCGCGGAAGGTCCTATCCTCCCGCGGCTCCCCGGTTCCAGAGGAACTTATTTACTGTCTTTTTTGTTTTCCTTTTTCTTATTGATGAGTGCCTTCAGCGAGACACCGAGTCCGGCGGTCTCCAGGGCAACATTCAGAAGGTCGGAGAGATGGTTCTCCTTCAGGTCCTTGACGAACGCATCATAGTCCATGTTCATGATCTTGTCGTAGACAGCGTCGCCTTTCTTCTGCTCCTTCAGGTCGTTTACCATGTCATCGCCGGCATACTCGGAGAAGATTTTGTCAATATAGTCCGACATGCCCTGCTTGTCGAGGCCAAAGAGGTCGTTGAGAATTCCGCCTGCGCTGAACTGCTGGAGTTTCTCGACCTGGCCGAGGATTCCATTCATGAGGGAATTGCCGGTGGAGGACTCCATGAAGGTGTCCAGAATGGCGGCAAGACCCTGCTGAAGAGGCTCCATGATGGAGTCCGAGAACAGAAGGCTGGCAGAGGTGCCGTCCGTCAGTGTCTTGAGGGCAGACATGATATTCGAGGCGAGATTCTCGCTTAAGCCCTTACGGCCGTCCTCCGCTTTTGCGGTCTTGTTCAAGAATTTGCCGAGGGAACGCGTAAATGCATTCTGGTCGGTAGGGATGGCATCCACTGCCATCTTCAGGAGTGCGCCTGCATTGAACTCAGCGAGGTCGTCATAGATAAACTTTACCACGGAGTCCCGAATACGCTGCTCCATTCCGGTCTTGCCAACGGTGTCGCTCAGGAACGACGCTGTTTTCGGCATGACGTCGTTGTAGAATTTCTTTGCGACCTCCGCGATTGGCTTCTGCAGAGTAAGGAATAGTCCCTGTACATGGAATGATTTCTTTCCGATATGGAAGTCCTTGCGCGGTGCAAAAGTAAGTGCCTCGAGGCCCATGACGCCGGCGGCAATGGCCGCGGCACTCTTGTACTCATCCAAAGTCATTTTTTTCAATTTCATAATAACCCCATCCTTGACGATGCGTAATTTTTCCACTCCCATTATAAGAGCAGTCCCGGGAAAAGAAAAGAGCCGCACCCCAAAGAGGTGCGGCTAAAGATTGTTATATTTTCGACTTAGTCGTCACGACGGCCTCTGCGGTTTCCGCGGCCATATCCGCCTCCGCGGCGGTTGCCTCCACGGTTTCCACGGGCCTCACGGCGCTGCCGCTCCTCCTCCTCGAGGTCGTTCTCGGGGACGGCACCCTCAACTTCAATGAGAGCGTCGCGGCGGGAGAGGTTGATGCGGTTCTGGTCATCGATCTCAATGACTTTGACGATGACTTCATCGCCCACATTGACGACATCCTCAACACGGTCAACGTGGCGGATATCCAGGCGGCTGATGTGGACGAGACCCTCCTGGCCAGGCACGATCTCAACGAAGGCGCCGAAGCTCATGAGGCGGGTGACAACGCCCTTGTAGATGGCACCGATCTCCGGGCCGTTGGCAATGGTCTCCACCATGAAGATGGCACGGTTGGCATTGTCGAGGTCGAGAGCGGAGACAAATACCTCACCCTCGTCGTTGACGTCGACTTTGCAGTCGCACTCAGCGCAGATCTTCTGGATGACCTTGCCCTGCTTGCCGATGACGTCACCGATCTTCTCGGGGTCGATCTTCGTGTGGAGCATTTTCGGAGCGTACTTCGAGATCTCCTCACGCGGGCCGGCGATGCACTTGCCCATGACCTCGTCAAGGATGTAATCTCTAGCCTTGTGGGTCTTGGCGAATGCCTCTTTGACAATGTCCATGGTAAGGCCGTGGACCTTCAGGTCCATCTGGATGGCGGTGATTCCCTTGTGGGTTCCGGCGACCTTGAAGTCCATGTCGCCGTAGAAGTCCTCAAGGCCCTGGATGTCGACCATGGTCATCCAGTCACCGTAGACGCCCTGATCTCCGGTGATAAGACCGCAGGAGATACCGGCAACCGGTGCCTTGATGGGAACGCCGGCGGCCTCAAGGGCAAGGGTGGAACCGCAGACAGAGGCCTGGGAGGTGGAGCCGTTGGAGGACAGGACCTCGGAGACTACGCGGATGGCATACGGGAACTCATCGACAGACGGGATGACCGGAAGGAGAGCCTTCTCAGCCAGGGCGCCATGGCCGATCTCACGGCGTCCGGGACCGCGGGACGGTCTGGTGTCACCGACGGAGAACGATGGGAAATTGTAGTGGTGGATGTAGCGCTTCTCGGTCTGCTCGCCGAGGCCGTCGATCTTCTGGGCGTCGGAAAGCGGTGCGAGGGTGGCGCAGGAGAGAACCTGAGTCTGTCCGCGGGTGAACATACCGCTGCCGTGGACGCGGGGAAGAAGGTCGATCTCTGCGTTGAGAGGACGGATTTCGTCGATGCCGCGGCCGTCGACACGCTTGTGCTCATTCTTGAGCCAGTCACGGACGACATGTTTCTGGATGAGGTACATGATGGCCTCGATTTCGCCCTCATTGCCCTCAAACTTCTCATCATATTTCTCATGGACCAGGTCGTAGATGGGGACGAGACGGGCGTCACGTACCTTCTTGTCGTCGGTGTCGAGGGCTTTCTCGACGTCGGCGCGGACGAGGTTCTCAATTTCAGCAAAGATCTCCGGATCCGGGTCAGAGGACTCGTAGTCGAACTTCGGAAGTCCGATTTCCTCCTGGATGCCCTTGATGAAGCGGACGATCTTCTTATTCTCCTCGTGTGCCTTCTCAATGCACTCGAGCATGGTGTCATCGTCCACCTCGTTGGCACCGGCCTCGATCATGGCGATGAGGTCCTCGGTGGAGGAGACGGTCAGCTGGAGGTCAGACTTCTCTCTCTGCTCCAGAGTCGGGTTCAGAATGATCTCGCCGTCCACAAGGCCGACATTGACGGAGGAGATGGGGCCGTCCCACGGGATATCCGAGACAGCGAGTGCTGCGGACACACCGATGGCTGCAGCAATTTCCGGAGAGCAGTCCGGGTCAACAGACATGACCGTGGCGACGACAGAGCAGTCGTTGCGGAGGTCCTTCGGGAACAGCGGGCGGATGGGGCGGTCAATGCAGCGGGCGGTCAGAGTCGCATGCTCTGAGGCCTTGCCCTCACGGCGGAGGAACGAGCCAGGGATGCGACCGACGGAGTACATTTTCTCCTCATAGTCGACGCCGAGCGGGAAGTAGTCAACGCCCTCACGCGGTTTCTCGGAAGCGGTGACGGTGCAGAGCACAGCGGTGTCGCCGTAGCGGACCATGAAGGCGGCGTTGGCGAGCTGAGCCATTTTGCCGGTCTCAAGAGTCAGCTTGCGTCCGGCGAATTCAGTCTCATAGACTTTGTAGTTTTCAAAGAACATGGATATGCCTTTGCCTCTCTTTCTCACATAGAATTATCAGCACGGGAGGTCAGGCCTAGCAATTAAGAAAACATCCGGTTTCCGGGTCCTTTCTTCATTGCTAATCCGACCGTGAGCTCCCATTGCGGGAACCCCCCGTTTTCTGCAAAATAGACGAATGGGCAGGAGGCGCAGATGCGCCGCCTGCCTTTTCTGCGGGTCTTACTTACGAAGGCCGAGTTTTTTGATGAGGGCGCGATATCTCTCAATATCCGTCTTCTGGAGGTAAGCGAGAAGGTTTCTTCTGTGACCTACCATTTTGAGAAGTCCGCGGTTGGAGTGATAGTCATGCGGGTTCTGCTTGATGTGCTCGTTCAGGTTGTTGATGCGGGCAGTCAGAACAGCGACCTGGACCTCCGGCGAACCGGTGTCGCCCTCGTGGGTGGCATACTCAGCCATGATGGCCTGCTTTTCTTCTTTGGTCATTTTGTTTCACCTCATAGTAAATTTTGGCAAATTACCCAGGGAGCGGTCGGTGAACGGCTCCGTTCTCCGAGAAATAAGCCTTGAAGATTATATCATAGGGGTATTGTAGATTCAAGCATGAATATCATGCTGTGCCAATACCTGTATGGTCGCAATATCTTGCTTCATTTGCTCCTCCAATTCATCCAGGGAATCAAATTTCTGCTCTGGACGGAGGAAACGCAGGAGGGCCACGTCCACAAACTTCGTGTAGAGGTCACCGGTATAGTCCAGAATGAACGTCTCGCTGGAGACGGCCTCCCCCTCCTTGATGGTTGGGCGGACACCGATGTTCGTGGCGCCATAATACTGCTTGCCGTCGATGGTGCACCGGGAAAGATAGACCCCGAAGCGCGGAATGACAAGCTCGGTCTCATATTTCTGATTAATGGTGGGGATGCCCCAGGTACGTCCCCTCTTGTCCCCGTCAATAACACGGGTGCAGTAGTGGAACGGGCGTCCGAGCATGCGTTCTGCGAGCTCGACATTTCCCTCCTCGAGGGCATGGCGAATGCGCGAGGAGCTGATGACCTCCCCGTCCAGCATGGTGGCGGGCGATGCACTGAACCCCATGCCTGCCTCCCGGCAGAACTTCTCCAACAGTTCGGAGTCTCCAGCACCTTTTGCGCCAAACGTGTAGTTAAAGCCACAGCACACGCCTTTCGCATTGAATTTTTTGATCAGGATCTCACCGAAAAACTCCTCCGGAGACATATCCATGATGGAGGCAAAGTCGAGTTTGACGACCTCGACGCCGGAGTCGCGGAAGGCCTGCTCCCGGACCTCACCGGTAAAAAGTGCCGGCGGTGCCTCTCCGGTCAGGACCTTTTTCGGATGTTCAAAAAACGTGCAGAGAATGGGTTTGGCATCCAGGCGTGTCGCCATATTCTTGGCCTCGTTGATGACGGCCATATGTCCAAGATGCAGTCCGTCAAAGCTACCCAGGGCAACCACTGTTCCCTGTTTAGCGAAATCGGCGTACATGGATTCACCTCCCTGAGTAAATGCGGCGGACCAGCATATCGCCGGTCACGGAGTCCGTCTCCCCCAGCCCGAGAAAATCCCGACTGGGGCCGTATATTCGGTAGATGGCCAGCTGTGCCGGCGCCGGTTCTCTTCGGAAACGCTCAATACGGGAGAGGCTTAAGCTTCCCCCATTGTGAAATCGAATAGCCTGTTTTTCCGAGACGGTCACTTCCGGAAACCGTTCCAGAGCGCGGTCCAGCGGAATCAGGAAATTCTCTGCGCCGCCTTCCTCTCTGGCCTGCTCCAGTTCTTCCACGGACACAGCATTATCCAGCGTAAATCCGCAGGTCGCTGTGCGGCGCAGAGCCGTCATAACAGCTCCGCAGCCAAGGGCGTTTCCAATATCGTCGACCAGAGTGCGGATGTAGGTCCCCTTGGAACACGACACCGCAATCCGGTATTCATTCGTATTTGTCCCCTCATCTGGAAGAAGTTCCAGGGAGCGGATGGTCACCGGCCTTGCCTCCCGCTCCACCTCAATGCCCTGTCTTGCCAGGTCGTAGAGACGGACGCCGTCCTTTTTCAGAGCGGAATACATGGGCGGCACCTGAAAGATCTCCCCTCGAAATGTGCCAAGAACTGCCTCCACGTCAGAACGGCCGCAGGTAACAGGCCGTTCCTCCAGTACAGTTCCCGTAATATCCAGGGTGTCTGTGCGAATTCCAAGACGGAACGAGGCGATATACTCCTTGCCCTCGTCCGGAAAAAATTCTAAAAACCGGGTGGCACCGCCGAGCATGACCGGCAAAACTCCGGTGGCCATGGGGTCCAAGGTGCCAGCGTGTCCGGCTTTCTTCTCCCGGACACACCACCGGACTTTTTTTACGGCAGAAAACGAGGTCATTCCCTCCGGTTTATCCAGTACAAGGATGCCGGTCATATGGCGACCTGCAGCTTACCGCTGATAAATTCCAGCATGGTGCGGAGAGCCTCTTCCTCCTCGGTCCCGGCGTCGCAGCCGGCGGCGCGGACATGGCCGCCCCCTCCGAGGAGCCGGCAGATCTCCGAGGCATCCAGGCTCTCCCGGGTCCGGAGCGAGAACTTGTAGCGCCCATCCGTCTTCTGCTTCATGGTGATGCCCGCCTCAACACCCTCGATGGTGCGGGACATGGCACAGATGGCGTCGCACTGGTCCTCCGTAGCCCCGGTCTCCCGCAGCATTTCCTGTGTTATCTTGAAGACCACGACCTTGGAGTCGCAGTACATGCGCATTTCACTCAGGGTTCTCTGGACGAGCCGGTAATAGGACATGGGCTTCGTCTCAAACATGAGCTCATTGATTTTTCCGTTGTCGGCGCCACACTCGATGAGACCCGCCGCAGCGCGATAGGCGTCTGCGTTGGCGTTGGAGTAGCGGAAACAACCGGTGTCTGTGGTAAGTCCGGTGTAGAGATCACAGGCCATTTCCTCTGTGATGGGAATGCCGCTCTCGGTGAAAATACGGTAGAGCGTCAGACTGGCCGCACCGTCATTCGGGTTCAGATGCAGTTTCTTCGCAAAACGGCGGTTGCTGACATGGTGGTCAATGCAGAGATCCACTTTGTCGGCGTAGACAGAGAGTGAATCGCCCAGCAGCGTGGTATCGGCTATGTCGACAGCAACGATATATTCCGGCTCGAACTCCTCCACGGGGATATCCCGATAGAGGAAGGCATACTTTTCCGGAATTTCGTCGGAGTTCACAAAGCGGGCGTGCTTCCCCATGCCCTGCAGGGCGCGGGTCAGAGCAGACGCACAGCCCAGCGTGTCTCCATCCGGGCTCTTGTGGGTCAGGATGAGGAAATTGTCATGGTTCTGAAGTTCTTCCGCTACCTCCGCGATGGAGATGTCCTCACTCATTGCCGCTTTCCTTTCGATTGAGCTCGTCGAGCTCTTTAAAGATCTTCATGCCGTACTCCACGGAGTCGTCGGCAATAAACTTCAGCTCCGGTGCCTTTCTCAGGTGGAGCTTCCGGCCCAGTTCCTTGCGGAACAGGCCCTGGACGTTGTTCAGGACCTTGCAGGCCTCCTTTGCCCCGTCGATTCCCTGGAGGTCGCTCACATAGACCTTGGCGTAGGAGCAGTCCGAGGAGACATTGACTCGGACCACGGTGAGCATGCGTTCTGCCACTCTGGGGTCTTTGATCTCCTTCATGGTGGCGATGATCTCACGGCGGATGTCCTCCGCCGTCCGTTCGTTCTTATGTCCGGGCATTGTGCAAACCTCTTATTACATCTGGTCGGTGTCGGCATCCGGGATATCGGCCTGGTAGCTCTCGGTCACATAGGCCTCGAGGATGTCGCCCTCTTTGATATCGTTGAACTTGGCGAGACCGACGCCGCACTCATAGCCGGCGGCAACCTCTTTGACCGCGTCTTTGAAACGGCGGAGAGAGGCAATTTCGTCCTCTGCCATGATGACGCCGTCGCGTACGACACGGATCTTTGCGTTGTTGGTGATCTTGCCGTCCAGGACGTAGGAACCGGCGATGGTGCCTGCGCTGGAGATCTTGAATACGCTGCGGACCTCGGCGCGGCCGATATCCACATCGCGGAATTTCGGAGCAAGCATGCCGCGGATGGCGTCCTTGACGTCGTTGATGCAGTCGTAGATGACACGGTAAGTACGGATCTCAACATGGTCACGCTCTGCCATAGCAGTGGCCTCGCCCTCCGGGCGGACGTTGAAGCCGATGATGATGGCGTTGGAGGCGTCGGCCAGCAGGACGTCGGACTCGGCAATTCCACCGGGGGCGCCGTGGATGACATGGACGCCGACCTCGTCATTGGACAGTTTCTCCAGAGACTGTTTGACCGCCTCGACGGAGCCCTGGACATCGGCCTTGACGATGATGTTGAGGTCTTTGCGCTCGCCCTCTTTGAGGGAGGCGAACAGCGTGTCGAGGGTGACCTTCTGCTGTGCGTTGAACTGGGCCTCTTTCTGCGCTTCTTTTCTCTGTTCAACAAGTTCACGGGCGAGTTTCTCGTCGGTGACGGCGTCAAACTGGTCGCCGGCCTGCGGGACCTCATCAAGTCCTGTGATCTCAACTGGGACAGACGGTCCGGCCTTCTTGACCTCTTTGCCCTTCTCGTTGGTCATGACACGGACACGGCCGACCGATGTGCCGGCGACAACGATGTCGGTGTCGTGGAGTGTACCATTCTGGACAAGCAGTGTTGCAACGGGGCCGCGGCCCTTGTCGAGCTTGGCCTCAATGACGACACCCTTGGCGGCACGGTTCGGGTTGGCGCGGAGCTCCTGCATTTCTGCCACAAGGAGGACGGAGTCGAGAAGCTTGTCAAGACCCTCTCCTGTCTTGGCGGAACAGGGGACACAGATGGTGTCACCGCCCCACTCCTCCGGAACGATCTCATGCTCGGTGAGCTGCTGAAGCACACGGTCCGGGCTGGCGTCGGGCTTATCCATCTTGTTGATGGCGACGACAACCGGGATCTCCGCTGCCTTGGCGTGGTTTATGGCCTCAATGGTCTGGGGCATGATACCGTCGTCTGCAGCGACGACGAGGATGGCAATATCGGTGGCCAGGGCACCGCGGGCACGCATTTCGGTGAATGCGGCATGGCCGGGAGTGTCCAGGAATGTGATGTGCTGACCATTATAGTTGATGCGGTATGCGCCGATGGCCTGGGTGATTCCGCCGGCCTCGGTGTCGGTGACCGCCGTGTGACGGATGGCGTCGAGGATGGAGGTCTTGCCGTGGTCGACGTGGCCCATGACGCAGATGACCGGGTCACGGGGCTCGAGATCCTCATCGGTATCCTCGGTGTCGTCGATGATCTGGTCCTCAATGGAGACGACCTGCTCATGCTCTACCTTGACATGGAGCTCCTCGCCGAGGATGGCTGCGGTGTCGAAGTCGATGACATCGTTGATGCCCGCCATCTGGCCGAGAGCCATGAGCTTTTTGATGACCTCGGAGGCGGTCATGCGGCAGAGGGAGGCGAACTCCCCGACCGTGATCTCGTCCGGGATCTGAATTGTAAGATGTTTCTTTGCGCGCTCCGCGGCAATCCGCTTCATGCGGTCTGCCTCCGACTCCCTCTTGCGGGAACGATGGCCCTTGCGGCGGTTGTACTGCTTGGACTTCTGCTTGAGCTTCTGTTTGTTGCCGACAACGCCGTCGTTGCCTCTGGAGCGGCGCTCCTCGGGGGCAAGGTTGTCATAGTGCTCGTTATATTTGTCGAGGTTGACATTCTCGGTGCGGGTGTCAACGGTGCGCGATTTAGCCTTGGTTCTTGCCTGGGGCTGCTGCTTGCCCTCGCTCTTCTTTTCATGCTTCTGAAACGGATGCGGGTCGGCATTCTTCTTGGGAGCAGCGGTCTTCGGGGCCTCTTTCTTTGCAGCCTCTTTCTTGGGAGTCTCCTTCTTGGGAGCTTCTTTCTTAGGAGCCTCTTTCTTAGAAGTCTCTTTCTTCGGGGCACTCTTTGCGCTCCCGGCAGCCGGAGCTCTCTTCGGCTCTGCTGCTTTCTTCTCCTCTTTCGGGGTCTCCGGCTTCTTCGTCATGGAGAAGTACTCGTCGAAGTTCTTGACCTCGTGGGACTTGGTGATGGACTCAAAGAGAATGTTCAGCTCGTCGTCCGAGAGGGCTGTCATGGATTTCTTGGAGGTATCCCCCAGTTTTTCCAGCAGGTCGGTGACCTCTTTTGTGGAGCAGCCAAAGTCCTGGGCCACGTCGTGTACTCTGTATTTATTATTTACCATTAAGCGTTGTCCTCCTTAAGAAGCTGCAGCAGCTTCGAAGCAAATCCGGCATCGTCCACGGTGATGACCGCACCGCGCAGACCGATGGCCGCGTAAAGATCGTTCATTTTCATGTCCAGCACCACACAGGGTATGTCCCTGCCGTCAAAGGTGCATGTTCGCTGGAACTCCTGTTTGAGCCGCTCCGAAGCATCTTCCATTAGGAAGCACGCCTTTGCCCTCTTCTTGCTGATGGAGGTAAACGAAGCGTCATGGCCGCGGGAGACCTTTCCGGCCTTCCGGCACAGGCCCAGCAGATTTAGGAATTGCTGGCTCATCGTTTTTTCAGCTCCGCCTCCATTCCATCAAATATCTCGTCGGGGATACGGCAGGAGAACTCCCGCTCAAAGCGCCTGGCCTTCCGTGCCTTTTCCAGACATTCCGGATTTCGGCAGAGGTAAGCCCCTCTCCCGGGCATTTTCCCGGTCAGGTCGAGGGAGATGACCCCCTCCTTGTTTTTCACGACCCGGACGAGCTCGTTCTTCGGCTTCATCTCCATGCAGCCGCAGCATCGTCTCATCGGCACTTTCTTTGGCATTCCCTGTCCTCCCCGTCCGTTTCTACTTACTCAAAGATTTCCTCGTCATCCGAGAATTCGTCGTCCATAAACTCCTCGTCTGCGGTCTCCACTTCCTTCTTCGGGTGGATGATGCCGCTCTCGGGGTTGATGTCGATCTTCCAGCCGGTGAGCTTGGCGGCAAGGCGGGCGTTCTGGCCCTTGTTGCCGATGGCCAGGGACAGCTGGTTATCCGGCACGATGACCCGGCAGGAGTGTTCCTCCTCGTCGAGGATCTCCACGTTGATGACGTTGGCCGGGGCGAGGGCTGCGGCGATAAACTCGCTGGGATCTTCACTGTAGGGGACAATGTCGATCTTCTCACCGTCGAGCATGTCAACGACGTCACCGACACGGGTTCCGCGCGGTCCAATGCAGGCGCCGACGGCGTCCACATTCTCCTCCGAGCTGCTGACTGCGATCTTCGTACGGGAGCCCGCCTCACGGGCGACCTCTTTGATTTCCACGGTGCCATCCTGGATTTCCGGGACCTCCGTCTCAAAGAGACGGCGCACGAGACCGGGGTGGGTGCGGGAGATCATGGCCTTGGCGCCGCGGTCGCCCTCGCGGACCTCGACGATATAGACCTTTATGATGTCGCCGTCCTCCAGGACCTCTCCGGGGATCTGTTCTCCGCGGGGAAGCAGAACAGCGTGGTTATTGATTTCAATGGTGGCATTGCCGGTGCGCTCGTCCACGTTCTGGACACGGGCCGTCATGATTTCCTGGTTGTGGGCCTTGAACTCATTGAGGGTCTTGCTGCGCTCGGCGTCACGGATGCCCTGACGGATGACGTGCTTGGCAGTCTGTGCGTCAATGCGTCCGAAGTCATGGGTGTCCAGCGGCACGTCGACAAAGCTGCCGACAGAGGCGTTGGGATCAATGGACAGAGCGGCCTCCAGAGCGAGCTGGGTGTCCGGGTTTGTGACCTCGTCCACGACCTCTTTGTGGAGATACATGCGGAGCTCCTGCTTGTCCGGGTCAATGTCGCAGAACACAAAGTCGGAGATTCCGCCGTATTTTCTCTTCTCGGCAACCACCAGTGCATTGGCGATATTCTCATAGAGGGTCTCTACAGGGATATCCTTCTCTGCGGCCATGAGCTTAACCGCCGTGAAAAAGTCCTCGTTTCTCATGGATTGTTCTCCTTTACTTGATATAGGCATCAAAGTCATCCAGCTTCACGTAGGATGCCTCTTTTTTCTTAAATACAAAGGTCTTCCCCTCGTCCGAGGTAAAAGTGATGTCACCGCCGTCATAGTCGTCCAGGGTACCCTTGAACTCCCGAACTCCGTCCAATGGACGGATGAGCTTGACCATGACCCGGCTTCCAATATACTTCTCAAAGTGCTCGTCCCGCTTCAGCGGACGTTCCGCTCCGGGAGAGGAGACCTCGAGGATATAGTTGCCGTCGATGGGGTCCGCGTCGTCGAGGGGCTTGTCCAGGGCATGGGTCATATTGACGCAGTCGTCAATGGAGACGCCCTCCGGCCGGTCGATATAGATGCGGAGGTAATGTTCCGCCCCTTCCTTGACAAACTCGACGTCCCAGATCTCAAGGCCGAGTTCTCTTGCGAAGGGTTCAGCGATTTCCCGCACCGTGCGGGTGACGTTTCCGCCTTTGTGCTGTTTCGACATTGGATGTACTCCTGTTAAAGATTTACATAAACAATGAAGAGCGGCTTGCGCCACTCTTCATCCTTCACTCTAAACTTACCGGAACATTGTATCACGGAGCAGAGGGGATTTCAAGAAGCGATTTTTCGCTGTCCAGCGGGCTCAATAGGCCTTGGCCCAGAGCACCATCTGCTTCGCCGGTCTTCCGCAGCACACACAGGTGTCCGAGATCTGCTCCTGCTGGAAGGGGATGCACCGGGAACCGACCCCGGTCTCCTCTTTGATTTTCGCCTCGCACTCGGGGTCGCCGCACCACATGGCGTGGATAAAACCGTCCCCGTTCTGTTCCAGAGCGTCACGGATACCCTGCAGGGAGGTGCAGCGGTACGTCTTCTTCTCCCGGTTCTCCAGGGCCCTCTTGTAGAGCTCGTCCCGAACTTCCTGGAGTTTGCTGCGGAGCTCCTCCTCGAGATTGTCAAGACTTACAAAGTCCTTCTCCCTTGTGACACGGGAGACCAGAACGCACTGGTTCTTCTCAATATCCTTCGGTCCGAGTTCAATACGGACCGGAATTCCCTTCATTTCGCACTGGGCAAACTTCCAGCCGGCGGAGTTGTCGGAGTCATCGACACTGACCCGGATGCCAGAGGCGGCAAGCTGGTCTCTCAGGGCATAGGCCTTGTCCAAAACACCCGGCTTGTGGGCGGCAATGGGAATGATCATGGCCTGGACCGGTGCCACAGCCGGCGGAAGGGCGAGACCGTTGTCGTCGCCATGGGCCATGATGATGGCGCCGATGGTACGAGTCGTGAGGCCCCAGGACGTCTCATACGGGGTGGCGAGCTGATTTTCCTTATTTTGATACTGAATGCCAAAGGCCTTGGCAAAACCGTCTCCAAAGTTGTGGGATGTGGCCGCCTGCAGGGCCTTGCCGTCATGCATCATTGCCTCAATGGCATAGGTGGCCTCGGCACCGGCAAACTTGTCACTCTCGGTCTTCTGTCCGCGGACGACCGGGAGGGCGAGTTCCTGCTCATAGAAGTCGGCGTAGACATTCAGCATGCGCTCTGTCTCCTCCTTGGCCTCCTCGGCCGTGGCGTGGAGCGTATGGCCCTCCTGCCAGAGGAATTCTCTGGTGCGGAGGAACGGGCGGGTGGTCTTCTCCCACCGTACGACGGAAACCCACTGGTTATAGAGCTTCGGGAGGTCTCTCCAGGAGTGGACTGTATTGGCCCAGTGGTCACAGAACAACGTCTCAGAGGTGGGGCGGACACAGAGCCGCTCATCCAGTTCCTCCTCGCCGCCCATGGTGACCCAGGCGACTTCCGGGGCAAAACCTTCGACATGGTCCTTCTCTTTCTGGAGCAGGCTCTCGGGGATGAACATGGGCATGCTGACATTGACATGGCCGGTCTCCTTGAACTTGTGGTCAAGGATGCTCTGGATGTTCTCCCAGATGGCATATCCGTAAGGCCGGATGACCATGCAGCCCTTTACGCTGGTGTAGCTGACAAGCTCCGCCTTAAGGCAGATGTCGGTGTACCACTTGGCGAAGTCCTCATCCATGGGCGTAATGTCGTCGACCATTTTCTTCTGTTTTGCCATAGTATGGATTTCCTCCCTGATGTCTTAATTCCGTGAGATTATACAATAATGCCGTAGAAATGTCCATTACTGCAGTTCGGCGATCTTTTTCTCCACATAATCAACGGCATCCCGCTTTGGCATGGAGTTTTCCTTTACGATATCCTCTATGAAATCATAGAATGCATGGGCTATGGTGGGCTCACTGCAGGCCGCAAACAATATTCCGCCTTCGTGATCTGGAAGTCCAGTATAGAGGGCGGACATAGTGACCACGGTGCAGAGATCCGGAGGAAGTTCCTGCTCTCCGATATCCAGGATGCTCATCTCATCATCTTTGATTTCTTTTAGAACAATATCCAGGACATAGGGACGTTTTTCCTTCTCTTCCCCGGAAGATTGCGCAAATGGAAACACCATTCCGGTATTGCTGAAGTAGTCAATGACATACTTCGTCGTGAGATAATGGGGGTGGTCGGAAATCAGGGTATTAAGGATTTTGTTGGCCGCCTCCGCCTTTGGATCGTTATACATAAGCGGAACAAACACGGAGGGGTAGTAGAGATATCCGGAATTTCCGCCGCCATCCGGCTGGAACAGGTTAAAGGTCTCCCGGTTCCGTGTCGGGTCCGCATCTCCCTGTACATGGACCAGGCGATGCAGTTTCTCCCCCTCCTCCCGGTTCATGGTATCATACAGCTCCGATACCGCACGGTCGTAGATGACCAGTGCAAAGCGGTGGTTGGAGGAATACTGGATAACGTAGTCGCCGGCAATGATCACATTGGAGAGGCTGGACATGTCCTCGTTCTCCGATGGAATATCCGAGTAGTGGTAATACACACTGTAATTTTTGCTGTTGTAAACCGCTAACGGAAGTACTTTGCGCAGGACCCTAACATTATAAAAGAAGCCGTCCCTCTGTATTGAGTTTCCAAGGGTCTCGTCCAGGCAGAGGATTGGAGATGTCAATATTTTTGCAGTCTAAAAACCCACTAATTTATGCTACCTGCAGTTTCGCCTTCTCCAAATCGTATTTTCTTCGATAATCATATGGCGTCATTCCATCTGGATTGGCCGTATTG
>Ga0256406_1000672_pt1 | contig 60778 bp, 48 predicted proteins | sample RumenRJG_03DNA_FD_185986 | JGI IMG/M metagenome (GOLD analysis project Ga0256406, IMG submission 185986) | Bovine rumen microbial communities from Lethbridge, Alberta, Canada - RJG_03 | ecosystem: Host-associated > Mammals > Digestive system > Stomach > Rumen | place: Canada: Alberta | collected... | reverse complement strand
GTTAGTTGTTAGTTGTTAGGATTTCGCCCGTCGCGCAGGGCAAAAATGTCCCCTTGCTGAAGGAGAAAATGTTTCACGGTAATTTGCGATTCCACCGCAATCGCGAGGCGATTCCACCGCAATCGCACCGCCATCGTATGTCAATTGCCGTTTCCGATGTTTCACGCGGCGTGCCGGTTCGTTACTCCCACGCGCGGAAACGACGGCAGCAAGCTTGCAATAGTCTGTAAATCAATCAGCTGTGCGAAAGTAACGGGTATTTTGACCCCACTGCTTGCAGGATATGATTTTATTTCTTACCTTTGCAACCGAAACCCATGGATAAGCGCTTAAACCATCACTGAAACATGTCTAACATCTAAAATCTAACAATTATGTCTATCCGATACAAAGTAGTTCAATGTCATCTGAAGGACAGCAACATCAACGGCAAGTGGTACGGCAAGGCTGTCAGCCTGGGCACGGTCACCACGCGTCAGCTCGCCGAGGAGATCAGCCACTCCACGACCGTCACGCGCTCCGACGTCGCCGCCGTGCTCATAGAGCTCTTCAACGTCATGAAGGAGCACCTGCTCAACTCCATGACCGTCCAGCTCGACGAGATCGGTTCCTTCCGTGTGGGATTCAAGTCTGAGCCCAGCGACAAGGCGGAGGATTTCAAGGCCAACAACATCAAGCGGTACCGCATCCTGTACCGTCCCGTGACCACCTTCACGCCCAACGGCCACGTCGGCGAAAAGGGATGTCGCCTGGGCTCCTACACCAAGACGCTGTTGGAGGGTGTCACCGCCGAGCCGCTGGTCAAGCTCAAGAAGAAGGCCGCCGAGCCCGCCACGCCTACGCCCGAGCCATAACGATTGCAGGGTGCGGCCTGCAAAAGCATCGGAATGTACACGAAGAGCATACTTCTGCGCTCAGCGAGCGATAGCGAGCAGAAGTCGTGAAGAGTCGTGGAAAGTCGTTGCAAGAATATTCATGCTTCTCCTTTGCGACCTTTGCGGCTTGGCGAGAAAAAACTCGCGACAGTTGCTCTTTTCTAAAGGCCGAAGGCCGCTCTCAACCTCGGAGATCTTGTCACAACCTGCCAGCCTCGAAGAGGCTGAATGCTTCATAACCCCAGTCTAAACGAGCGAAGCGAGTGCAGACTGGGGTGTGTTGATGACAGCAAGACAGGCTGAGGACGTGCCTCGGAGAGGCACAATGTGCGAAGCGCGTAACGACAGGGCTCCGTCTTGCTACGCATCTAAGATGCATTCAGCCTCTTCGAGGCTGGCAGTAAGTTCACAACCACCCATCAACAGTCCCCAGTCTGCGCTCGCTTCGCTCGCTTAGACTGGGGTTATGAAAAATTCAGCCTCTTCGAGGCTGCCCCCACCGAAGCACGATCTTCAGCGCTCAGCGAGCGATAGCGAGCATAGGAAGGTCTGCTTGCTGAGGGCTGCCCCTGCATTATACCCATCGGGCTGCAGCCATGCCACCCCACACGAAGAGCAAGCCCAAGGCGAAACTCCCTACAAGATAAAGGAAGAAATAGAGGTTATTGCCCACACTAAGCAGCGAGAGATTCTCATTCATGAACGTGGAGAACGTCGTGAACCCTCCACAGAATCCCGTGGTTAACAACAACTTAGTCTGCGGAGGCAAGCCAAAGTTAGGAAAAGGAAGGTCTGAAAAGAAGCCTATCAAGAAGCATCCCAAAAGGTTTACGATGAACGTACCCAAAGGAAACGAAGTAGCAAGCATCGCTGCCGCAGCCTTCGATACTAAGAACCGACAGCCTCCCCCAAAGAAACTGCCACAACCAACAATTAAAAAATCCCGGAAAAGATACATTGTTATTTTTATCAATGTCGTTTTAATAATTCATATTATTTCAACGGAGCTCTGAAGTCGCAGCCTTCCTTCCATCGTGAGCAGCCATAGGCAGTCTTGCCCTTGAGAATTCGGCCTTTTCCACACTTGGGACACACATCGCCTTCTTTCACTTTGAGTTTACCCTTCTTAGCCTGCCCCGCTTTCTTATCACTCTTTCCTTTTTTCTCTTCACTTTTTGCATCTTTCTCTTCACTATCCACAATGAGTTGTCCCGAGTTGTCATGCAGCACATCACTCACGATACGGGTCACCTGCTCTTTCAACTCATTGATAAACGTGGCGGCATCATACTTATTCTGCTCTATCTCGCGCAGTTTCTTCTCCCAGATACCCGTCAGTTCAACACTCGTGAGGAGTTTCTCATGAATGGTATCGATGAGTTGAATTCCCGTAGGTGTAGCGACTAAGTTCTTGCGTTCACGGCGAATATAATGTCGCTTGAAGAGTGTCTCTATGATCCCAGCGCGCGAAGACGGACGCCCGATACCATTCTCTTTCATAGCAGCCGACAGTTCCTCATCGTCCACCAGTTTGCCGGCAGTCTCCATGGCTCTCAAGAGAGAGGCTTCGGTATAATGCTTCGGCGGGATCGTCATCTTCTTCGTAAGCGTAGGCTTATGGGGCCCCGACTCTCCTTTGACAAACGTAGGCAGGAGCTTATCGTCGGCAGCATTCTTGCCGTCGTCCTGACGCTGCTCTTCCTTGGTGTAGACTGCACGCCATCCAGGGTCGAGAATCTCTTTACCCGACGTCTTAAATTCTATCTTATCCACTTTTCCCGTCACCGAGGTAGTGGCAAACTTACAATCGGGATAGAACACGGCAATGAAGCGACGGGCTATCAGGTCATACACTTTCTTCTCTACATCCGTCAGTCCGTTGGGCACCTGACCGGTGGGGATAATAGCATGGTGATCTGTCACTTTTGAAGTGTCAAAGACACGTTTCGACTTCGGCAGCTTCTTACTGAACCCTGCCAAAGTCTTAATAATATCGAGATAAGGCTTACGCCCCGCCTCCATATATTGGCTCACGCCATTGAGGATGCTTGGGCATTTAGGATAGATATCATCAGAGAGATATTGCGTATCGACACGCGGATAAGTGGTCAGTTTCTTCTCGTAGAGCCCTTGGATGAGGTTGAGTGACATCTCCGCAGAGAATCCATACTTGCGGTTCAAGTCCACCTGAAGCGAGGTGAGGTCGTAGAGTTGCTTGGGCGGTTCCTTGCCTTGTTTCTTCTGAACAGAAGTGATGACAAACGGCTTGCCGTCAATGAGTGCAAAGGCTTTTTTACCTTCCTCCTCAGAGGTAAACTTTCCCGATGTAGCCGTGAAAAGTGTATCGCGGTATATCGTGGACAACACCCAGTAAGGCTCCGGCTTGAAGTTGTCTATCTCTTTCTGCCGATTCACGATCAGTGCCAGCGTCGGGGTCTGCACACGGCCGATAGACAGCACCTGATGGTTCTGACCGTACATTAATGTATAGAGGCGCGTACAGTTCATGCCCAAGAGCCAGTCGCCGATGGCACGGCTCAATCCCGCCAGATAGAGTCGGTTATATTGTTTCTCTTCCTTGAGATTCGCGAAGCCTTCCTTGATAGCCTCGTCGGTCATGGAAGAGATCCACAACCGCTTCACGGGGCACTTGACCTTCGCCATCTGCATCACCCAACGCTGGATAAGTTCACCCTCTTGCCCGGCATCACCACAGTTGATGATCTCGTCGGCATTGGCATAGAGCTGCGAGATGGTCTGAAACTGCTTTTCTATTCCCCTGTCCGGGATAAGTTTCAGACCAAACCGACGCGGGATCATAGGCAAGGCTGCTAACGTCCAGTAACGCCAGTTCTGTTCATAGTCGTTGGGTTCCTTCAGCTCACACAAGTGACCGAAAGTCCATGTCACCTGATAACCGTTGCCCTCCATATAACCGTCGCGTGAAGCCGTAGCTCCAAGGATGCGGGCAATGTCGCGTGCCACGCTCGGTTTCTCTGCTATACAAACAATCATAACGTCTTCTCTTTCGTGCAAAGGTAGCAAAAAACTGGGTAAAACTGCACAAAACAAGAAAAATGAGAAAAAGATGCGGAAAAATTACAAAGAACCAAGGCTTTTTCGTAACTTTGTTGACGAAAGAAATTACAGATACATTTATCGTTATTAGCACAAAGATATTATGAAGGTAGGACTATTTATCCCTTGTTACGTTGACGCTCTTTATCCGGAAGTCGGCGTGGCTACCTATAAACTCCTCAAACACTTCGGCATCGACATCGCCTATCCCGAAAAGCAGACTTGCTGTGGACAGCCGATGGGTAATGCCGGTTTCGAACCTATGGCCAAGCCCTTAGCCGACAAGTTCGAGCAGATGTTCCAAGGCTTAGATTATGTCGTAGCACCGTCTGCCTCCTGCGCCGCCTACGTGCGGTGCTATTATCCGCACTTGCTCCAAGGCGACAACCATCCCTGCACCGTTCCCGGACGAACGATGGACATCGTTGAATTTCTGCATGATGTATTGAAAATAAAAGAGTTGCCAGGATCTTTCCCCCATGCTGTGAGTGTTCATAACAGTTGTCACGGCGTGCGCGAGCTCGGTCTGTCGGCCCCTTCGGAGCGAAACATTGAACCTTACAACAAGATCATCGATCTGTTGAGACTCAAGGACGGCATCACTATCCACGAGCCCGAACGCAAGGACGAGTGCTGCGGCTTCGGCGGCATGTTCTCTGTGGAAGAGCCTGCCGTCTCTATCCGTATGGGTGAGGACAAAATCATGCGCCATATGGCTACGGGCGCAGAGTATATCACCGGTCCCGACTCCTCCTGCCTCATGCACATGGAAGGTATTGCACGAAAGGAGCACAAAAACATCAAGTTTATTCACGTAGCGCAGATTTTAGCAGCAGGATTATGAGTACAGAACATTCGAGAAGAGCAAAGGAGATTCTCAAGAACCACGATAAGATAACCCGTCACGACAAGACCTTCTGGGGCGTGCGTGAAGGGCACGACCGCATGATGCACGGACTGCCCGAATGGGAGTCGCTGCGCGACCATGCCTCACAGATCAAGATGCACACCATCACGCATCTCGCCGACTACCTCGAACAGTTCTCCACACAGTTGGAGAGCCGGGGAGTCATCGTCCACTGGGCCAAGGATGCCGACGAGCTCAACGCCACCGTCTATGACATCCTCAAGAGCCACCAGGTGACGAAGATGGTGAAGTCGAAATCGATGCTTACAGAGGAGTGCGGACTCAACCCATATCTCATCAGCCGTGGCATCGATGTAGTAGAGACCGACCTCGGCGAGCGTATCTTGCAACTCATGCACCGCAAGCCAGCACACATCGTCATGCCTGCCATCCACATCACAAAGGAAGAGGTAGCCGAATGTTTTGAAAAAGAGGAAATCAGCCCCGAGAAAGGCAACTGCGACCCGACCTACCTCACCTACTGTGCCCGTAAGAGCCTGCGCCATGAATTTGAAGAAGCACAGGCAGGACTCACCGGCTGCAACTTCGGTGTGGCGAAGACCGGCGACATCGTGGTCTGCACCAATGAGGGCAATGCGGATATGACGACCTCCATGCCGAAGCTCCACATCGTGACCATGGGTATAGAGAAGCTCGTCCCCGACTACGACTCGCTCGCCATCTTCCAACGGCTGCTCTGCCGTTGTGGCACAGGCCAGCCAACGACCGGCTTCACCTCTCATTTCCGGCAGGCCCGCCCGGGGGGAGAGATGCACGTGGTGCTGCTCGACAACTGGCGCAGCGATGCTGTCGCCGACCCTGAGCACTGGCAGACTCTGAAATGTATTCGCTGTGGTGCCTGCATGAACACTTGTCCCGTCTACCGCCGTTCTACTGGTGCCAGCTACACCTATTTCATCCCCGGTCCGATCGGTGTAGACCTCGGTATGCTCAAAGACCCACGCCAATATTCCGACAATGTGTCGGCATGCTCGCTCTGCATGAGCTGTGACAATGTGTGCCCGGCAGAAGTCGCTCCCGGCTCACAGATCTATCTGTGGCGCCAACGCCTTGACAAGTTAGGCAAGGCCGACAAACTGAAGAAGGTGATGTCTGAAGGGATGAGCATGCTCTTCGATCATCCCGACCTCTACAAGACGGCGCTATGGTTCGCTCCGCTCGCCAACTATGTGCCCGATGCCTTGACCCATTATTCAAACCTCAACTCTTGGGGGATCGGCCACAAGAAACCGGTGTTTGCCAAGAAGAGCTTCCATGAGTGGTGGAAGGAGCATAAGCTCTAAGCCTTCACCCTTAATCCCTCCCCAAGAAGGGGAGGGTAATCGCCTCCGTAGCAACATTACCACCGTAAAATCATCAGTGTTGAGTAAGCAGTCACATAGTGACTGCCCCCATTTCCCGACGCACGACAAACAATCCACAACGATGCTGCACTACCTTCTCAGCAGCACATACACGATGACAGGCACACCGATGAGCGGTGTCACGGCATTGAGCGGAAGGACTGTGCCGTCAGCAGGCAATGTGATGATGACATTACACAGTAAGGCGATGGTTGAGCCCATGAGGATCGTCATGGGAAGCAATACGCGGTGGTCGGTAGTGGACGTATAGAGCCGGGCTATATGTGGCACAGCCAGCGCCATGAATGCAACCGGCCCACAGAATGCTGTTACAACGGCAGTAAGGAGTCCGGTAGTCAAAAGCAGAATATTACGAATGCGCCGCACGTTGATGCCCATGCTCTTCGCATACTGTGGACCCAAAAGTAAAGCATTGAGGGGTTTAATCAGCAAAAATGTAGAGAGCGTAGCAAGGATTGTCAGCGTGGCAAAGAGCGGCATACCGTCCAGGCCCACATTTGTGAAATCGCCCATGCCCCAGACAACGAAACTGTGCACACCCTCCTCTGTAGCCAAAGAGTTGAGCAATGTGATGATACTTGAACAGAGATAGCCCACCATCATACCGATAATGATGAGCATCACCGAACTGCGAACCTTCCGACTGAAAAACCAGATAACCAACGTCACAACCATAGCACCGACAAAGGCAGCAACCACTGACGACAACCAACCTAACATTCCTTCAACAATCAATCCAGGCGCCAACGTAAGGAGAGCCACGGCAAGCGACGCCCCACCCGTCACGCCAAAGATATCGGGCGCCGCGAGCGGATTACGAAAAGCCGTCTGAAGCAACAGACCACTTACAGCCAAAGCACCCCCGGCAAGCCATGCCGTAAGGGCTTGCGGCAAACGGCTCGAGAGAATGATCGTATTGCTGATGGCATCACCTTTTCCCAACAACGTCTTGACAACCTCGTCCACGGGAATAGCCACGCTGCCATGGAAAAGCGACAGAAGGAAAAGAGCGACACAAGCAACAACCAAGAAAATGCGTTTCAACATATTTTTCGTTTTTGTAACGACCTCACACTATCTATGGTGCTAATTTCTGATAATACCTCAGCTTCCCAAGCTTTGCTTGAGGATGCAGCAGAATGATCATCTCGCGCAGAAGATAATCGGGACGCCAGCTCACCTCCTCGAAGTAAGGTCTCACAGAGCAGTTGCATTCATAGATATTCCCGGTACGGAAAGCCTTCAACCCACTGTATCCTTGAAACTCATGCAGCAAGTCGCTTTTCGACATCAGGCGCACACCGTTGAACTTGAAAGCCCACACATCGCTCTGTCCTGCCTTGGCAAGGATCTGCTCAAAACTCAGCGGCAAGCTCCCACTGTGCTTGTCCTTGGCAAAGGCATAGCCGCCATGTGCATCACGGATGGTCACCCCAATCGTACTTTCGCCTCCCGGTGTATACCATACCGCTCCCGTCTTGCGCTCCGTCAGCACACTCTTACCTTTGGGCAACTTCGCAGCATAAGCTTTAAGTGACTGATAATTAGCGTCTACAACATTGAACAGCGAATCGCCTCTTTGCGCGCAATCAAACAGTCGTGCAAAATAGCGCATCCACTCTGCCCGCCCGAGCGAAGACGTCTCCATGTAATCGGCAGCAAGGATGACGGGGACACCTAACTTAGCGATCCGCCCTAAGTTCTGTCCTTCATAAGGACTGAGGAGGATAGCATCAGGCTTGAGCGCGACGATACGCTCAATGTCAGGACTCATCGAACTGCCACAGTCAACTATCTTTCCTTTCACGCCTTCAGCCAAACGTAGTCGCTTTTGAATATCTGGAATCAGAATATACTGTGCATCACACACGCCCACAATCTTATCCGCTACGCCAAGGTACTCCATGAGCTGGCAATGAGCGGTTGTAAAGACTACTATACGCTTAAAAGGTTTCGTAGCACTCACTGTCTGCAAGGTCTTACCCTGACGCCAAGGATCAGCAATACAGAAAGTGCCATCAGTACGGTTGTAATGAAGCAACCGGGCATAACGAAACTCCCCTGTTGCTTCCTGATGAGAGGCTGCTGTCCGCCTTCCACAAGCAAGAAGCAAGGGAAGGACAGCCAGCCAGAGCCATAATCTTCTTAATCTCACTTCAGACTGGTCTTAAAGAAGATGCAAGACGGAGCTATACCACAGTCGAACTGTGCCACTTGCTTACCATCAAGACTAAACTCACACACATAGCCGTTTGTCGTATAACTTGGCCAGCCACCTACGAGAGAATAAGAAGCGATAAAAATATTTCCTGTCTTAGGATCAATATTCATCGCTGCCGGACTGTCCACACGCACGCCGGTGAGTGGAGTCACCTTCTTGCCGTCATATAGGTTATAGCTGACATCCCCCAGACCATAAGGAGCACTCACCGTACAGAAAGTGCTACCATTATACAAGGCAGCCATCGTCGCAGGCGCTACACTGTCAGCCTTATAGGTGCCATTCGTCTCGGTGATCTTCTTCAATCCCGTATTAATCTGTTTATAATCAGAAGTGTAACTTCCTAAGTCTACGACATAATAATCGCCATTAGCAATAAACACTTGCATGGGATTCTTCAAGCCTGTAGCCGAGAAAGTGCTCACAGCCGAAGTAGTCTTCGTGGCATCCAAGTTGATGATTGAAAGAGTACCATTTCCTTTACTATAGTCGCTATTGGCAACAAACAGTTTGTTACCGGAAGCCGAGGTTCCTGTGATTCCCTCCGGATAAGAACCGACCGTCCAACTGCGGGTCAGCGTGTAGTTCGTAGTATCCATCTCAGCTACAGAACCATTGCTACCGCCATAAGTAGTGTAATAGACCTTACCGTTCATGGCGAAAAGCTGACGGGGCTTGACGCCTTGCGTCTCACCGAGCTGATCGGTAGTCTTGATCTCACCAAGCTCCTTGAACGTGTTCTTGTCCAAGACCTTGATCACATTCTCCTCCGTCACCGCCAGGTACACTTTGCTCCCGTAGCAGATACCGGCGTTAGGATTGGAACCAAGACTCTTACCGTTGGCGCCCTTGAAAGCCTTCAGCGTGGTTTTGCTTGTAGCATAGTCGAAATAGGTAAGATCGCCGTCAATACCACTGTAGTTGCTGCCACTACCCACGACAAAAGCGCCGTCGCTCGACCAAACGGTGTCTGTCGGCTCCCATACAGGATCAACCTCGTCCTTACACGCTGTGAATGTCAAAGCCACAGCGAAAATCAAACTCCACTTAAAAAGATTCTTTCTCATATATTTATAATGTTTGTGAATTACCATTCGCATTTTACACTTACCATCCAGCTCCTCCCCGGCATGGGATAATGATAGACGATACTGTATTGCTTATTAAAGATATTCTTCAGATCGCCCTGCACGGTCCACTCACATCCCAAGAGATGCATCTTCCGCCACAATGTCAGCCCAGTAAGCCAATAACCCGGCACGCATGTCCCCGAATAATGGGAGTTGTTCGGCCACCGGCTGCTCACGCCCGATCCACTAAGGCTGATGCTTACCCACGGATTCTCCCACCCCACACTCATAGAGCCGCTATGGAGCGGGATGTAGGCTATCTGATAACCATAATAGACGGAAGAGGAATAAGTGCGATCCGTAACGCGCTGATAACTGTAAGCGCCTTGCACGGTCAGCAACTGTTGGTCCGAAAAGTGATAGTGACCGTTAAGCGTCAGCTCGGCACCAAGCGATCGCACACGCCCTACATTGATACATGTCCACACAAACATATTATAAGGTACGGCGACGATCATGTCCTTGATATGGTTGTAATAGGCATCTATCAGCATCTGACCGCCCATCGAACCTGTCTGTCCGCCCATCGTCAAGCCCAGATTAAACTGGTCGGTCGTCTCAGCTTTAAGCGTTGCGCTCCCATAGTGGAAATAATAGTTCTCATTGAAGTTCGGTGCACGGAAGATGTTTTTGTAGGAAGTGCGCACATAGATATCTTTACCGGGAAACAGCCGGTAACTAAATGACAGCGAAGGAGACAGGCGATTCATGTCCCGAGCTTGTTCGCCCTTTTCCGCTCCATTGAAGAAAGCGGAATAAAGGAGGCGGGCAAGCACCGTCAGCCGCTCATCTGCATATTTAGCTGTTGCACATTGCCAGAGCGAATGCCGGTAAGGATGAGTGTCCGTAGCAAGACTACTGTTGAGATTGTTGAAAGCATAGTCGGAGGCCACATCTACTGAGAAGCAACGGGTGGGTGCATAGAGCAACGTTGCCGTAGCATAAGCCTCACGCTGCCAGTAGCTTGCATCGTTCACACCCCCAGCGTAGAGCTTGTCATGATAGATGCTCGCCGTCCAATTGAACCGTCCGGCCACCCGCAAGCTCCAGTCGCCTTGTCGGTTGCGCATCGTACCCACGAGTTGCGTGAAGAAGTTGCGGTCACGAAGCGTCTCTCCACTGATCGTCGTATAATATTTTGCTATGCCGGGCAACAGACGGTCATTGTCATAATAGTATGTCTTCATGCGCCAGGAACTGAACGGTGACGGCTTCCAGCCAACGTTCACCTCCCCATGCCCACTGTTCATTCGGGAGTTGGAACGCCGCTGATGGATCACCTCCGTAATATTTCGAAGCGTGTAAGGATAATTATTCTCTGCATAGGTATATTCGCCCATCGCCGACAAATCGAAATGCTTCGACAACTGCCGACTGTATCGAAGGTAAGGACTGACGTACCCGAAACTTCCTCCTTCCAACTGCCCCGTCCAAGAAGCCTTGCTCCCCACAGCAGAGGCAGTCTCGATAGAAAGCAAAGCCGGATAAGCGCTCTGACGAGCCGGAAGAAAGATATCTGAGCCGTCTCCCACAATGAGCGATATATTTGAAACACTATGCAAGGAATACCGGGAGAGGTCTGTCTCACCGGTCTGACAGTCAGATAATGCCAACCCATCATAGACCACACCCGTATATTTGGCGCTGAACCCACGAACAGAAACGGTCTTCATGCCACCCGCGCCACCATAGTCGCGCACCGTGATGCCCGGGATGTGGTTGAGAGCATCCGTGATACTTGAGATGCCTTGAGCAAGAAAATCGGAGGAAGAAAGGGTATGCAAAGGTACCGCACTCGCAAGTTGACCATGCGCGCGCGTTTCTAACACTTCTACCCCTTCAAGCCGATGAACGGGCAAGCACAAACTATCTTTCTGTGCACATACTGCTGTACTGCACAGAAGGGAAAAAATCAATAACTGCTTTCGCATCCTTCCTCGAGAACTTGAAATAAATATACACCAAGAGGCAGGTCTTCTGGCTCGCGGCTTCAGACAAGCGTCTTCCCAAGACAACTAACAGCGTTGTTCTCAGTGACTGATTGCTTATCCTTAGTAAATATCCGTCGCGAAAATTCGTCATGATTATTCGTCATGATTATTCGTCATAGATATTCACTCTGCCGCACACAGCAGCGGGACTGTCCGTGATTCGCACACGGTTCCCTTTTAATCGCCCGATTAAAGGCAAACCACCTTGGCGAATGCAAAGGTAACAAAAGTTTTTAAGAGGATGCAAAAAGGGAGAGAAAAAATCTCTCCCTAAATGTTTGTTGCGTAAGTTTCAGAATTGTTGCGTAAGTTTCAGAATTGTTGTGTAAGTTTCTGAATTGTTGTGTAAGCAGTCACATAGTGACTGCCCATCCCCCAAAGCTCTATGCCAGCTTCAGCCGCAACGAGTTGAGAACGACGCTGACACTGGAGAAAGCCATGAGCGCTGAGCCCCACATTGGCGTGAGCTGGATGGGCGGATTAGCATAGAAGAGATAAAGCACACCGGCAGCCAACGGGATGCAGATGATATTATAGATGAACGCCCAGAAGAGGTTTTCCCAGATCATACGTGTCGTTTTTTTACTCAGCGTAAAACTGAACGGCAGCGCACGGAGGTCATCGGTCATCAGCGTGACTTGCGCCACATCCATGGCGACATCTGTTCCCGTACCGATAGCGATGGAGACATCGGCCAAGGCCAGCGCCTGCGTATCGTTGATACCATCACCTATCATCGCGACAGTCTTGCCTTCCGCCTTGAGCTGCCTTACGATATTCTCCTTGTCCTGCGGAACACATTTGGCTTTATAATGCTTGATACCGGCTTTGTCCGCCCAGTATTTGGCGGCTTCTTCCTTGTCGCCACTCATCATCCACACATCAATGCCTTTATTCTGAAGTTCTTCCATAGCCTCAGCGGCATGGGGTTTGAGTTTCTCACGGTCCTCGAGCGGCAGATCGTCAGCTTTCGTGAAGTCGACATTCTGATTGGGGATCGTCAGCGTACCCGTCTTGTCAGTAACCAGCACATCCACTCTGCGCATACGTTCCAAGGCTGTGGCGTCTTTTATGAGCACATGCTTATCGGCTGCTTTCCCAATACCCACCATAAGAGCCGTAGGCGTGGCGAGACCCATGGCGCAAGGACAGGCGATGACAAGCACGGTGACAGCGGAGACAATGGCTTTCGGCAACAGCGCCGTGCCCCCAAGACCCAACCAGAGGAAGAACGTGAGAAGTGCAAGGGTTCCGACAACAGGGACGAAGACCATCACTGCTTTGTCGACGATGCGCTGCACCGGAGCTTTGGAGCCCTCTGCCTCCTGCACCATCCGGATGATATGAGCCAGTGCCGTGTTCTCACCTACCTGACGGGCACGCATGCGGAACTTGCCCTGCGAAGGAATCGTTCCGGCAAGCACCTTAGAGCCTTTCTTCTTCTCAGCCGGTGTAGGCTCACCCGTGATCATGCTCTCATCGACATAAGCCGCATCGGCCGTCATGAAACTCTCTGCCGAGAGGACCTCACCATCCACCGGGACCTTCTCACCGGGACGGACCTCCAAGATATCACCGACATCGATGGTAGAGATCGGCACCTCACGCACCTCACCATCTTCAACAATATGCGCAGTCTTAGGAGCCATGCCCATGAGCTGACGGATACTCGTAGCCGTACTGTCTTTGGCTTTCTCCTCGAGCATACGCCCGGTGAGGACGAAAGTGATGATCATACCACACGAATCGAAATAGGTCAGCGACGGATCGCCCCAGAACGTGTTGTAAGCTGAGAAGAGGAAGGCAATAGCCGTAGAGAGAGCTACCAGCGTGTCCATATTAGCAGCGCCATGACGGAGCTGCCGAACGGTCGTGACATAGAACGAACGGCCGCAGAAAAACATGTTGGCAAGGGCTATCAGGAGACCCAACTGATTGGCTGTCGACACACCGCCAACCTTTATCCAATGCATGTTGATGGTCATGCCAACGACAGAGAGCACCCAGGAGAAGATGGTCTTGCGCGTGAGAATAATATACGCTCGCTTTTGGATCTCCTCCACCGAACGGTCTTTCTCTATCACGAGGTCATAGCCGATACCGTTGATCGCTTTCTTCATCGTCTCCAAGGAGATCTTCTCAGGATCATAATCGACAAGGGCTGAACGGCCCGCAAGACTCACGGAAGCCTGGTTGATGCCAGGCAGCGCGTTGAGTTTCTTTTCAACATTGGCAGAGCATGATGCACATGCCATGCCAACGACGGGGATTGTCTGTTTCATTCAGACCTCCTCGCTCAGAGTTCCATCTCGTAGTGCCCGGCACCGTCAACAGCTTCTTTCATCTGTTCTGGGGTGACCTTCGACGCATCATAGTCGACGCTTACCTGATGGTCAGCCAAAGAGACCACGGCACTGGCTACACCGTTCAGTGTGTTCAGTGCATTCTCCACATGAGCCTTGCAATGCTCGCATTTCATTCCGTTTACTGTAAATACCTTTTTCATCTTTACCAATCTTTTGTTTATTAATCTTTTGTTTACGGATCGATCTTTTATTTATTGACCGATCGCTTGTCACTTGATCGTCCGCTGCGTTCTGTAAGCAGTCGCTGTGCGACTGCCGCCTCCGCGGCTGCCGCCCCACAGGTCTTCCTCCCTGCTTTGTTTCTCGCTTGCAAAGGTAGGGCTTTTCTCCGTTTCCTCCGTTACGAAATTATGGATAAGATTTATAGTTTATTGAAAAAGTATCCGTAACTTTGCATCACAAACAGGAACAAGACCATGAGCAACATAGATTTGATGAAGCAGCTCATCAGTGAGCTCAACAAGGCTTCCGACGCTTATTACAACGGACGGGGCGAACTGATGACCGACTATGAATGGGACGCTAAGTTCGACCAGCTGCGCCGTCTGGAGCAGGAGACGGGCACTGTGCTCCCGGGCTCGCCGACGCACAAGGTCTCCGCCGACACCATGGCCGGACAAAAAGAGGCGCACGAATACCCTGCGCTCTCCTTGGCAAAGACGAAGAAGCGCGAGGATCTCGTCAAATGGGCTGAAGGAAGACCGATATGGCTCTCATGGAAGCTCGACGGGCTGACGCTCGTCGTGACCTACGACAACGGGCATCTCACCAAGGTCGTCACCCGTGGAGACGGGCATATCGGGACTAATATCACGCATCTGGCCAAAGCCATTGACGGCATCCCCCAGACCATTAAGGCGGGGGGACATGTGGTGGTGCGCGGTGAGGCCGTCATCTCTTATGAGGATTTTGAGCGATTCAATCTCGAGAGTGATGAGGAATATGCCAATCCGCGTAACCTCGCTTCGGGCTCGCTGACGCTCAAGGACCCGCGCGAGGTGGCACAACGACATATCCACTGGATCCCGTTCACCCTCGTCCACACCGATGAGGAAATTCTCTCTTGGGGAAAGCGTATGGACTGGCTCAAAGCCGTAGGGCTCAACTGTGTAGACCATGAGTTTATCGAGCACCCCACCCTGGAGAACATCAATGAGGTCATTGACCGCTGGACGCTGAAGGTCACGCAACGCGAGAACCCCTACCCCGTCGACGGGCTTGTCATCGCCTACGACGACACAGCCTACGCTGCCACCGGGTCGGTCACCGGGCACCACGCCACCCGTGCTGGCTTCGCTTTCAAGTGGGCAGATGAGAGTGCCGTGACGGAGCTCGACCACATAGAATGGAGCTGTGCCGCCTCGACCATCTCGCCCGTAGCCGTCTTTAAGCCCGTAGAGCTTGAAGGCACCACCGTCAAACGGGCTTCTCTGTGCAACATCAGTGAGTGTGAACGGCTCGGCATCGGGGGAAAAGGATCGGTCTTGGAGGTCATCAAAGCCAACAAGATCATCCCGAAAGTCATCAAGATACGACAAGCCGTAGGTGCCTTAGAGATCCCCGACCACTGTCCGGTATGCGGTGCGAAGGCTGAGGTTCAGAGCAGTACGGCCAGTGGCACGAAGACGCTCCACTGCACCAACCCCACATGCCCGGCGAAGCAACTGAAGAAGTTCGCACGGTTCGTCTCCAAGCAAGGCGTCAACATCGACGGCATCTCCGAGCAGACCCTGCAGCGATTCATCAACCTCGGATGGATCAAGGATTTTGCCGACATCTTCCACCTTCCGGAGCATGCGGCGGAGATAGCCCGTCTCGACGGATTCGGGGATAAGTCCGCCAACAATATCGTGGCGTCGGTAGAGAAAGCCCGCACCGTGGAAGCCCGCCGACTGCTCTATGCCCTCAGCATTCCGCTCTGCGGACAGGATGTGTGCAACCGACTACTGTCGGCTTATCAGCTCGACAAACTCGTCAGCCTCGCTGAAGGCAAGACGGAGCCTGCCACACTTTTCACACCGAAGGCAGAGGAGACCCTGGCGATGATACCGGGCATCGGACCGGAGAAAGCCAAGTCGTTCGTACAATGGTTCTCCAGCGAAGACAACAGAAAGGTTTACGACAAGCTCAGCGGCGAACTGCACATTGAGCAGACATCCACAGCGGCGACAGGTGCTAAATGCAAAGGACTGACGTTCGTCGTCACCGGCGATGTGCACCATTACAAGAACCGCAACGAACTGAAGGCTTACATCGAGAGTCAAGGCGGGAAGGTGACGGGATCGGTGAGTAAGTCGACATCGTTCCTCATCAACAATGATGTCAACTCTTCGAGCAGCAAGAACCAGAAAGCCCATCAGCTCAACATCCCCATCCTCTCTGAGGATGAGTTTGTGGAGCGATTTACATCCAATGAATAATAGAACAACATGAGAATAGATATTATCACCGTGTTGCCCGAGATGCTCGAGGGCTTTGTCAACGAGAGCATCCTCGCCCGGGCACAGAAGAAAGGACTGGCGGAGATCCATCTCCACAACCTCCGCGACTATACCAAAGACAAATGGCGGCGCGTGGACGACTATCCCTACGGCGGATTCGCGGGGATGGTGATGCAGTGTGAGCCTATCGACAACGCCATCTCCGCGCTGAAAAAGGAGCGCGAATACGACGACGTCATCTATGTCTCCCCCGATGGGGAGCGGTTCGACCAGAAGATGGCCAACGACATGAGTCTGCAGCAGAACCTTATCATCCTCTGTGGGCACTATAAAGGCATCGACCAGCGCATACGCGACCATCTCATCACACGGGAGATAAGCGTGGGAGACTTCGTGCTTACGGGGGGCGAACTGGCTGCCGCCGTCATCGCCGATGCCGTGGTACGTCTCGTGCCGGGGGTCATCAGCGACGACCAGAGCGCCCTCTCCGACTGTTTCCAGGACGACCTCCTCGCTGCGCCCATCTACACACGGCCCGCTGATTATAAAGGCTGGAAAGTGCCCGACATCCTGCTCTCAGGCAATGAGGCGAAGATCAAACAGTGGGAAATGGATCAGGCATTGGAGCGCACCAAGCGCCTGCGCCCCGATTTGTTAAAATAACGTTAATTACTGGGCAGTACCTCTCTGGTCTGATAAATAATAAGTAATTTTGCAACTGCTTTCCGGAAATTTCCGGAAAGCATCTTGGAAGGTTGGCAGAGTGACCGAATGCGCTAGACTCGAAATCTGGTATACCCATTACGTGGTATCGGGGGTTTGAATCCCTCACCTTCCGCTGATAGCATTATAAGGGAAGTCCGAAAGGGCTTCCCTTTTTCGTTTATAGTCATTAAGTTACGAAATCGGAGGCGCGTGAATGATTGGGATTAAAATAAGGGAATAGCAAACAAGCGAAAATGAGTTGTAATCTTTGGTAATCATTGGCAAACATTAGGCGATTTGTGTTTATCATAGTGTTTACCACACCTTCGGTCAGTGTTACCACACCTTCGGTCAGTGTTTACCACTATATGGGGAAGGTGTTTAGCACTGCTTAGAATGATAATTTGCCCTACGCAGCGTAATTTCTGAGTTAGGCCATCGCCGTCGCGCCGTGTCATGATCCTGCCTCAACTGTGTCACGATCCTGCCTCAACTGTGTCACGATCCTGCCTCAACTGTGTCACGATCCTGCCTCAACTGTGTCACGATCCTGCCTCATACGTGTCACGATCCTGCCTCATACGTGTCACGTCCGGCATCATGCCTCGCAGTTGTAGTTTAACGTTTTTGGTTGACTACTTTGTCAACCTTATTAAAAAAGACAGTTAAATGCTTAGTAATGAGTGTTGGCTTTTTACTTAACACAGAACACTCAACTTTCAAACAAAGAAACGTTTTGTGTTTTGAGAATATTTCTGTAACTTTGCAACAATAAAATAACCTTCTTCAGAAGAAAAATCGGGTCATGAAAAAGTCGTTTATTATCACCATACTTCTCACCTTGCTTTTCGTTCTGCCCTCCCATGCGGTTCTCAAGGAACGTAACATTGGGGGAACACTCAAAATGCTCCGCATAGAGCTCACACACTACCACAACAAGTTGGAGCGGCAATCGGGTGCGGAGAAGGAAAGACAGCAGCAGGTTATGTCCAACCTGATCAGCAACATGCAGCGCAGTCAGCAGAACGCCATCATGCTCTATTCGCAGAAGAACGGCAACGTGTTTGACCTGACCTACGCCTGCCATGAGGCTACGGAGCAATATCGCGACTTCCGGCAGACGGTAGGTCCTTTCCGTGAGTATGTCAACGAGGCCAACACCGAGATCGCACGTTACGACAGTCTGATCACCGACCTTAGCACGATGTACACTGCGTCGCTTAGTCCTCAGGAGCAGATTGACCGCAACGTCTGTCTGACCCTTGCCGTAAACATCCGCCGCACCCTCGACTACAACAAGCAACAGAACCAGCAATATATTGAGATCTACAAGCGCACTGACGCTCGTCTGCGGGCGTTAAACGACTATGCCAACCACCGCTATACAGAAATACAATCAAGCATCTTCTCCAATGATGGCACCAATTTCTTTACCATATTGAAGAACCTGCGGCAACAATTAAGACAGACATCAGAGAACGTGGCTGAGAAATATAAGCCGGTCACTCATTTCCGTTCCGACTGGGACAGCCGTATCATCCTTGTTCTGCTTGCGCTCATAGTCTTCTATGGCCTCATTGCCGCAGCCATTTCATACTTTGTCATCGGCTTTATTGTGACGCAGCTGATGAAGAAGAACAAGGCTGATTTTATCATCCACTGGCTCTTTGGCTCAGACAGCGGGGAGAAGACCAAAGAGGACTTTAAGGCGAAGCGGCTCTGCATCATCCTTGCCGCCACGGTCACGACCTTCGCAGCCGTGCTCGGTGTCATCAAGGCGACCATCGCACAGAACTTCCTGTCTATGGCCTCAGGATTGCTTGTCGAATATGCCTGGCTCATGGCCGTCATCCTCTTGTCGCTACTCATTCGGCTCAATGGTACACAGATACGCAATGGATTTAAGACATATGCTCCGATCATGGCGATGTGCTTTGTCGTCATCTTCTTCCGTATCATCCTCATTCCCAATGATCTGACGGATCTCATCATGCCGCCCATAATGCTCGCCGCAACGGTGTGGCAATGGTTCACGCTCAAAGGCAATGCCAAATTCCTTCCGGGTTCAGACTCTTTCTATGCCTGGGTGTCGTTCTTTGTCTTCATTGCCTGCGACATCGCCTCGATGAGTGGCTACACGCTTTTCTCGGTCGAGATGCTCATCTGGTGGACGATGCAGTTGACGTGTATTCTGACCATCACCTGTGTGTCCGACTTGCTCCGTCAATACGGCAGCAACCCCAAGCGCAAGTATTTCGACGATGACACGCCCGTGAGCCGTACCTGGCTCTTCCGGCTCCTTTATACGGCCATTCTGCCTATCTTGGGAACACTATCCATTCTGATCAGCATCTACTGGGCTGCCGACGTGTTCAACCTCAGTGACACCACGCTTCAACTCTTCAACCGCCCATTGATCCACTCGGCGAAATTCACGTTCAGCATCATGCAGGCTGTGCAGGCAGCTGTGCTCTTCTTCCTTGCCAAATATGTCAACCATGTCTCGCTCCATACCCTCCACTACCAACTCATGAAGCGCGAGGAGCGGAAAGCCAAGGCAGAGAAAAGGAAGATGGTCTTGCAGAATGTGGAAAGCCATACGGCAATCTGGCGTAACCTTATCCAAGTGGTGATCTGGGGTGCGTGGATTCTCGTTACCCTCACCATCTTCCACATCGACAATTCGTGGATCGTGGCTATCTCCGCGGGGCTTTCCACTGGTATTGGTTTTGCCATGAAGGATATCCTCGAGAACCTCTACTATGGCATCTCGCTTATGGCAGGCCGCATCAAGGTCGGCGACTACATCTCTATCGATGGCACGAGAGGAACGGTGAGCAACATCAGTTACACCTCCACGACGCTGGAGGCACTCGATGGCTCGGTCATCGCCTTTCAAAACTCGCAGCTCTTCTCGAAAAATTACAAGAACCTCACGCGCAATCATGGCAACGTGCTCTCCATCATTCCGGTTGGAGTCGCTTACGGCTCCAAGGTGCCGGTTGTGAAACAGACTATCGACGAGGCTGTGGCCAAGCTGAACAAGTCGGGCTATATCAAGTATCTCAAATCGGTCTTCACGGGGTTCGGCGACAACTCCATTGATTTCAAGGTTCTCGCATGGGTCGACTCACGCAAGCAGGTTTATGCTGAGGGCGACATCTTAGAGGCAGTCTACAATGCGCTCAATGAAAAACAGATAGAGATCCCTTATCCGCAACGAGACATACATATCGTCTCTGATACCGCCCATATGGTGCACCCCGGTGCACCTCAAGTAAAACACGCTGATTCGGAAGAGGAAGCAGAGAAAATTATTAAAGGGAATTGAGAAATATAGGACGTGATCTTTCGGGCCGTCCGTAATAATATGTCAAAATAAATATGTCATCAAACAATATAAAACTCATAGCCGGACCATGTGTCATTGAGTCGGCTGAACTCTTAGACACGGTTGCTCAAGAGCTTGTCCGCATCAACCGTGAGCTCGGCACCGACATCATCTTCAAAGCAAGCTTCGACAAAGCCAATCGCACCAGTCTCCACTCGTTCCGTGGTCCCGGCATCGACAAAGGCCTGCAGATGCTTGCCGACGTGAAAGCTAAATACGGACTTCGCCTCACCACGGATATTCATGAGTCTTGGCAGGCTGCTCCTGCTGGCGAGGTGGTGGACGTGCTACAGATACCAGCTTTTCTCTGTCGTCAGACCGACCTGCTCGTAGCAGCAGCCAAGACCGGAAAGATCGTCAACATCAAGAAAGCACAGTTTCTCTCCGGCAAGGACATGCGTTATCCGTTTGAGAAAGCGATGGACAGTGGCGCCCGGGAGGTATGGCTCACGGAGCGGGGCAACTGCTTCGGATACAACAATCTTGTGGTCGACTTCCGCAATATCCCCGACATGAAAGAGATAGCGCCAACGGTCATTATGGACTGTACCCACAGCGTGCAGCGTCCTTCAGCTGGCGACGGCAAGACCGTTGGCGACCGCCGCTTCGTGCCTTCTATGGCGCTCGCCGCGAAGGCTTTCGGTGCCACCGGATTCTTCTTTGAGGTTCATCCCGACCCCGACAGAGGGCTCTCCGATGCAGCGAACATGCTAGAGCTTCATAAGCTCGGGGCACTTGTCAAACAACTCATCGGCTAAGAGTTCTTTGTGGCAACCACCACCGGACAATATGAAAACAACTATTGAGTTCTGTGCAGCGGCGCTCTTATCACCGTTCACCAACCTGCAACAATATATAAAATGTCAAACAACAATACTCCCGAGGAAAGATTGAAACACTCAAACAGATATGGCGAGCAGTGTCTTCGCGATGAAGCTCAGGCCATACTCGACCTCATACCACAACTTGATGAGAACTTTGAGAAAGCCGTGTCGCTCATGTACCACTGCCACGGCAAAGTCATTGTCACAGGCGTAGGAAAGAGTGGCAACATTGGTGCGAAGATTGCCGCTACGCTCGCTTCCACGGGCACCCCGGCGTTCTTTATCAACCCGCTCGACGCTTACCACGGTGACCTCGGTGCCATGACATCAGAGGATGTGGTGCTTGCCATCAGCAACTCCGGACAGACGGACGAGCTTCTTCGCTTCATCCCAATTCTGCTCCACATGCACGTACCCATCATAGGCATGAGCCGCAATCCCGAGTCGCTCTTGGCCAAATACTCCACCGTTCATGTGAAGGTCTTTGTCGAGCATGAGGCTTGCCCGTTGAACCTCGCCCCGACGAGCTCCACCACGGCGGCTCTCGCCATGGGGGATGCCTTGGCGGTGGCTTTGATGCAAGTCCGCGATTTTAAGCCGCGCGACTTTGCTCAGTTTCATCCCGGCGGCGAGCTCGGCAAGCGACTCCTTACCACGGCAGAAGATGTCATGCGCACCGATGACCTCCCGATCATTCCACAGGAGATGCATCTCGGAAAGGCTATCATCGAAGTGTCGAGTGGAAAACTTGGACTGGGTGTAGCTCTGAATGATGACAAGACGGTGGCTGGCATGATCACCGATGGCGATATCCGTCGGGCCATGGAACGCTGGCAGGCTGAGTTTTTCGATCATACCGTGGCAGATATTATGACACGAGAGCCTAAGACAGTGCTCCCCACAACAAAGGTATCTGAGATCCAGCGCATCATGCACAAGTTTAAGATCCACTCTGTGCTTGTCTGCAACAAGAGTCATCATCTCTTGGGTATCGTCGACAGCTACGCTGCATCAATGCTGTAAGTCGAGAACTCGCAGCCTCCCCGCTGCTTCTGTCCAGTTATGTGCGTCGCCGTTCACGGCGACGCCTATGCCATAATACACAAAACATCACCATGAAGATTATCAACAGGATAATACTCGCTCTCTTTATATTTTTCTCCCCAACCCTGTCATTAGCCCAGACCAGCGACTCACTCATCGTGCGCCACCTTGAGAAATGCGGTGTAACATTCTCATGCGACAACAGTGTGACGCTGTTGATGACTGGGCAAGAGAAGTTTGACGACCTTTTCAAAGCGATCGAAGAGGCCCGCTCGTCCATTCATATGGAATACTTCAACTTCCGCAACGACTCTATCAACCGTGAGCTCGTCACGCGGCTCGCTAAGAAAGTGAAAGAAGGTGTGGAGGTGCGTTTGCTCTTCGATGGCTTCGGAAACACCTCCAACAACAGTCCCATGCGCAAACAAGACCTCCGGCGTATTCGTGAGTTGGGCATTGAAATCTATGAGTTCAATCCCGTGAAGTTTCCTTGGCTTGACGATATATGGAGCCGTGACCACCGTAAGATAGTAGTCATCGACGGGCAAATAGCTTATACGGGTGGCATGAACGTGGCCGACTATTATATCAAAGGCACAGAAAAGGTTGGCTCGTGGCACGACATGCATTGTCGCATTCAAGGCACGGAGGTGAACACGCTTCAGCGTATCTTCCTGAAGATGTGGAACAAAGTGACGAAGCAACATGTCGGCGGTGCCAAGTATTTCCGTGAAGCCGGTAAGGATGATTATTTCACAGGTCTGAAGCCGGATGTCTGTGGCTCAGCCGGCCATCAGATGGTAGGCATCATCAACCGTGAACCGCACACATCTAATAAGATCATACGCGAGTTTTATACCAATGCCATCCGTTATGCGAAGGACAGCATCAAGATTATCAATCCTTACTTCACGCTGAACCACAAGATTAAGAAAGCGCTGAAAGCCGCAGTCAAACGCGGTGTGAAAGTTGAGATCATGCTCTCCGTGAGGAGCGACATTCCTTTGACCCCCGACTGTGGCTTCTACAACGCTCATAAACTGATGAAGCACGGATGTACCGTATGGATGTACATGCCTGGGTTCCATCACACAAAGATCATCATGGTTGACGGCAGATTCTGCACCGTGGGCTCGGCAAACCTCAACTCGCGCAGCCTTTCCTGGGACTATGAAGAGAATGCGGTCATCATCGACCCTTGTACGACGGATGAGCTCTCAAACCTCTTCGACGGAGAGAAGAAAGACTGCTTCAAGCTCACCCCCAAGACGTGGAACACGTGGCGCTCCCGTGGCGATAAGTTCCGAGGATGGTTTGCTCATCTGCTGACTCCGTTCTTGTAAAAAATGCGCTCAAAGTACTTCAATGTTCAAGTACTGCATTATTAAACTTCAAAGTTTAAGGTGCTCCGACATTAAAGTTTCACGCTGCTTATATCCACGAGATGGTTGACGATGGCATAAATCGTCAGGCCGGCAGCCGAGTGGATCTGCAGTTTCTTGGCGATATTTCGGCGATGCGTGATGACCGTGTTGATGGAGATATAGAGATGTTCGGCAATCTCCTTGTTTGTCATACCCTGAACAAGAGCTACAATGACATCTTTCTCTCGGTCGCTGAGCGCATCACCGGAAGTCGGTGCCTTGCTGATGATGTTACTTATCTTCAGGCTCACATCGCTTTGCCGAGTCTTCCTTTCAAGCTCTCTTACTGCCGGAATAAAAATCTGTTCCTCCACAGCGGCATGCTCTAAGAGCCATTCCTCACAGTTGTAGATTTCATAAAGCGTGGCGGTGAGCTGATTGTTATGAAGCCCGTCAGAAGGCAAGTATTTGATGATAATATTCTTCAGCTCAGCCAGTTTACGGTCGGTTGATGAATGGTGTTTCGAATAAGTCTGCACGTCATAATCTTCGGGCCGTTCCCCACGCTGCAAAGCTTCAACATAGGGGAACACCGTTTTCTCCTCATAATGCATATGGTTGTGGATGGCACGCTGATATTCTTCAAAGAGTTTGATGATAAGCCGGGCTAAGTTATCGTTTTTGTCAAGCCCCTCCTCCAACTGCCGACGAATACTCGGCAATTGGAAGCCCAAGAAATATTCGTGGCTCTCCTTCAGATAATGCATCAAGGTTGGAATCGAAACTTTGCTCGGCTCATCAAACGATCGACTGCCGTTCACCGTGAAGTTGACCACGGCTAAGAAAGTATAGGTGTCCACATGTTCATATTCACAAACCTCCTCAACGGTTTTGTCCCCGAAGCCGAGATGAATACCAAATGCTCCTAAACTCTGCAACACGGCATAATTGTCGCTGATAACATTGATGAGCTTGTCCCCTGGCTCGTACATCTTCTGATTCTTCATCGTCTTTGTATAATTACAGGTACAAAATAACCAAAAAAAGACGATAAAATGGAAATTTCATCCTTCTTTTTCAGCGAAAGAGCCCATCTTATCAGCAAAATACCTACAAATGGGGATGCCTTTTGCCTACAGATGCCATCGGTACCCCCTCTTAGCACGCTGGGGCGTAGTGGATGTTCCGAAGCTTCCAATGCTCCCATCGAAGCTTCCTCCGCCACTGATTCGGCCGCCCCCGGCCACACCGCGGTACTGAGCCCAGCGGTCACGGATACGTCTGACATAATCCACCGTCTCAGCCCCTCGCATATAACCAAAGCGCACCACCGGATCGTTATAATATTGCGGCTGTGACAGTTTGAGAATAAACTCCGACACATCACCCCATCGATGCGCATTACGACCATACTTTCGGGCCAAGGCCATAGCATCCCGGACATGGTTGGAACCACCATTGTAACTTGCCAACTGATACCAGACTCGTTCCGCCCCCGGCACATCTGAGAAATGGGCACCGAGCTCTTGCATGTATTTGGCTGCGGCAGCAATGTTCTCCTGCGGATTATAAAGTGATTCGCGGGCAAGCCCTAAGTGATCGGCAGTAGTCGGCATGATCTGCATCAGTCCGCATGCTCCCACCCACGATTTGGCATTCGGGTCGAAAGTCGACTCCTGATAGCATTGGGCAGCCATCAGACGCCAGTCGATACGTGCCAGCGGAGCATACATCATGAAGTAGCGGTCATAACGCGAGATGATACCCTTCGTACTGTTGAGCATAGGAGCATAGACATGGCGGCGCACACTGGCCGTAGAGAGCAGGAACGACTCTTCGCGACGCATCTGCCCCACCATCTCTTTCTTGAACCAGCTGTTGATGCTTTGGGCCAGTTCCTTGTTATCTACATTCACTGCCCATCCATGCTTCGTGGAGTCTACCTTCACATTCGTGTAATCAACGCCTTTCACCGTGTCGGGCAACTGCAAAGTGGCAATATCCGCATCACCGGCCTTGATCTTGCGAACGACCTCCGCAGTATCACGGCACACGTCGACACGCACAGAGACTCCAAGCTTCTGTGCATATTTCTCCACCAAGAGATACTGAAGTCCCATGCCGTGAGCGTGATAATCATAGTAAGTCTCCGGCCCTGATAGGGTAGCGATGATCATTTCTCCATTCGTGATAATGTCATCAAGACTGAACTTGCCTTCATCCGAGGGAATAGAATCCTTCTCCATAGGCGTACCCCACGGAGTCATCTCCACCTGCTTCTTCTCTTTGCACGAACCCATGAAAAATAAGAGAAAAAGCATGAATATACTAATAAAATGTAATTTCATAAATAATTTGGCTACAAAATTACTAACTTTATTGGAGATTAGCGAGAAAAAGGGTACTTTTGCAATGATTATTAAGAAAAAAACGCATCAAAAGTACACAAACAGTGTTCAATAAATGATGTATACAAATGATGCGATTAAAATAATGTGTATAATATCAAGTAAGATTTAGATAACGTAGCAAGATCAGATAATATGTTAAGAATTGCCATTCAGTCCAAAGGCCGTCTTTATGACGACAGCATGAGTCTCCTCGCTGAGGCAGACATCAAGGTCAATCCCAGTAAGCGCACGCTACTCGTAGAGAGCACCAACTTTCCCCTGGAGGTTCTTTTCCTGCGCGACGATGATATCCCACAGAGCGTAGCCAATGGTGTGGCTGACATCGGTATCGTCGGCGAGAACGAGTTTCAGGAGCGTCAGGAAGATGCCCAGATCATCGACCGCCTCGGCTTTTCGAAGTGCCGCCTCTCCCTCGCTATTCCTAAGGACATCAAATACCCAGGACTGGAATGGTTCAACGACAAGAAAATTGCCACGAGCTATCCGGGCATTCTCCGTCGGTTCTTAAACAAAAACAATATCCACGCGGATATCCACGTCATCACTGGATCGGTGGAGATCAGTCCGGGTATCGGCCTGGCAGACGCTATCTTCGACATTGTGAGCAGTGGCTCGACGCTTATCCACAACAATCTTAAAGAGGTGGAAACGGTCATGAAGAGTGAGGCCCTGCTTATCGGCAACTGGCAGATGAACGAGGAGAAGCACAATATCCTCAATGAGATGCTTTTCCGTTTCCAAGCAGTGCGCTCGGCGCAAGACAAGAAATATGTCATGATGAACGCACCCAAAGACAAGGTCGCTGACATCACGGCTGTGCTCCCAGGCATCAAGAGTCCAACCATCATCCCCCTCTCCGACCCCAACTGGTGCGCTATCCACACCGTGCTCGACGAGAAGCGGTTCTGGGAGATTATCAATAAACTGAAGGACCTCGGTGCACAAGGTATCCTTGTGACTCCCATCGAGAAAATGATATTATAATTATCACTATGAACATCATCAAATATCCTGCAAAATCTGAATGGAAGGCGATCGTTGAGCGTCCGCACATGGACCTCTCTAAGCTCAACGAGACGGTGTCGTCAGTACTGAAAGACATCAAAGACAACGGCGATGCGGCCGTGAAACGTTATGAGGAGAAGTTCGACCACGTGCAGCTGAGTTCGCTCGCTGTCACCCCCGAAGAGATTGAAGAGGCTATGCACCTTATCTCTCCGGAGCTCAAGGCTTCGCTCGAACAGGCCCATCATAACATTGCTGTCTTCCATGAGGCTCAGAAGTTTGAGGGTAAGAAGATTGAGACATGCCAAGGGGTTACCTGCTGGCAGAAGAGCATCCCTATCGAAAAGGTAGGACTCTATATCCCCGGTGGCACGGCACCTCTTTTCTCTACCGTTCTGATGCTCGCTACCCCCGCCAAGATTGCCGGATGTCAGGAGATCGTTCTTTGCACGCCCCCGAACAGAGCAGGGAAGGTGAACCCCGCCATCCTTGCAGCTGCCAAGATCGCCGGCGTGAGCAAGATCTTCAAGGCTGGTGGTGTTCAGGCTATCGGTGCCATGGCGTATGGCACAGCGTCGGTGCCGAAAGTCTATAAGATCTTTGGTCCCGGCAATCAGTTTGTCATGGCTGCCAAGCAACAGGTGAGTCTGCACGATGTAGCCATCGACATGCCCGCCGGACCCAGTGAGGTCTGCGTCGTGGCAGATGAGACAAGCAACCCCGTGTTCGTGGCTGCTGACCTGCTCTCACAAGCAGAGCATGGCATCGACTCACAGGTGATCCTCATCACCACTTCAGAGAAGATGCTTGAAGAGGTGAAGGCCGAGGTGGAGAAACAGTTGCAGCCCCTACCCCGTCGCGAGATTGCTGCCAAAACCCTGGAGAACTCGAAGCTCGTGCTCGTTCACGACAAGGACGAGGCGATGGAGCTGAGCAACTGCTATGCGCCCGAGCATCTCATCTTGTCGACCGCCGACTATGAGCCGTTGGCCGCTAAGGTGATCAATGCAGGCAGTGTGTTCCTCGGTCAGTGGGCCTGCGAGAGTGCCGGCGACTATGCGAGTGGCACGAACCACACGCTCCCCACGCATCAGTATGCCTTGGCATACAATGGTGTGAACCTCGATTCTTACAACCGTAAGGTGACCTTCCAACATCTTACGGAAGACGGCATCCGCAGCATCGGCAACACCGTGGTGTGCATGGCAGAGAACGAACAGCTCGAAGCGCATGCCAACGCCATGCGGCTACGGATAAAAGCCCTCCATTGACACTCCCTTGTCACCCCATCACCACCCCGCCTCCGATCAATCAACACGTTATTCACCATGAAGCAGCTCAAAGATTTAGTCAGACCCAACATATGGCAGTTAGCACCTTACAGTTCCGCACGCAACGAATACAGCGGACACGAGGCGCACGTCTTCCTCGATGCCAACGAGAACCCGTACAACGCGCCCTACAACCGTTACCCCGACCCGCTGCAAACCGAGGTCAAGGCACGGCTGTCTACGATCAAGCGGGTTCCTGCGGAGTGCATCTTCTTGGGCAATGGCTCCGATGAGGCCATAGACCTCGTGTACCGTGTCTTCTGCCGACCGGAGATAGACAATGTCGTAGCCATCGAACCGACTTATGGCATGTACAAGGTTTGTGCTGATATCAATGATGTGGCGTATCGCCCCGTGCTGCTCGATGAGCATTATCAGATGGATGCGAACAAGCTCCTCGCGGCTTGTGATGACAACACAAAAGCTATCTGGCTTTGCTCTCCCAACAATCCCACGGGCAACAACCTGAGTGTGGAGGAGATAGAGAAAGTGCTGAGGGGGTTTGGTGGTATCGTTGTCGTTGACGAGGCGTACAGCGATTTCTCTACGGTCCCCGTCTTCCGCAAACGCCTCGCTGGGTTCCCGAACATCATCGTACTCAACACGATGAGTAAGGCATGGGGCTGCGCTGCCATCCGTCTCGGCATGGCGTTTGCCAGCAAAGAGATTATCCAACTGTTCAATAAGGTGAAATATCCGTACAACGTCAATCTCCTCACACAGCGTCAGGCGTTGGAAGAACTGAACAATACGGAGGCAGTGACGAAATGGGTGAGCCTTATCCTCTCTGAGCGCAAGCACATGATACAAGCGTTCCGTGAGTTGCCTTCTTGCATTGAGGTCTATCCCACGGACGCCAACTTCTTCCTGGCAAAGATGACGGATGCACAAGGCATCTACAACTATCTTGTCGAGAAAGGTATCATCGTGCGCAACCGCACCCGTGTCACCCTCTGCAAAGACTGTCTCCGTGTCACCATCGGCACGAAGACAGAGAACGCAGAGCTGATGAGCGCCCTGAGGAGTTAGGAGTTAGAAGATAGGAGTTAAGAGATAGGAGTTAAGGTTTCACCAAGGTTCCTATCTCTTCTCCGTCAATCACCTTTTTGAGGTTGCCTACCACATCCATGTTGAACACATAGATAGGCAGGTGATTGTCCTGACACATGCAGATAGCGGTGAGATCCATGACCTTCAGACCACGCTCGAGAACCTCATGATAAGAGATCTCCTTAAACTTCTTCGCTGTAGGATCTTTCTCGGGGTCGGCGGTATAGACACCATCCACACGCGTTCCTTTCAGCATCACATCGGCCTCAATCTCGATACCACGGAGCGACGAACCCGTATCCGTGGTGAAATAAGGATTGCCGGTACCTGCCGAGAAGATGCAGATGTAGCCTGACTCCAAGGCTTCGATCGCTTTCCACTTGTTATAAAACTCGCCAATAGGCTCCATGCGGATAGCCGTCATCACTTTGTTCCTCACGCCGATAGCCCCTAAAGCAGAGCTCAAAGCCAGTGAGTTAATGACGGTAGCGCACATACCCATCTGGTCACCTTTCACGCGGTCGAAACCTTTCTGCGAACCACTGAGCCCGCGGAAAATGTTACCACCACCAATGACAATACCAATCTGCACACCCATGTCGTGGATCTCCTTGATCTGAGCAGCATAGTCTGCCAACCGCTGGGGATCAATACCGAAACCTTGTTTGCCCATCAGACTCTCACCGGAGAGCTTGAGCAGAATTCTGTTAAAACGTGCCATTTTCTTAGTCAATATTTTTAGATACCTTTATTGATGTCCGAGTTTCCTATTTGCTCGGATACTGCATGTTCTCTGGCTTCAAGTTCTCTAAAACCTCTGTCAGAAACTTTTTTGCTTCCCATTTCGCCATCGGCAGGTCATGAAGCAGGTAATTGCCACAGTCGCACGGTGCGACCCCTGGAACCTCGCCTTCGTAATCGGCAATGAACTTGAACGTGCGACGCATGAGTTCTGCGATATCCTGAGGTTCGAGGTCGCCACGGAGCAAAAGATAATTGCCTGTGAGGCACCCCATCGGTCCCCAATAGATGACGCGATCCTTCCATGCAGCGTCGTTTCTGAGGAATGTCGCAGCAAGATGCTCGATGGTATGGAGGGCTCCCGGATGTACAACAGGTTCACGGTTAGGCTCCTTCATGCGGATATCGAAAGTTGTAATAGTTTCGCCGCCAACCTCATCTTTCCGGGAAACGTAAATTCCACGAAGAAGTTTCTCGTGGTTGATGGTAAATGATGGAATCTTATTCATAATCAATGATCTGTTTATATCAAATTAATAAACGCACGTGTCACTTCAAAGCTATTTTCCGCAGCCCGGTTCCAGAAGTCAAAGTATTGCGAAGCCTTCGAGTCTTTCAATGGCACATCGCTGATGACGCGGAAGGATATGAACGGAGTCTTATAGATAAAACATGTCTGGGCAATCGAGCAACTCTCCATGTCCACAGCCGTAGCCTGTGGAAAATGGTCAAGGATATCCTGCATCTTCTGCCGGGAATCAACAAACCAGTCGCCGCTCACAGTAAGCCCCTTCTTGATCTTTTGTCCTTCCGGCATCTTCACGTTTAAGGCCGTCTGTACGAGCTCAGCGTTGGCCTTAAAACGAGGCGGCATGCCTATGATCTGTCCGAAGCTCGCATTGTCGCCACAATACGCATCATGATAGACACATTCTGAAGCCACAACCACATCCAGTGGATTGAGATCAGTATCAGCACCACCAGCGCAGCCTGTCGAGATAACGAGGTCAGGATGGTAATGGTCTATCATCTCCACAGCCCCGATGGCAGAGTTTACTTTTCCGATACCACACTGCTGAAGCACAACTTCATGGTTGCCTATAGTACCAACAACAAAATCTTTATGATTGCAGCGTTCTGTCGTAGCATTGTCAAGCAATGAACGAAGCTGAGCAAGCTCTTTGTCCATTGCAACTATGATTCCTAACTTTTTCACAACAATAAACTTCTATTTGTATGCAAAGTTATTAAAAAATTGGTACCTTTGCGCCAAAATAAACAGAAAACTTATGAAAATGTTGAAGAAATGCCTGCCGGACATCTTGGCCGTGGTATTATTTATCGTGTTAGCAGTGGTTTACTTTGCCCCTGCTGATTTCGAAGGTCGTATCCTCTTCCAGCACGATGCTTCCGCAGGCATCGGTGCAGGTCGTGAAGCACAGCAATATCATGAAAAGACAGGAAAGACAACTCGATGGACGAATGCGCTGTTCAGTGGCATGCCGACCTACCAGTCGTCTCCTTCTTATTCAAGCAACAAGATCATCAACCAAGCCATCAGCCTCTATCATTTATGGCTCCCCGACTATGTCTGGTATCTTTTTGTTTATCTCATAGGCTTTTATATTCTTCTTCGGGCCTTCGACTTTAAGCAATATTTAGCGGCTTTAGGTTCTATCATTTGGGCATTCTCCAGCTATTTCCTCATCATTATTGCCGCAGGACATATCTGGAAAGTGATGGCTTTGGCTTATCTGCCGCCGATGATTGGTGGCCTTGTACTTGCCTACCGGGGTAAATACTTATGGGGCTTCATTGTCACGGCTATCTTTACAGCCTTTGAGATCAACGCCAACCATGTTCAGATGACTTATTATTATCTGTTCGTCATCCTCTTCATGGTCATAGCTTGGCTCGTCATGGCCATCCGCCAGCATTGGATGGCTCGTTTCTGGAAAGCCTCCGGTGTGGCAGCGGCAGCGGCTGTCATCGCTGTCTGCATCAATTTGCCGAACCTCTTCCATACCTGGCAATACCAAAAAGAGACTATGCGCGGAAAGAGCGAGCTCGTGAAGAAAAACTCGGCTGAGCAGACGTCAAGTGGTCTTGACCGCGACTACATCACCCAGTGGAGCTACGGTATCGATGAGACCTGGACCCTCCTCGTGCCAAATGTAAAGGGTGGAGCAAGTGTACCTATGGCCAACAACGAGAAGGCCATGGAAAAAGCAGACCCACAATATATGCAAGCTTATCAGCAGATCGGACAATATTGGGGTGAGCAGCCGGGAACGAGCGGACCTGTGTATGTGGGTGCGTTCGTGCTCATGCTCTTCATCCTAGGACTGTTCATCGTGAAAGGTCCGATGAAATGGGCGTTGCTCGCTGCTACCGTGCTCTCCATCCTGCTCTCTTGGGGGCATAACTTCATGGGCTTCACCAACTTCTTCATCGATTATATTCCGCTTTATGCGAAATTCCGCACGGTTGCCTCCATTCTCGTCATCGCCGAATTCACAATACCACTGCTCGCCATGCTGGCTCTGAAGAAGATTGTCGATGAGCCCGACACCCTGAAGAAGAATAAGAAATGGTTCTGGACCTCCTTCGGTCTGACAGGCGGTATCTCTCTGCTATTCTGGCTGGCGCCTACCCTCTTCTTCCCCAACTATATCTCAACGGCAGAGATGCAGCAGTTCGGACAGATCGCCCAACAGGGTGCAGAGGCATCGCAGTTCATCAGTGGCTTGGAGGCTAACCTGACGTCGGTACGCGAATATATCTTCTCTTCTGATGCGCTCCGTTCCTTCATCATCGTAGCCATCGGCACGATCATCCTGCTCTTGTTCTATAAGAAGAAGCTCAATGCCAAATTGACCGTAGGATGCATCGCTCTGCTCTGCCTCGTCGATATGTGGCAGGTAGACAAGCGCTATCTCAACGACGGCATGTTTGTCGAAGCGAGCGTGCGCGACACCCCGCAACAGATGACTGAAACGGATAAGATCATCCTTCGCGACAAAGGACTCGACTACCGTGTGCTGAACCTCGCTTCGAACACGTTCAACGAGAACGAGACATCTTATTATCACAAGAGCATCGGTGGCTATCATGCTGCCAAGCTCCGCCGTTATCAGGAGATGATTGAGGCGTACATCGCTCCGGAGATGCAGAAGATGATGCCGGCCATCGCTCAGGCGGGCGGTGACATGACAAAGGTCAACGGCGACTCCATCTTCCCCGTGCTCGACATGCTCAATGCAAAATACTTTATCCTGCCCTTGCAGAACAACCGCACCGTGCCTTTGCAGAACCCGTATGTCAACGGCAATGCATGGTATGTTGACAAACTCTACTATGTCGACAACGCCAATGAGGAGATCGACAAAGTGGGAAAGATCAACCTCAAACATGAGGCTGTGGCTGACAAGAAGTTTGAGCAACAACTCGGACAGGCTGTGACGCAGGACGGACAGTCGATGGTCTCGCTGAAGAGCTATGAACCCAACCACCTCGTCTACGAGGCGCAGTCGGACAAAGGAGGCGTACTCGTCTTCTCAGAGATCTATTATCCCGGCTGGACAGCGACGGTCGATGGTAAGAGTGCTGATCTCGGGCGCGTCAACTATATTCTTCGCGCACTGCAGATCAAGCCGGGCAAGCACGAGGTAGTGCTCGACTTCCATCCGGCTTCGATTAGGGAGACTGAAGCTGTGGCCTATGGAGCCTATATCCTCCTGGCTGTTCTTATCGCCCTTGGAGTATATATAGAATGGAGGAAGAAAAAATCAGCAGTAGACAAAGAATGAAAATAACTTTCAAAATATCATCATGGAAAGGAGCAATGGCAACAATGCTGTTGCTCCTCTTTTTGCCAATAAGCGCCCAGGCAAGCAATGCCACAGAAGCGCGTGCCCTGTTCAACAATGCCTGGCGCATGTTCACGTCACCCAACGGCTGCTCGCTCAGCTATTCGGTAAATATTATTGGAATTTATAAGACAGCAGGAACCATCTGGGTAAAAGGGAAAAGACAACATTATCAGGAAAAACGATATTGCGGATGGTCTGACCCGAAACACTTCTACAAGGTAGACCTCAAGAAACGCACGGTCGACTTCCACAATCCCAACTCAGCAAAGAGAGACAAGTATCTTTCCAAGTTTACATTCTCGCCCAATGATTACAACTACAGTTGGGTCAGTGACAAGGAAGGCCTTGTCATCACCATGGAAGGTAAAGACGGTGTCAAAAGCAGTGTCAAGCATGCCAAGCTCGTCCTTGACCGCCGCACCCACTACCCCATCGCCATAAAGGTACGCGTGGCATTCTTCTGGACGACCGTCAAGATCAGCCACTTCCATCCGGGCATCAGCAACGATAACATCTTTGATTATCCTGCCGCCCGATTCAAAGGTTTCAAGTTTACCAATCACTGGCCTGATTAGTCGAGTGACTGGTTAATCACCGGAGACGGTCCTTGTAGTCCTCCGCACCATGAAGCAAAATTATCCGAAAGGTGCTGAGCTACAGGGACCGTCTCTGCTTATTACCCCCGCTGTCTTACCGCTTCGAAAAGCAGGATAGCAGCAGAGACAGAGACATTGAGCGAGTCGAGCTGGCCTTTCATCGGTATACGGATATGGGCATCAGCCGCCTGGCGCCAGATATTCGTGAGCCCCGTCGACTCCGTGCCCATGACGATAGCCGTTCCCCGCCGCATATCGGTGTCATAATAAAGATGAGAATCCTGAAGCTGCGCCGTCAGGATCTGAATGCCTCTTTGCTTCAGGAAACGGATACATTCTTCCGACGAACAAGCCACGGTAGGCACCGTGAAGACAGCGCCAAGGCTCGAACGGATAAGGTTCGGATTATAAAGGTCAGTCAACGGATCACAGACTATGACGGCATCAGCGGCCGCGGCGTCGGCTGAACGCAACACGGCACCTAAGTTACCTGGCTTCTCCACGCGTTCAAGGACCATGATCAGCGGGTTTTCGGGAAGGCTCAGATCTTCAAGACACGTCGTCCGTACTTTCATCTGGGCTATGACCCCTTCCGTACCTTCACGGTAAGCCACGCGGCTATAGACCTTGGGAGAGACCTCATAACCATGACCTTCGTTCACCAACGCCAGAAGCTCGGCGGCACCCTCATAACCTTTAAGGATCTCCGGACAGACAAACAAGGTGTCAAGCACGTACCCCGAATGGAGACACTGAAGCACCTCACGCGCCCCTTCCACAACAAAAAGGCCGCACGAACGCCTTTCTGCCGATTTCTGCTGGAGCTGGATGAGACGCTTAATCTTAGGGTTCTGTGCACTGGTTATGATTTCCTTTTCCATGTCTTTGCTTCTCTTTTCTCACAAAATTACGAAATACCCACCGATTGACCAAACTTTTCCGTAACTTTGTCTTATTAACATCCAACGACATATCATAAAGGACAGCAGAACCATGGAGTTTAGGACCATCGTAGATATTCCCGAGAGCCAATGGAAAATAGAACCGTGCGAGCGCATGCTCTTCGTAGGCTCTTGTTTCGCCGATAACATCGGCAGGCGCTTCGTCGATGAGAAGTTCCGCGCCGTTGTCAACCCCTTTGGCGTGATGTACAATCCCGCAAGCATCCTGCACACCGTCGAACGGCTTGCTACGGCCGATGACCTGCCTTTCAATGCGGAGGAGGCAGGAACGGCCGTCTTCACCCTCGGCACCAACCACGTCTACATCCTCAAAGAGACAGGAGAGATCGTCGACAACTGCCAGAAGCGCCCACAGCGACTGTTCCAGGAAAAGGAGCTCTCTGTCAGCGAATGTGCCGACTACCTTCTACAAGCCATTGACCTGATAACAAAGTTCTTTCCCTTAGTGCGGTTCATCATCACCGTCTCGCCCATCCGATATCGCAAATACGGTTACCATCAGTCGCAGCTCTCGAAAGCAACCCTGCTCCTGACCACGCAGTTGCTGATAGACAGAATGGCAGCAGAGCGGCCGGATGTCAGCGTTACCTATTTCCCGTCGTATGAGATTGTCAACGACGAACTCCGCGACTACCGCTTCTACAAGCCCGACATGCTGCATCCCTCCGACCAAGCCGTAGAATACATCTATGACAGGATGGCGGATGCCTTCTTCTCTGACACGACGCGCCACTTTCTGAATGAATGGAAGCCTATCCGTGAAGCTCTCCATCACCGCCCGTTCAATCCCGACAGCGAAGAATACAAAGCCTTCTTAGCCAAGACTATGGAGAAATACGAATCACTAAAGCTGCGATTCCCAGGCCTGTCATAGTGAAAGGTCAGCTCAGTATCTGGAGCTGGTAACTACGTCTCCTTTTAATAGGTATTTAAGACAAACGTCAAGATTTATTATTTTCAACCCTCGCTGAGAATCGATTCTTTTGGAAGAGATGGGACGTTGAACGAAAAGAAGCGATTCTTAAAGCGAGTTGGTAAGCTATTATGAATCAGATAGTTATCATTTTTACCACCATTATGAGGCTTTTCCGTTGCCTTCCAACCACCATCATTCAACTTGAATGCCACTTACATTTAACTTAAATCGCATGTCCATTCAACCTTAATGGCACTGCGATCTAAGTTGAATGCCGGTGGCATTTAACTTAGATGGCCCTTGCCCAACGCTTTTTTCCTCCCCATATCGACGTTTTCAGCCGTCTAACCCTCTCTTTTATCTTCTATTTCTTCAACTTTCATTGTCCTGACTTTTTACTTTTCGTCAATATTTTTCGATCTCTGTGTGCTTGAGATGTAGGTAGGTTGTTGCAGTGGTATTTATGAAGTATGCCGACAGGGTATGAGATGGCTGCCCATCCTATTAGAAGTCGCATAAATTGGAATAATTGCAAAAAGACTTTAATTTTCCAGTGGAAATTTGTTAGTAAAGAAGTTTGGCCTTATCTTTGCATTTAATTTCCAAGGGAAACAAAGATATGAGTACAAACAAATCAGTAGCAGCCATAGCTTTGGCATTCTTAGCCCTCTTCACCGCAGCCTGCACCACGAACACGGATAGCAGGCAGAGCAAAGAGGAGAATAATGGCAAAAATAATATCGTAAACAAAACAGTTAAAAAAGGAAAGACTATGAAAACAGTAGAAATGACCAGCGAGATGTTCAAGAGCAAAATCATGAACTATGAGACGAGCTCAGAATGGAACTATAAGGGTGAGCGCCCGGTCCTCATCGACTTCTATGCCACTTGGTGCGGACCCTGCAAGGCCACGGCACCCAATGTGGAGAAGATAGCCGAGGAATACGAAGGCAAGGTGGATGTCTACAAAGTTGATGTCGACCAACAGCAAGAGTTGGCGGCTGTCTTCGGCGTGCAGTCCATCCCCACCATTCTCTTTATCCCAACTGCCGGCACGCCTACCAAGAATGTGGGTGCCATGAGCTATGCCCAGTTGAAAGAGGCGGTCAACCAGGTTCTTTTGAAATGATCACACCGGAATGTATTCAGAAGTTGCGCAATGTCTATAAGGCTATTGGCAACTTCGAAACAGAGATGCAGAAGGCAGTAGGGCTCAACCTCAACGAGGCCATGGTTCTATGCCTTCTCTCCAACGGCTCCATGATGCTCGCCGGAGACATTGCCGAGAAGATGTCACTGACACGGTCCAACGCATCTAAAGTCATTGCCGTATTGGAGAAAGCGGAATTGATTCTGCGAGAGACCTGCCCGGAAGACAGCCGCTGCCAAAAGTTTCATATCTCTGACAAAGGAAGAAAAAAGATTAAAGATATGAAGAGCAGACTGACAATGCCGGAAGAGATTCCCGCCCTGTGCCGCTGCATGAAAGAGTAGTTCCTATCATAAAAAAGATAATCATGAAGAAAACAATATTCACGCTTTTATTCGCTGTCATCGCCCTTATGGCTGATGCTCAAGCCTCACTGAAGAAAGTCTACGACGAGACCATCAATCCCATGACACAGATTGACGCTGCCGTAACCAAAGCTGCCAAGGAAGACAAGTTCGTTGTCTGTCAAGTGGGCGGCAACTGGTGCCCCTGGTGCCTCCGATTTGCCGATTTCATCAGCAAGGACAGCGATATCATGAAAGTTGTCAACGACAACTTTATCTACATTCATGTCAACTATAACCCACGCAAGGCCGCTGACCAGACGCAGCAGCAGAACGCCCAGGCCATGCTCAAGCGATTGGGCTCTCCCCAGCGCTTCGGCTTTCCCGTCTTTGTCATCCTCGACGACAAAGGGCAGGTCGTCCATATCCAGGACTCCAGCTTCTTAGAGGAAGGACAAGGATACAGCAAGGAGAAGGTACTTAGGTTCTTCAACAACTGGACACCAAAGGCTGCCAGATGACTTCCGCCGCTGGCTGCCTCTGAAGCCAGCATTTTGCAGAAGCGCCACGATTGTCATATAGATACGAAACAATCGTGGCGCTTTTGTGTTGTCATATAAGTCTCTTTCTTTTTCGTAATTTATTTTTCACCATTTTTAGGTATTGCACGTTCCTCGCATTGTGGCTACCTTTGCACCCGGTAAACGGAGAGTGATCCGCAGTACCCTATGTAAAAAGATTGGTTGACGGAAACGGATAAGGAGACCCAGCCACCTGCTTCATTGTGCAGACGGCGTAAAACCACTGGATGTCATATCCACCTTATTGTACCACAAAGGCATACCAACAATAATGTTTAGTGTTGAATGTTTAGTGTTGAATGATTAATGCACTGTACATTCAACACTAAACACTAAACATTCAACACTAATAATTATTATGCGGCATTTCATTCAGTCAATATCATGTGCAGTCGCTCTCCTGGCATTGGCAGCTCAGTCTGCCTTTGCCGGAGACGGCTTTTCGAAAGACAGCGCTATGGTGATGAACAACATCCTCACACGCACCAGCATCAGAAAGTTTGAGCAGCGTCCTGTAGAGCAGTCTAAGGTCATGGCGCTTCTTCGCGCTGGCATGGCGGCTCCAACGGCCCGTGACCGCCGTCCCTGGCACTTCGTCGTGCTCAACGACACGGCAGTCATCCATACTTACGCTTCTAAGATGAGACATCACGGCGAGATGATAGCTCAGTCGCCCCTCGTTATCTATGCCTGTGGCGACACCACTCAAATGATGCCCGGTCAAGCCCGCGATTTCTGGATTCAGGACGTATCGTGCGCGTCAGAGAATATTCTCTTGGCGGCTCATGCCATGGGCCTCGGTGCCGTGTGGACAAGTGTCTATCCCGAAGCACGTAAGGTCAAAGGTGTGAGCGAGGCGCTCCGTCTGCCCGGCAACCTTATCCCGCTCAACTGCATTCTCATAGGCTACCCCGCTGAGAATCATCAGCCGTTGGACAAATGGGACGAGGAGAAAATAACGTGGTGGAAGACGGAATGACACGCTACCCCTCTTTATACTCCTTAGGAGTCACTCCAGCAAGCTTCTTGAAGAAGCGGGAGAAGTGCTGGGGATATTGGAAGCCGAGCTGGTCGGCCACTTGGGAGATGCTTTGGTTAGGGTCGAGGAGCATCTGCTTGCTGAGCGCGAGGATATGCTGCTGGATGTAGACCTGCGCCGTCAGCCCCGTCTCCTTGCGGATGAGGTCTCCGAAATAGCCGGATGAGAGACAGGCCTTGTCGGCGAAATAGGCCACCGAGGGCAGTCCGTGGCGCATGGCCTCGCCCTGCTCGAAGTAGGCCTTGATGTTCTGCTCGAAGGCCGAGAGGATGTCGGAGTTCTCCTTATGGCGCGTGATGAACTGCCGGTCGTAGAACCGCTGGCAGTAGTCCAGGATGAGCTTGATGCGGTCGGTGAGGATGGTCTGCGAGTGCTTGTCGACGGGCTGCTCCATCTCGAAGCGGATGGACCAGAGTGTGTCGGTGAACATCTGCCGCTCGCGCTCGCTGAGGTGGAGCGACTCAGCGGAGTCGTAGTCGAAGAAATGGTAGTTGTTGATGGCCTTGCCCAGCGGTGTCCCGTAGATGAGGTCGGGCGAGAAGAGGAGACCTTGCGTGTGCGAGGTGCTGTGCTGCTGCTCCTCGGTCATGTCGACGCGCACCACCTGTCCTGGCGCGAAGCTCACGATGGTGCCCTCCTGGTAGTCGTATTTCTTGCGGCCGTAGTGCAGCGTGCACTGACATCCGTTCTTCAGCCACAAGGCATAGAGGCCGTAGCGCAGTGTGATGTGATTGGGACGATGGTCGGGGGCGGCGTCGGCGATGTCCACCACGCTCACCAGGGGGTGGAAGGTCTCAAAGCCATACATCTTATTATATTGGTCGATGCTGTCTATGGAGATTATTGGCTGGTCTGTCATTGTCCTTGTATTATTTTTGGCTTCAAAAATAAGATATTTTCCCCATGTTGACAAGCCTTCCGCCTTATTTCCCGCAACATTGGTTACAGCTTCCGCAATTGGGGTAACCCTCACCCTGCGATGCCGTAGCCGTAGAGGGCGTAGTCGGCGCGGGCCGGGTCCCCGGGGAAAGCCTCGGCCATATGCCGGGTGAGACTGGTCACCGCTTTCCATCCGGCTGGTTTGCCGTTCATTATTTTCAGTTTGGCTGCCGATTGCAGCACGTGTGTGTCAAGGGGAATATATAGGTTGGCCTTGTCGATGAAGGTACTCCACAGCCCCAAATCTACGGGAGAGTTGTCGCGCACCATCCAGCGCAGGAACATGCATGGCCGCTTGCAGGCTGAGGTGTAGGGCGACGGCACCAGTCCCTTGATGCCATAGCCCTTGAAGAAAGAGGCAAGGGCGACGAGTACCGACTCCACGTCGGTACGGCCGCAGGAGGTCTGTGCAGCCGCAGCCTTGGCAAACGAGCCCAGCGATGCGTACTCGCTGAAAAGACGGTGCAGTGCCGTGAGCAGGAGGTGGATGTCGCTGTAGGTGTAGAACCGGTAAAAGCACTGCGGCGAAGGCTTTATGCCGGTCTTATAGCCGCCGCTGACAATCCAGTCATAGGGCTTTCCGCCAGACATTCCCAACAGCTCGGCTATCTTGGGCATGAACTGCTTGCGCGAGCCATAGCTAAGGCACATCGCCAGGAAAGCCGCCGTCTCCCGGTTACGCTGTCCGTCCGTCTGATGCATGAACCATGAGGGGTCACCGTCGGTGAACGCTCCGGTCTCATAACGGCCGGCCAGTGTGACAAGCAGTTGGCGTAAGCGGTCATTCATCATGCGGGTTGGAATAGTCATTATTATTTTAAGTTTGTCATAAAAGGAAGAGAATGGGCATTTTCTCTTTATATTCCCGTCAGTATTTAATCAGCATTCTGCTTATGTCGTCGCGATATTCGGTTGGTGTTTGTCCTTTCTTCTTTTTGAATAGGCGGAGGAAGTTTGACATATTGTTGAATCCACACCCATAGCAGATTTCTGAGATTGTTTGCGAAGATTGTGTAAGAAGGTTGCATGCCTTTGCAATACGTAGCTCGTTGAGATAGTCGATGAATCGCGTATTCGTTTTACTTTTGAAGAAGTGGCTGAAAGCTGATGGTGACATATCTGTCAGGGCTGCAACGTCAGAAAGCGAGATGTCATCGGAGTAGTGTTGCTCCATGTATTCGCATACTTTCGCGATGCGTCGACTCTTTGTTGTCATCACCGTGTCACGTGTGTCGTAGCGGTTGCTGACAAGCACATACCGGTCGGCAATGGCAAGGTCATTGAGTAGAGAGAAAAATTCTAAGACTGTTTGGAAGCCTTGCATGCGTGTTATATTAAGTATCTTTTCTTTGAGTTTCTGTGTTGCAGATTTTGAAAAGCTCAATCCTTTTTGTGCTTCTATAAGCAGACCTCGAATTTGTGAGAAAAGACGTCTTTCCATTATCGGCATAGTCAACAGACTGTCAGAAAACTGTATTGTTATGACGTGATTGCCTTCAATAGTATCTCCTCGCCATGCGTGAGGCAGACGAGGACCTATCATGGCAAGGTCGATGTCATCGAAGCTTTCTATGGAGTCACCGACAAAACGTTTGCCAGATGTGCCCATGACGAGATTGATCTCGTATTCGTCATGATAGTGTATTGCATAGTCGAAATCGGCATTCGGATGGTCGAGAACTATAAACAAGTCTTCCTTGCCTATTGGTATTATTTCCTTCTGTATCTCTTTCATGCGATTGTACTCTTTTGAATTGATTGGTGCAAATTTATGAAATTATTGTGATACAAAATCTGTTGTTTCAAAAAAGTATAAGCTTTCAACAGAAAAGTAAAACATTTTAAAATACTTATTGCTTAATTTTGCAGTCGTAAAACAAATAACATGAGTTTTTAAAGAGCGATACTTATATGGAAGATATAACAATCAGTTGGATAGACATTACGATAGTCATTCTGTACATGGCTTTCATAATCTGGTGGGGATTGCGTCACGGCAAGAGCTCCGACTCACAATCGTATTTCCTCGCTGGAAGGAATATGCCATGGTGGGTGGTCGGTCTGTCACTCTTTGCAGCCAGTATTTCAAGTACAACTCTCATCGGACAGTCTGGTGATGCTTATCACACAGGACTTGCTGTTTTCAATTACAACCTCGCCGGTGGCGTATTGGTGATGGTATTCTTCGCGCTTTTCCTTCTTCCACTATATATAAAGAGCAAGATTTTTACAATTCCAGAGTTTTTAGAGAAACGTTTCGATAGTCGTTCTCGCTATTATTTCTCTGCCATCTGTATAATTGGCAACATCTTTCTCGACGCAGCTGGAGCTCTTTACGCAGCTGCCCTTATAATAAAGCTCATCTTTCCGGAATCGGATTTACACATTATTATAATAGTGTTTGCTCTCATCTGCGCTTCCTATACCATTCCCGGAGGACTTTCCTCGGCAATAAGCGCTGAAATAATACAGGCAGTTATTCTAATTTTAGGTTCCGTGATCTTGGCGTTCTTCTGCTATCAGAAAGGTGGTGACTACTTCTACGACCTCTTCACCCACCACAATGTCCTTGCAAAGCTAATCCGTCCTATGGATGATCCTGCAACGCCTTGGTTGGGATTGGTAATAGGAATGCCGATAACAGGACTGTATTTCTGGGCAAACAACCAGACTCTTGTACAGCGCGTTCTCAGCAGCCGCACGATAGATGAAGGCCGTAAGGGCGTTTTCTTCACAGGATTTCTCACTTTACTGACACTTTTCATCATTGCTATACCTGGTGTCATTGCAAGAAACCTGTTCCCTGGGCTTCCCAAACCTGATATGGTTTATCCTAATATGGTGTTGCGTCTGATACCTACAGGACTCCTGGGAATCATGCTTGCCGCCTTGTTGTCAGCATTGACTTCAACACTTAGTGCAATACTCAACTCTACATCGACTTTGCTTACGATGGACTTCTATTCAAAGATTAATCGCAAAGCTTCGAGCAAGCAACTTGTCATAGTCGGCAAGATAGCGTCGTGCATCATCATAATAATAGCCGCTGCTTGGGCTCCGCAGATAGGACGCTTTGGCTCGTTGCTGAAATATTATCAGGAGATGCTTTCTTACCTTGCTCCGCCTATCGTGGCGACATTCCTTTTAGGAGTATTCTCAAGACGTGTTAACGGTCAAGGTGCATTCATCGGATTGTTAGCAGGACTGGTAATGGCATTTTTCTCCTACACATTCAAGGTCGCCATCTTCGGTAACCTGCATTTCCTGCTTATCGTACCCATACTCTTTGCCGTGAGTGAAGTGGTGACATACGTGTCAAGTCTTTTCTTCCTACCACCAGCCGAGGACAAACTTGCAGATACAACTTTTCGTCTTGCCGACTTCCGAAGTGAAGTAAGCCGCGCATTCGCCCTGCCATGGTACAAGAACTATTTTGTTCCTGCCGCTGCCTTGGTGACATGCTGTGCGATAATCTACATTGTTTTCGCATAAACAAAGTTATCAGAAGAACATCTAATAATCCTTACGCGCGTGATGGGGACAGACCTCATTGTGCATAGAATATTAAGATATGAAACTAAAAAAGTATGAAGGTAACCCAATACTGTCACCTTGCCCGGAACGTGGCTGGGAGAGCCTGATAACATGCAATCCGGGAGTCATCTATAGTGATGGCAAGTTCATTATGCTCTACCGTGCCGCAGGCAACGACGAGCAGCACGTCATACGCTTCGGACTTGCTGAGAGTGCAGACGGTTTCCACTTCGAGCGCATGAGTGACAAACCGGTATTTTCTCCGAGCGACAGCGGGCCGGACAGCGGTTGTGTGGAAGACCCAAGAATAATTAAGTTGGACGACGAATTTTATGTTACCTATGCATACCGTGCCGTCTCACCAGGTCGCTACTGGACCTTTCCTCACGATGTAGTCATTACACCAAGGTGTGGTCCAGACGCTCCACGAGCCTATCGTGAAAACCTTGGTAACACAGGATTAGCACTCACCCGTGACTTTCACCACTTTCAGAGACTAGGCAGACTTACGAGCCCTGTTCTTGACGACCGTGATGTGATGTTCTTTCCTGAGAAGATAAAAGGAAAATATTGTATGATTCACCGTCCAAAAGAATATATTGGGGAAAAATACGGTGTAAAATATCCGTCAATCTGGTTGAAATATTCCGACGATCTTTTGGATTGGGATAGCAAGGACAGTAGTCTTTTGCTGACAGGTATAGACGGTACGTGGGAGGAGAAGATTGGGGGCAGTGCACCGCCTTTGCGGACAAAAGACGGTTGGCTGATGCTCTATCATGGTGTCGGTCATGGAGGGACAGGACACTATAGCGTAGGTGCTGTACTTCTCGACCTTGACAATCCCCAGAAAGTAATCGGCAGGACAGCCGAACCAATACTTGAACCAGAGGAAGAATACGAGACAAAAGGGATGTACGACGGTTGCGTCTTTCCTACTGGCAATGTCATCCTTGGCGACACTCTCTACGTCTACTATGGCGCAGCTGACAAATATGTAGGTGTAGCAACCTGCAGTGTAAATGAACTCATAGAGTATATTAAAGCTCCAAATCAATACAATCACATCTAACATTACAATTATCAAAACAAGTTTTATGAAAGATTACACAACAACAAAAGTTCAAGGACGTCTGAACAGACTGCTGCTTACCATTTGCCTGTTTATGGCAACAATGGCTGTGCACGCTCAGTCAAACATAGATGCCTCCGGAACAGTAAAAGACGACACTGGTGAACCTCTGATAGGTGTCACAGTAAGGGAGGATGGTACGAAGACAGCAACCGTTACCAACTTGAATGGCGTTTTCCAACTTAAAGGCATCCGTAAAGGTGCTACATTGAAGTTCTCTTATATAGGAATGGACGATGTAACAATGACGGCTACAAACAATATGGATGTCACAATGAAGGCAAGTGCCCACTCACTTGATCAAGTTGTAGTGATAGGTTATGGCAGTGTGAAGAAAAGTGACCTCACGGGGTCAGTAGCTACAGTAGACCTTGATGAACTCAACAACACACCAGCCAATTCCGTCGAAGGACTTTTGCAAGGTAGGGCGGCCGGACTTACTGTCGTCAACTCTTCGCAGGACCCTGGCGCATCCTCTACAGTACGAATTCGTGGCGGCAGTTCGCTCAATGGCAGCAATGCACCGTTGGTCGTTGTTGATGGTTTCCCACTTGGCGATGCCGGTGACTTGAAGCAGATTAATCCTGCCGACATTGTAAACCTCGAAGTCTTAAAGGATGCTTCCGCCAGTGCTATCTATGGTTCACGTGGTGCCAATGGTGTTATCATGGTAACTACACGTCGTGCGAAGACAGGTACGACGACAATCCGTGTGCATCAGCAGCTTACGCTTTCTCAGTTTAGCAGCAAGCTCGACATCTGGCGTGATCCTGTGCTGATGGCTCAGTTGAGCAATGAGTCACGTAAAAATGGTGGTCTCGAACCTCTTTATGTCGGAAAGATAAACTCTGCCGGCGTCTACTATCCAAGTATCAGTGAACTTCTCACTACTTGGACGACTCGCACTGATTGGGAAGACATCTGCTTTCGCGACACTCCAATCTCCAACAACACAACTGCAACTATTTCCAGTTCCAACGAACGTACTATGTTCAATTTATCGGCAAACTATTACACTGATGAAGGCATGTACGTTAAGGATGATTACAAGAAAGGAGGTTACAACCTCAGTGTAGATCACAATATCTATGACAACTTCAAGGTGCGCTTCTCAAACATTCTTTCTGTAGGCAGACGCAACAACAATAACGGTCTTGCCTATTGGCGCAATCCAATTTACCCGGTATATAATGAAGACGGCAGCTACTATCTTACAAACGCACAAGACTATAGCCATCCTGTTGCAATCACCGACAACCAACTTAACAACAGCAAGACTCTCGATGTCATATCTTCGTTGGCTCTTGAGTGGCAGATTATCCCAGAGTTGAAACTCACCGAGCAGGTAAACTATAAGTATGGCAAGTCAACTTCTGACCAGTATTACCCTAAGAAATACACAGAAGCTGGAACCATGAACAATGGTCAAGGTCAAATCTCCAATTGGGAAGGACACACCGTAGTCTCAGAGACTTTCGCCAACTTCTCAAAGGATTTTGGAATCCACAACCTTGGTGTTATGGCTGGTTTCTCTTGGCAGTACGACATGTCACGTAGCAGTGACCTCGTAGCCCGCGACTTTGTCAACGAAGCTCTTCGCAATGAAAACATGAGCGCTGGCAATCCTGAGCGCAGCAGCGTCTCCAATGGTTATTCAAAGAGCAAGATGCTCTCATGGATGGCACGTATCAACTACACATTGAAAGATCGTTATCTTGCAACATTTACTGCACGAGCTGATGGCAGTTCTAAGTTTGGTAACAACAACAAGTGGGCGTTCTTCCCGTCAGGAGCACTAAGCTGGAAGGCTCAAGAAGAAGAGTTCATTAAGAAACTTAAAGTCTTTGACGAACTGAAGCTGCGTCTCTCTTATGGTATCTCCGGAAACCAAGGCATCAGCCCTTACCAGACTCTTAGCCGTTATGGTACAGACAAGTACTACAATAATGGCTCTTGGGTGACAACAATCGGTCCTGGTTATGTATCAGGTTGGACAGGCCCTGGTTACATCTACCGTGTTTGGAGCGGTATACCTAATCCAAGTCTGAAATGGGAAACAACGGCACAGTCAGACCTTGGACTTGATATGGCTTTCTTCAACCGTAGACTACGTGTCACCCTTGACATCTACGACAAACAGACTCATGACCTGCTGCGTCAGCGCAACCTTGCACTGTCTTCAAGCTATGATAAGATGTGGGTCAACGATGGTAAGATACAGAATCGTGGTTTCGAACTTACTCTTGACGGCGACATTATTTCAAATAAAGACTGGCATCTTGGCGGCACGTTCATATTTTCTCTAAATCGCAACAAGGTCAAAGACCTGGGCAACACACTTGAGTCAGGACTTATTACCGATCCTATAACGGGCATGCTTTTTGAATATTCTGGCAACTCTCTCGAGCAGTATCGTGACTATACCAACATACTTGCAATAGGTCAGCCTGTTTACGTGTTCTATGGCTATAGAGTTAACGGCATTGTGCAAAGCCTCAGCGAAGGACTTGACGCTGGACTTTCCGGCGACTACGCTAAGCCTGGTGAGTTTAAATATATGGACCTCAATGGCGATGGTACTATCAGTGAAGCTGACAAGTGCATCATTGGCGACCCTAATCCTGATTTCACTGCCAGTTTGAACCTCAGTCTGACGTACAAGAACTTTGATTTCAGCGTATTCCTTAATGGAGTCTTTGGCAATGACGTGCTGAACACGAAAAAGTTTGGCGAGGCAAGCAACAGTCCGTTCCGCTGGACTCCTGATAACCGAACAAACAAGTATCCAAGCCTTCGTGATGGCAGACAAGTTAAGATGTCTGACTGGTGGATAGAAGATGGCAGCTTTGTCCGCATCCAGGATATGACCCTTGGGTATACATTCAACTTTGCTAAGAAATTCTGGCTGTCAAAAGCTCACCTCTATGTCAACGCCCAAAATCTCTATACATTCACCGGTTTCAAAGGCTACGACCCTGAGGTAGGACTCAACGGAGTTTACAGCGGAGGTTATCCACGCTTGCGTAAATGGACATTTGGCATTGACTTGACATTCTAAAAACAGAACAAATATGAAAAAGACTATTATAACACTCCTTGCCTGCACGGCTTTGATAAGTTCTTGCAGTTTGAAGGAAGAACCATACGGATTCTATTCAGAGAATAACTTCTACAAAACGGCAGAAGATGCTGAGGCTTCACTAATGTATGCCTACGGAGATCTGACATATCTGGAATATTCCCGCTCAATATTCTTCCTTGGTGATATGCCGACAGAAGAACTCACCACAAAGTCGGACGCTTCGGCTGAAAACCAGGACTTGAATCTTTGGAGAGTAGACAACTTCGAGACAAACATCACTCTTGAAAACTTCTTCAAGTATGCCTACATAGGTAACAACCGAGCCAATGCTGTCATACAGAATGTTGAAGGTGCTACTTTTGACGAGAGCAAGAAAAACCAACTGCTCGGTGAAGCACACTTCCTTCGTGCGTGGAACTACTTCAACCTTGTGCGTAACTTCGGCCTGGTACCTATGCATACTACAATGGTTGACCAGCTCGACGAGACATCGGCTCCCCTTGCAAAGAATCTTGATGAAGTTTACGACCTTATACTTGGAGATTGCCGCACAGCAGAAAGTCTGCTATCTGTATATCCTGCACCGGTGTTGGGACGAACAGACAAGGTCGCAGCACAGTCACTTGCTGCAAAGGCATACCTTTACATCGCTTCAGCAAAAGAGAATGGCGTGAAGCTCTATACAGAAATGAAACGCCAGTCTACGGAAATGTACGACAGTGCTGCCTATTTCGCAGGTGAAGTTGTAAACGACCAGACTACATACGGCTTTCAAGATAACCTCTTAGACATCTACGATGTTGAAAATCCTAACGGCAAGGAGCACATCTTCACAATGTCTATGGACCGTTCTGGAACTTCAGAAGGACAGTATTCAAAGATTTCAAAGATGTTTATCCCTTATATTGACGGAGCAACAATCTATTTGAAGCAAGGTGATACCGACAAGTTGATACCTTCGCATGATGGTTGGGGCGAGTATCAGACAACTCCAGAGTTCTACAACAGTTTCGACAACAACGACAAGCGCAAGACACAGCTCTTTGTCAATAAGGTCTATAGGGCTGACGGCACCGTCAATGCCGATTATCCTGGAACTCTGCCTTATCCATTCTGCCGAAAGTATATTGACCCGCAGTTTGATGGTGACAAGACAAGCACACGTCCGTTCCTCATTCGTTACTCCGATGTTGCTCTTATCTATGCTGAGGCAGCAGGACCAACGGCAAAGTCATACGAACTTGTCAACTACATCCGCCACCGTGCCGGTCTCGGTGATTTGACACCGGGTTTGGGAGTTGACGAATTCCGAAAAGCTGTTATCAAGGAACGTAAATACGAGTTGGCTTGTGAGGGCGATTATATGTACGATATACGCCGCACAAATAAAATTCAGACTATTCCCGAGGCACAAGGATTGACACAAGACCAGTGCGTATTCTATCCTATACCACAGGCAGAAATTAATCTCAACGGAAGCCTTAGATAATCTCACAACAACGCATAAATAGAAAAAACTATGATAAAGAAAATATTCAATATCGTGCTCCTTGCCATTTGCGTCTTTGCGATGCAGTCGTGTCAAAAGGATTTGCAAGATGACATGAATAATGGCGGCTGGAACCACGAGCGCTCAGTCATTTCCATATCTTTTGAGAACCAGATTGGTAATGCAGAGATAGACAATATCGACGAGAAGACAGGCGAGATAGACTTGTCTATAAATGTCGGAGCGCAGCCAAGTATGGCAAGCGTGAAGCTAAACGAGCTTGAAGTCTCCTATCAGGCTAAGTCATCAATAAAGGTTGGCGATGTCCTTGACTTGAGTTCTGGTTCTGCGACATTCACCGTCACTGCAACTACTGGTGAGACCCGCACTTACACCATCAAAGCAAATGCTTTCTCAGAGTCGTTGGAAGGCACATGGACTATTGATGCACTGACGATTTATGGTGGCACAGGTCCTGAGTATGGTGGAGGAGCAGTGATGCAGCTTGCCGATAAGCCTTGGTGCTGGAGTGACAGCTACGGTCCGTCGGTAGAATGTGATAATACGCTTACTTTCAAACTTACAGGTGTCACCGAGAGTGGCAATCCTACAGGTACGTGTATAAACGATGCTGGCAATGACGGCAAATATGCTGACTTCATCTTCCAAGCATCTCAAAACAAGGAAGGTACAGATGATATAGACTTGAAAAAGTTCTATCGTCAGATTCCTGAAGGCGAGAGCACATGGGAGCGTGACTATTCAGCTGGTACAATTACATTTATTGATAAGGACGGCAACAAAACAACTGGCAAGCTTGTAGATGCGGGAACCGTCAATGTTGGCAATGGCAACAGCTTCACTGTCGCCAACAAAGCTTTTCAGTTTGACCTCAATGGCACTGACGACTGGACAAATATCTATTCTGATTATGACAAGTTTGTAAAGAAGCCACGCATATTCTGGGTTTCTGTGACAAAAAAGTAATTATACGTTTAAACTATGAAATACAAGAAGATACTATTCATCATTGCTTTCTCTGCCTTTACATTGGCAGGTTGCTCTGATGTAGATAAGATAGAGCCGGAACCAAACAACATCGCAATACCTTCGGCAGATGTCAAGACGTTGAAACTCTCTGATCCACAGGCAACCGCAGAGACTAAAGCTCTCTATAGCAACCTTTGGGCTATAGAGCAAAAGGGCTTCATGTTTGGTCATCACGATGATCTCATGTATGGTCGTTATTGGTATGGCGATGACGGCGGTTCTGACACAAAAGCAGTCTGTGGCGATTATCCTGCTGTCTACAGTGTAGACTTGGCAGAAGTCATGGATGACCGCAGCCTAACGGCTAAGTCTCAGTCTGCCAACGAAATCCGCAAACGTTGCATCACAGAGGCACGCCGTCGTGGCGAAGTCATCATAGCTTGCATGCATCTCAACAATCCTCTGACAGGTGGTGACTCATGGGATAATAGCAACAAGGATGTTGTGGCACAGATTCTGACTCAGGGTAGCGCCACAAACCAGAAGTTCAACAATTGGCTCGACCGCCTCGTTGTGTTCGTCAATAGCCTGAAAGATGACAAAGGAAATCCTATCCCTATGATTTTCCGCCCATTCCACGAGCATACCCAGTCGTGGTCGTGGTGGGGAAGCAGTTGCACAACGGAACAACAGTTTATTGATCTTTGGCGTTACACGGTGAACTATCTTCGCAATGCCGGTATTCACCAGTTTATCTATGCCATCGCTCCTCAAATGGATACTCCGAAGACAGAGAATGACTTTCTCTATCGTTGGCCTGGAGACGACTATGTCGACTTCATTGGTATGGATGCATATCAAGGTCTCACCCCAGAGGTGTTCTCAAGAAATATGCGGACACTTGCAAGTGTTGCCGCTAAGAAGCAGAAGCCTTGTGGAGTGACAGAGACTGGTGTGGAAGGCTTTACCGACAAAAAGTATTGGACGGAGCAGATTCTCACCCCTGCCGAGAACCGTCACGTCAGCATGATCGTCACATGGCGTAACAAGTTTGTTGACGGAAATGAGAGCGACAAGCATTACTATTCTGTATATCCTGGTCATCCGTCTGCTGACGATTTCATCCGCTTCTACAACGATCCGACAACGTTCTTCAGCAGTGACCTGCCAGATATGTACACAATGGCTGATGGCATGGAGGTGAACTAAAGTTAAATTTTAAAGCGTTTATGGGCTGTTAACAGAACATTTATAGTCCATAAGCGTTTTTATATAAAGTAATTGAAATGCTAAAACTTATACGATATATTTTCCTTTTGGCTCTATTTGCTCTTTATGAGACGGAAGTCAAAGCGCAGACGGCTGTACAAGCGGATTTTGACGAGATAATCAATGCGGGTTATATCGGCAATGGTGTGGAGTGGGATCCTTACCAGCTTGACTACGGTCATGGCAAAATGGAGTTCAAAGAGTCGGAGTGGCAGAAGATATACAAGCGGCTTGACTTCATGCGTCCACAGCTTGTGCGTGTCGTACATAACACAGCTGAGTTAATGCACGACGGGAAGTTGGATGCCAATGGCAATTTCGACCAAGTAAGGCACATTCTTGACTATTGCCAGAAGAATAACGTAACCGTTATCTTCGGCGATTGGGGATGGGGACTTGGCAATGCCAAGGACAGCACTTTCGACAAGAAAAAGGTAGAACTCGCTGCCGACTACGTGACGTGGCTTGTAAAGGACAAGGGTTACTCTTGCATAAAATACTACAACTTTATCAATGAGCCGAATGGTTTCTGGTCACTGACGGAGGGCAACTACAATCTCTGGCGTGATATGACTCTGTGTTTCTACAAGCGTCTGAAGAAAAACAAGATGCTTGACAAAGTGCAACTCATCGGTGCCGATCTCGCTATTTGGACTCCTGCGGAAGTGCCGTGGCAGAAGGAAGCCTCGCGAGATATTAACCTTGGACTCTATGACATCCATACTTATCCTTCGAAAATAACTGTAAACAGCGGCGAATACTCGAAGATAATCAAAGCTTATCGTGATGCTGTGCCGGAAGGCAAGAAGATTGTAATGGGTGAAGTGGGCTTAAAGTTTGTCGAGCCTGCCGACTCACTTTATCAACAAGAGAGTCAGCGCAGGGCAGCTGCTTTGTCATACGCTTCCATGGACGACTCGCAAATGTTTATCTTCGACTATATGTACGGCACTGACATGGCTGACGTGCTGATGCAGACTGCCAACTCTGGCTTCTCAGGTTGTGTGGCTTGGATGCTCGACGATGCTATGCATAGTGCAGAGAAGCCAGACAAACTAAAGATGTGGGGATTTTGGAATATTTTTGGAGATGAGTTCTTTGGTACTGAACAGGAGAAGATTCGCCCTTGGTTTTATTCCTGGAGCTTGTTGAGCCGTTATATGCCAGCTGGCTCAAATATCTATAAGACAGAAGTAAAAGGCAATCCTTACATAAAAGCGCTTGCTGTGGAGAAAGGTGGAAAGCGCGTTGTGGTACTTCTCAACGTTTCAAAGAAACCGCAGACTGTAAAGCTGACAGGTGATGTCGTGCTGCAAAAGAGCAAGACATATCTTTATGCGGAAGGACATTTGAAACTTTCAGAAGACGAAATGCTCTTACCAAAAACTAAAAATGTCACTGTAGACTTGTATGATGGCATTACTGTAAAGATGCCTGGCGAGTCCATGTGGCTTGTTACTGATTTCGATTATTAAAAGCCTATAATTATGAACAAACAATACAAACACAGAGGGCAAACATTAATAATGTCAGCCTTCATCTTAATCTCTCTGCTGATGCAAACTGTATCAATCAAAGCCGACGAGTACCGTAATGTTGCATTGCGGCGCTTAGCTTTAGCATCATCGTCAATAGACTTTAATCTTACGGCGCAACTTGCAACTGATGGTATAATAGAAAAAGGTGAACCCGCAACTCTGAAAGTGACGGTGGGTAATGCCGGTAAAGGAACAGTCCTTTCTCTGCGCGACAAAGAGAAAACAATAGATGGGAATATTCATTCACAAAACACGTTGTCAGGCGAAGAAGCTTTTATTCAATATGACTGGACTGGCTTTGGTGTTTCTCCGAACTCTTTAACTTTGAATGCCGAGGTTGCTTACAATCCCGATTTGGCAAATCATGGCTATAATATAAAGCTGTTGAGTTCTAAAGATGGAAAGTCGTGGAACGAAATAGGTATTGAAAAAGGCGATGGACTGCCAGGTGAAGACACCAAGCAGATGGTAAGTTCCGACCCGAACAAGCAGGAGGCTACGATAAAGTTGCCTTTGCGACTTGTGAATACAACTATTCCGTTGAAGGATAATGGAGAAGTCCGCCATCTTCGTATTGTTTTCAATATGAAAGGTTGTGCCTATTGGCGACTTTATGAAATCAACAATGGGCATAACGCCAACTGGATGCCGTCTTACCACTTTACAAGTGCATGGGTAGCAGACAGTAAAGTCGATGCCAATCCTTGGATATGCGTTGACCTCGGTGCTGAGGCTGATATAAGTGAAGTGGAACTTGCGTGGATACACAAACCACGAAAAGGCGAAATACAAGTTTCTGACGACAAGCAAAATTGGAGAACCGTAAAGAGTTTGACATCGTCTGATTCTTACTCTTGCAACACTCGTGGCAGATATGTTCGTCTGACAATGGGTCAACCCGACAAGAGCGGATTCTTTGCCTTGAGTGAACTGCAAGTAATTGGTAAGGGTGGCATTCTGCCTACAGTGAAAGAAAGCAAAGACGGCATTACTGCTTGGCAACTGAGGCGTGACAGCGAGACGGATTGGATTCCTGCTACTGTCCCGGGAACTGTGCTGACAAGTTATATCCGCAATGGGGCAGTGCCTGATAATACCTTTGACAACAATATGCGGCAGATTTCAGAAAGCTATTTTAATTCTGATTTCTGGTATCGCGCAAAGGTGAAAGTTGGCAACATCGAAAAAGGCAAGCACACATATCTTTGTTTCGACGGCATCAACTGGAAGGCAATCGTGTGGCTAAACGGAACCGAGCTCGGACAGATAAACGGTGCTTTCCTACGTGCAAAATATGACGTCACCAAACTGTTGCACGAGGGCGACAACGACTTGGAAATAAAGGTCATCAAGAATGCTCATTTCGGTGCTGTGAAAGAAAAGAATCTTGAAAGCACCGACCTTAATGGAGGCATCTTAGGTGCTGACAATCCTACTTTCCATGCTTCTATCGGTTGGGACTGGATAACGAGTGTGCCGGGGCGTGAGGTAGGTATTTGGAATGATGTCTATCTCACAACTGATAATGGCGTCAGCGTAACAGACCCTTACGTCACGACTACATTGTCTGACAACAATGAAAAGGCGACAATGACTCCGACTGTTATTGTCAAGAACAACGATTCTGCGCAACGCACGGTTAACGTTAAAGGATGGATTGGCGACATTACTTTTAACAAAGAAGTTACTCTTGTTGGCAATGAAGAGAAAGAAGTGTCGTTCTCGCCTGCTGATTTTCCGCAGTTGAAAGACCAGAATATGAAACTTTGGTGGCCTAACGGTTACGGCGAGCCTTATCTATATGATGCTGGGGTCACTATAGATGGCGATGAGTCAAGCACCCTCCACTACAAGGCTGGCATACGGGAGATGAAATACGAGACATTGGACACAAAGACAAAAATCTTTGTCAATGGCAAGCGCCTTATTCCACTTGGCGGCAACTGGGGATTCTCTGAGATAAACCTCAACTATACTGCTAAGGATTATGATGCAGCAGTGAGGTATCACAAGGAACAGAACTTTAACATGATTCGCAACTGGGTAGGACAGATTGGCGATGAGGAGTTTTATGATGCTTGCGACAAATACGGTATCGTTGTATGGCAGGACTTCTGGCTTGCCAATCCTTGGGACGGACCAGACCCTGACGACAACGAGATGTTCCTTGCAAACTCACAAGACTTGATAAAGAAGATTCGCCGTCATCCGAGTATCGGCATCTACGTTGGTCGTAACGAAGGCTTCCCGCCTCCTGTCCTTGACAAAGGCTTAAGGCTGCAGATAAAGGCTTTGCATCCACAGTTGGGTTATATTCCAAGTTCTGCAGATGATGGTGTGAGTGGTCACGGTCCTTATCAGATGATGCCTACAAAGTATTATTTCGAGAACCAATCGCAGAAGTTGCATTCTGAACGTGGTATGCCTAATGTTCCTACTTACGAAGGACTCTGTAAGATGCTTAGCCCCGACAAACTGTGGCCAATCAATGAGGCATGGGGACAGCACGACTTCACGCTGAAAGGCGCGCAACATGGAGATTTCTATTGCGATATTATGGAGAAACATTTCGGCAAACCTACAAGCGCAATGCAGTTTACCGAGTGGGCGCAATGGCTCAACTACGACGGCTATCGAGCTATGTACGAGAGTTCACAACAATATCGCATGGGTTTGTTGATTTGGATGAGCCATTCTTGCTGGCCGAGCTTGGTGTGGTGCACGTACGATTATTATTTCGAGCCGACAGCAGCTTATTTCGGGGCGAAGAAAGCCTGTGAGCCGTTGCATGTGCAGTTTAATGAAGCTACGCGTAAAGTGGAGGTCGTGAATATTGCGGCCGGTGTCCATGACAATTTAGTGGTCGTGGCGCAGACGCTTGACATGTACGGTAGGGTGATGGAAACACAGAATGGAAAAGTCTCTGTCAATGACGACCAGACTGTGGAAAGCGTAAAGATAGAGGCACCCCAAACCGACGTTTACTATGTTCGCCTTTATTTAAAAGAGAATGGCAGAACTGTCTCTGAGAACTTCTATGTCGAGGGCAGGGAAGCTGATAAGCTGACGGCATTGAACAGCCTGCCCAAAGTGGCGCTGAACAAGAAAGAGTCGTTTGCGAAGAAGGGTGACGTGCATGTCGGGGAGATAACGGTTGCCAATCCGACGGCTACTCCCGCTTTGCTTATCCGCCTCAACCTTGTTGGCTCGGACGGTAAGCAGATACTTCCTGTCATCTATTCCGATAACTACTTTTCTCTGATGCCCGGCGAGGAGAAATCCATTTCCGTCTCATATAATGATGAAGATGGGAGAGGTGCAACGCCAAGCGTATCCTTGTCAGCGTTTAATTAGTGTTCACTGAAATATCAAAGAAGCACAGGGACTGTAAGGAATTTTAATTGCCAGTTCCAAGTAGATAAGGCAGGCTCATGAAAGAGGAGCATGCCCAGCAATACGGTGCCCACGGCGCCGATGCCTGTCCATACGGGATAGGCTGTGATGAGGGGCGGCACGCGGATGGCCTTGAGGAGCAGATACATGCTCAGTCCGCAAAACACGATGAAAAGGCCTATCCACATCCAGTGGTTCAGGCCGATGGCCGATTTGGCCTTGCCCAGACAGAAGGAGAAAGCGCACTCGCATAGTCCGGCAATAACTAGTATTATCCAATACATGGTCGTCAAACTATCCTAACTGAGGGCTGCAGCAATACCCGGCGTCTCCTTCTGAGGATTGTGGCTGCAAAGGTATGGCTTTTTCCGCTAATTTCTGCCGCCAATGAGGAAAAATGCCATCAATTTATTGATTGCCGGCCTGTCCCATGACTTTTCGGAACTGCTCCTGCAGTTGGCGGGCCAGTGCGTTGCCGGGATTGAGCCTGAGAGCCTCGTCGAAGCTATCGAGGGCCTGGCGGTAGTAGCGCGGGGCGTTCTGCTGAGGGTCGGCCACAATGAGGGCGGTGAAGTAGAAGCCGTGGAGCGTAGCCAGGTCGGAGCGGTCGGCAGCCTTGGTGAGATGCAGGGCCTCTATCTTGCCGATGACGCGCTGCGCCTGGTCAGTGTATTGCCGGGTCTTGCTGTCGTGCGGCCAGGTGCAGGCATAGCCAAGCAGGAGTGTGGCCTGCCGGTATTTCGGGCTGACGCTGTCGGGCTGCAGGGCCTCCAGGCGCTGCAGGGCGGCGAGCTGCGCGGTCAGGGCCGGCGGCTGCGGGGCTGCGGTGGAGTCGTGCTGCGCATGGGCACAGACAAAGGTGAACAGGACGAGGACAAGGACGCACAGGCGGCCCATGCATGTTGCTGCGGGTTTAGAAATTGGAGATGTCATAAGCTTTATTGCTTTTAAGTGAGACAAATATGCCAATATATAAGAAGCGATTGGAGCCATTGGTGACGGGCCGGCCATTGCGGTATCCGTAAATGTTGCGGCGGCCCAGGAGATTGCTCAGCGAGCTGTAGACGATGACGCGCTTGCTTGCCAGCCAGGTGATGCTTGCATCGAGACTGTTGTAATAAGGAGTGGTTCGCCCCTCGCTCCTGCGGCCTGAGGCATAGGAGTTGGCCAGTCCAAAGCTCCACACGCCAAAGCCATAGCGCAAGGAGAGGCGGAGGTTGTGGCGCGAGGCATATTGCGGACGGTCTTCGACAAGGTAGTCGAGGTAGAGGCGCCGCGAGTCGTTGTAGCTGTAGCTCAGTGTCGTGGAGAGATTGCGCAGCAGCGAGCGGTCGTCAAGATAGACGTCGAAGCCGCGGCTCATGCCATGCCCGCCGGCAGTGTACAGTCCTTGCCTGAGGAGGGGAAGGCGGCTGTAGTGCTTGTAGTAAGCCTCCAGACGCACGTGGGTCTGACCGAAATGATATTGCGCACCGGCGATATAGTGGGTGGCAGTGGCCGGACGCAATGGCTCCTGGCACCGCATCCGTATTGTGTCGGTGGCCTCTTGTGCGTATTGTCCGGCAGCGAGGGTCAGCAGCCGGCCCGTCGTAGGACGATAGTTGAGCAGCAGCCGCGGCAGTACGCTCCAGCGGTGTGACCGGCTGGTGTATTCCGTTCGCAGGGAGGCCTCGGCAAAGAGATGACGCAAGAGACGGAGCTGCGTCTCGGTGAAAAAAGCTGGCAGACGGGTGTTGGCAGCGTAGTGAAAGTCTGCCAATGAGTGATAGTCAATTCGCGCCTGACGGAGGAAACTCTCTGCACCCAATGTGCCTTTGACGGCAGATGAGAACCTCTTTGATTCCTTTGCTTTGAGGTGCAGCTCACCCATGCGGTGACGATAGCGGTCGGCCGCGTCCATGGCCCCGTCGATGTTCTCCCACACCAGGCTTCCTGCCGCTCCGGCAAACCAGCTCAGGCCGCCCTTGGCCGTAGGTGTCGAGGCTGAGCGTCGTACGGTCGAAGCCGAGATAGGTTTTCCAAACGCTTGATGCCGTGGGCTGCATCTTCCACTGTGTCTCGCCGGAGAGCTGGCGGTAAGGCTCGTGCCATGTCCAGCGGTCAGGGAAGAGGCGGTTGTAGAGTCCCATGTCTGTATAGGCTGCGTTCATCGACCAGCTGCCCGCCCTGGTGGCCTTTGTCCCCCCGATGTTCCAGTCGTTGAGCGAGGCACTCACACCGAATTTGTCCGATGTTGAGGCATCGGTGGTCACCATGGGCAGCACCGACGAGAGGGCCTGCCCGTATTCGGCGTCGTAACCGCCGAGCGAGAAGTTGATGCCCTTGAAGAGGAAAGGGGAGAAACGGCTGCGCGACGGACTGTCGGGAGCCGTGGAGGAGTAGGGGCGCAGGACGTGCATGCCGTTGACATAGGTCTGTCACTCCTCGCAGTCTCCGCCGCGCACTCATGCATAAACATTGGGAGGAAAAGTACAAACGATGCGAGCAATTCCTTTATACAGAACGTGGATGACTTTACTGCCTCATCGCTGAATGTAGTAGAGCCATCCCTGTTCCTGCAAGCCTTAATCTCTTAGACGATTGTCGTCAAAGCTGTTTATTTCCTCCTCACAAATTCCTTTCCATCCATAATGACGAGGCCCGACTTAGAGTTAAGGACTCTGCGCCCCGACAGGTCATAAGCCCCTTGATGCTTCTGCTTGCTCATAGTGGCGGATCTGATGGCTGTAGCCTCATTGAGGTGAACCTCATTCACCCACTCTCTGATGAGGCTTCGGCGATTGGTGTGACGGGCATTGTTGATCCACAGGATCGGCGACACAAAGGAACCGCCGGGTATCAGCCGCTGTGCGTCCTCCTCCACTCCGCTGATGCTACTGCTATAGCTCGACACCATCAAGTAGAGTTGCTTGATGGCCAGCTCCGTGCAGTTCATGAAGAGGAAGGTCTGTGTCACTGCCGCCATCTGACTCCACCACAACGGAGTGCCCCATGACCACGCGGTCGTAGTCGGCCCAGTTGATATCCAGTGACTCGATTGTCGGATAGGAGCTGAGCGCGTCGGGGTTGTTGCGGATGGCATTGAGCAGCCGCGTGCCCTTGGCTTAGTTGTTCAGCTCATAACCACCGCTCTTGTTGGTGGGCTCAATGCGCGCTATGTCAGCGTCGATGCTGCTGAGGTCGTCCACCATCTCCTTCACGTGATTGGTATAGCTGTAGTAAACAATCAAAGTCCTGGCCTCTGACACAGAAGCCGACAGCACCATAGCAAGTGCCAGGATCATCAGTCTCATCGTTTTCATATACCTTCTTTTCTTAAATGTTTTGTGCCCCATGCCACGATGGCAGTCGCCAACATGGCTAAGGCGATGGATATTCATCTCATTATTATTTTATTTACAGTTGCAAAGTTACGGACTTCTGCCTTTGCCGTTCTTACCTCGATTACGGGAAAAAATCCCTCAAATACGGAGCTCGTACCCCTCCCCCCAAAATCGGGTTGCAACGTCAGCAATCTTGGTAGTTGCCATTTGGAAATTAATGCGTAACTTTGCCAGCGATGAACAGTAACTATTCAGCGAATGTATTTCAATCCCTCCTTGGGATAAATTTCACGTTCGGAAGATACGCTTAAACGTCTATTAATCAGCAAAGTAAGTATGAAAAAAGTTCTGTTTTTGTTTGTATGTTTC